>Ga0209541_10016217_pt1 | contig 11038 bp, 15 predicted proteins | sample RifCSPlowO2_01_FD_184027 | JGI IMG/M metagenome (GOLD analysis project Ga0209541, IMG submission 184027) | Groundwater microbial communities from Rifle, Colorado - Rifle CSP2_plank lowO2_0.1 (SPAdes) (version 2) | ecosystem: Environmental > Aquatic > Deep subsurface > Groundwater | place... | reverse complement strand
CATAATAACCCATCATCCCGTTCCACATATATTCTCCCTTCGCCTCGCCATATATAAAAGCAGCAGGCTCACAATAATGATACCACCTTCTTCACTTTTTCGATCCCATATACTTGCGCGCTGCTTTAACGGCAATACTGCCGCCGGGGATAAACATTCCCGCTGCATCTGCCCCAATATCAAACAGAAAATCCTGATCCAACATTTTGCCCAAATACTCCCGAAAAATTCTGCTTCCCGAAGAAATACTCCCATTCACCCCATCGATTTCAATAATTCCTTCTTTGCCTTTCACCTTCCATGCGTATTGAAATGCATATACCGGCCGGTAATACAATTCAATCACAGCCACTTCCACCTGTTCTTCCACAATCTTATCTGCCACAATCCCCTTTATCATTTTAGACAATGAATCGCGCATGATGGCCGAAACCCGTGCCTGAGGAGGTACCAAAATTGCTCCTTTGGAAATCATTTTTTCAATCGCCCCATCAACCTGGGTAAAAGGCTTTTTTATATATTCGGCCAAGCTGGGCAGATTTTTTGCGCTCACCCCATCAATAAACACTTCGTCCTGCTCTTCCTGTATGCAATGCTCCACCACCGGCACATGAATATGTCCATTCGTCACTTCATAATCGGTTTCCAGTAGAGTAACTGATCGCACTTCTTTCCCACCCACACCAACTTGATAAGTAGAGTTTCGCTCGTACACATATCGCGCCTTGGCAACCACATGCCAAAACGGTTGGTAGCGATGTTCGCTGTAAATGAGTTCAAACTCCTCATCTTTGGGGCGCGAGAAAAACCCTGCCACCTTACTAAATGCATCAAACGCATTCGTTTTCTTTTCCCACGCTATCTTCTTCGCCTCATCAAAAGACAACTGCTCTTGCAAAACCAGTATCCTCTGTGTAGCCACATCTATTTTCATAAAAAGACTATAAAGTTAAACCTCATAACCACCTGCCGGTTTGTCTTCCGATTCATTCATCTCACTATACATTTGTCTCGCTTCAATCTGCGGATGTTCATCAAATTTATGCTCTTTACGATCTTCATCGTAATCTATCAAATGCTGTTTGATCCCCTCATACAACCTTTTAGCCGCCTGCCCCTTATTGTTGTCAAATGTATAAAACAGCTTTGAGCAATAAGAACACTTGTGTGAATAATACATAAACCGCCTTTCTTGCTACCGCCCTCATTTTCAACTTTCACCGTTAAACCGGCTCAAAACGGCACGGTTAATAGATTTATACACCAATCTTTATACCGTTATCCAGTGGCCCCCCCCTAACTCACCGCTAGCGCACCAAACCCAATCCAATTATACCGACTAAAATTAGGTACCCAGCAATCAGATAGTTCAAAAACCTTGGAAACGCCAGGATCAATATACCAAACAATAATGACGCCAAAGGGCTTAAGTTCGTCAAAGAAATATTCATATTTTTCACCTCCCCCAAAATCATGTCCTGTCCTGCTACTGGCTTTATCTATTCCGCAACATGCGTCCTAGATAAATAACCACCACTGCACCAATTACGGCAACGACAAAACTATACAGATTAAACCCGGTAACTCCTGATTGACCTACCAAATTCAACAAGAAACCACCTACCACTGCTCCGATCACACCCAAAAGTATATCCATCATCGTTCCTTGGCTGGAGTCGGTTTTCATAATCACCGATGCAACCCATCCCGCCAACGCGCCAAACACTATCCAAAGTAAAATTCCCATACAACACTCACCTCTTTTCCGTATGTAACGGTATTATTTTTGCTGATTGATATTAACGTCAATCTCACTAGGAATATTAATTTGTGGAGTTCCCACCTGCACGTTCCGAATCGCAGGCAACCCATATACAAAAAATAAATATGTCATCACTACTAATACAACAAGCCCCACAATCATTCCCATTCCTCCTCCCGGCTCCTTTGCAGCCGGTGGAGTGTTAACTATAGTTGTCATACAAGTTTCACCCCCTAACGCTTAATTTGTTTATTGATTATCAACTGTTTGCTCTACTTCTTCTGGATTGGTCGGCTTAACTAATTGAAACAGCTCCACAAGACCGTAGGCAATAATTACATAGACCACCATCCCAATAAGAGTTGACCACTCAAATACCAAATCCGAACTTGCTGTTGTCCTAAGTATTCCGAAAAAAGGCAAAGCGAATGGTCTGCTAATTGCATAGATAAAATTAGTAAATCCGCTCAACGTGCTTGCACCTAAAAGCTTGAGTACTACCCGAAATGCTAAAAGCACCTCGATCACACCCAAGATATACCAAATGACCTGATAACTCCGAAATATCACCTTTTTGGCTTGGTACGTTCTTTGGGGAGACTCAGTCACCACCGCAGGCGTCACCACATTCGTTCTGCGAACGGTTTCTACCTGTGTCTGGGTTGCTTGTTGTGCCATATTCCTTTCACCCCCTTTATTATTGTGATTAGTATTGATTTTATTTGATTTCAGCTCTCTTAAGAATTATTTCTTTGGGTAAATAGTTGATCAAAGCTTTTTCCACCAACGCAGTCAGCGTGGTTTCTTTAACCACAGCCTCGGTTCTTGCGTGCTTTACCAGCGCAGAGTTGATAAATAAAGTTATTCGTTGTTTGTGTGTAGTTGTCATAGTTAACATACTACACCTAGTTGTAGTAGTTGTCTAGTAGGAGTATACTGGGCATAGTATGAATTCACCCTTTATCAATCCCCCGCCACAAGCTACAGAAAATCAAAAGATCAGCTTCTGGCTTGAAAAATTATTCAATCAAGAAAAAAGTCAAAAAAAAACCATCGTAGAATCCCAAACATTAGAGGAAAAAGGCCAAGACGAAGCAGTAAAAGAACACGCCGGCAACGCTGAAACCAATCGTCAAGCATTGGTGGACATGGTGGTCAATTCAAATAGAATCTTAATCAGCGCCACCTCGGTTTTTCCGTGGGATGTATTCCCCAGTAGCATTATTGTGGAAGAAACCAGAATCACCATCATCCATCGACAACTATTTTCTTCCCAAGTGCACAGTATTGACATAAAAGACATTTCAAACGTATTTATAAATACCAGTATCTTATTCGCCCAGTTGTCAATCGTCTCCGATACATTTTCAAAAAATAACATCTTCGTGAATAGGTTATGGAAAAAAGAGGCTATTTTAGTTCGCAGAATTATCGAAGGATTACGAATGTTTATTCGTAAAGGTATCGACACTACCAGTTACGGAAAAAAAGAATTAGTCAATAAATTAAAAGAGCTCAGCACCACAGAAATAGTACTTTAGTAAAATCGTACGTATGCGCCCCACAGCGCACTCCCCTCTCATATGGTAAAAAACAAACCAGTCGTAGTTTTTGTCGGCACATATCCACCCAGAGAATGTGGCATAGCCACATTCACACAGGATCTGCTCCATTCAAGCCGCCAATTCTTAAGCTCTTTTATTACCTGCAAAGTTGTTGCCTTAAATCTTTCCCCCTTGGATAGCTATGTTTACCCTCCTGAAGTTACCTGGCAAATCTCTCAGGATAATGAAAAAGAATACTTAGATTTTGCCGACAGTATAAATGAAAACCCACTGGTAGCGGGCATCAATCTGCAACACGAATATGGTATCTATGGAGGGAAAGAGGGTAAGAATATCCTTTCGTTTATTGAGCGGGTAAAAAAACCCATTCTCGTTACCCTCCATACCGTGTTGCCAAATCCCTCTCGCAACATGAAGGAAATAACCAGCCGAATCATCAAGCGGGCCAATGTTATTGTTGTATTAACGCACAATTCCCGGGAAATTTTAGAAAAAATATATCCTTTTTCGGTAGGCAAGGTTTACATCATTCCCCACGGAATCCATGAAACTAAATTTTCATCACCGGAAGCAGCCAAAAAAAATTAAAACTGGCGCAAGTCACCACCATGTCTACATTTGGATTGTTAGGTCGCGGAAAGGGAATTGAATACGTAATTCGGGCATTGCCGAAAGTGATCAAAAAATATCCCCAGGTTCAGTATTTGATTTTAGGAAAAACTCACCCAACAGTCCGTCGACAGGAGGGCGAAAGCTATCGGCTTGAACTATCTGAACTGGTCACCAAGCTTGGCTTAAAGAAACACGTCAAATTTTATGATCAATACCTGGATTTGGATGATTTAATTGAATTTTTGAAAGCCACCGATATATATATCTCATCATCGGTTAATCCAAACCAAGCAGTTAGCGGCACCCTTTCCTACGCCTTGGGTACCGGCCGCGCAGTCATCAGCACTCAGTTCGCCCAAGCCAAAGAAATTATCACCCCCAATGTGGGTATCCTGGTGCCAATTAAAGATTCAGCTGCAATTACCACTGCGCTACTCAAATTATTGCGTCACAAAAATAAATTAAAACAAATGCACCAACAGGCGTTTGCCATTACCCGACCCATGCTCTGGAGTAATGTGGCAAAAGAATATGCTGATTTACTCGCCCAAGCAGTGTTGCCCCCTATCAATCTTCGTCACCTAAAAAAAATGACCGATTCATTTGGCTTGCTCCAATTTGCCAAGGAAAACACCCCTCACAAAGAATTTGGGTACACACTTGATGATAACGCCCGCGCGCTCATTGTGTGCAATGAACTGATACTCCAAAAATATAGAACCGCCGGATTGAAAAAACTGGTTTCGATCTATCTCAATTTTGCCCTGGCGTGTCAAAGAACCGACGGAACATGTATCAACTACCTCAGCCACCACGGCAAAAAACCCACCCACCAAAACACAACTGAAGATGTATCGGAAGCATGCGCTCGAACATTCTGGGCCACAAGCGCAGTAATGAAAAATCCCTACCTAAACGCAAAGACAAAAAATACAGCCACGCAAATATTCTTGCGCACACTTCCCCACGTTCATACATATCCCCACTTACGAGCCAAAGCCTATGCCATTAAATCGCTTTTCACCGTGCTGGAAAGTATCCCCGAAAAAAAACCACAGCTACTCGCACTGATGAACGAACTTGCATCGTCCTTGGTCAATTCACTCAATGCCCACACCGACAATTCATGGCACTGGTTTGAAGAACACCTGATATATAACAACGCCCTACTGCCTGAGAGTTTGTTGATTGCCGGCAACGTACTCAAAAACGACAAGTATACGCAACTAGGTATCTCTTCATTGCAATTTTTAATTAACCAAACATTTTCTACCAACATGTATGTGCCTATTGGCCACACCAACTGGTACAAACACAACCAGAAACGCAGCTACTTTGATCAGCAGCCCGAAGATCCGGCCTCAATGATTATGGCCCTCACCACCGCCTATGAATTGACCCATCAAGAAAGCTATAAAAATTTAGCTCTAAAATGTTTCAGCTGGTTTCTGGGAAATAATAGCTTACACAAATCCGTCTATGATTTCCGAACCGGAGGCTGTTATGATGGTCTACACCCCGATCGTATCAATTTAAATCAAGGTGCAGAGTCGCTTGTTTCCTATTTGTTTTCCCGATTAGCCATAGCCAAACTTAATCTCCATGAAAATTCAACAATTTAGAAATATTTTCCCTGATCTTGAAATTGCCCGCTTTAATCTCGCAGCCTGGCAAAGAAACGACAGTGACTCTATTTATTTTATTGGCCGGGAAGTAGCAAAGGCAGGTACAGAAGGCGAACCCGATACAGGGGTTCTAAAATTGTTCGAGGTGAACGCCGATGGCTCAATCGCCCAAGAACGTTTAATTTGGAAACCTGTGTTTGACGGCATCAATCTTGAAGATCCCCGGGCCCTCGAATTAAACAACAACAACCTAGTCATCGGACTTACAGCCGTACTACGGAATAAAAAAGGTCAACCCATTCCATTCCCTGCCATTATCAAAATCGACTCCCATAGCACATGGCAGCATGAACTACCCCCGTTTCTAGTCATTAGTTCATTTGGGCCAGGCAAAAATATTACCCCAATTGACAACACCACCTATTTCTTCCGCCCAGACGATCCGCAGTATCAACACAAGTTGTTAGTCTTTTCACTTCATCGCCAAGTACCAGAAAAAATTGACGATGTCATATTTCCTACCAACCTACCATGGGCCAAGTGGAAAATCGGCACCACCATGCCACCCATTTGGGTAAACAAAAAAGCGGCCTTGCTTATTATTCATGGCATCTCAATGCAAAAAATTAATGGCAAAGATATTTACGTATATAGCCTCGGTCGAGCCAAGTTAACCCGTAATCAGAATCGCTTTACCATTACCGTCGCAAAAGAACCCATACTCACACCCGATAATTTTGTTCAATCCGATGGCAGTAAAATGGTTGCCGAACTTCATCCCGATCTTCGCCGAGTAGTGTATTCCTGTGGAGGCTTAATTAAGCGGGATAAGCAGGATACCTTATCGCTCTACGTAAATGTTGGCGACAGAACTACATTTGAAGTAGAGTTTTCACTAAACGAGCTAAAAGCAGATCTGTTCTAGCACTTTCCTCAAGTGGCCCCTCAATCAGGGAAGCTAAAACTGCGTTCTGGACTATAGTCAGTTTTTCAAATCCACCTCGGCACTTTCTTGACATAATCAAGGTAGTCTTTTCCCAGTCTCCTTTTCAGTCCTGGCTCTTCCCATTGTGTCACCAATAGATGCAACCCCATAGCCATCAACAGCAAAAGTAATAATAAAGCCAAATGACCAAAATACAAAAACACCCCTAGGTAAATTGCCAAGTGGCCCAAATACATCGGGTTTCTAGTTCGTACATAGGGCCCAACTGCTACCAGTTTCTTAGATGGCTCTATCGGCACTGGTGTCCCCTTGCCAAAAACTTTAAATAAACCAAACAGGTAAATGTCCATCACCGCCGTGCCCAATATCAGCCCTATACCCACAAATCTCAATCCATAAAAATTAACCATCGGCCAATCAAAATACTTATTCAACCTCATAAACAACATTGGCGGCACCACCCACAGCAAAAGCAGCAACACAAAACCAACTCCAACAGTCCTCATCTTCATAACCCAATTCTACCCCAAAGCTTCGCATTAAATGCAGGAGTACACCAATCACCAGAGGAAAAATACCCAGCTCACCTTGTGGGATATTATCCGAGCATTTCAATTACTTCTCTTCCCCAAATACCAGGCAAATACCAATAACACAACACCAAAACCAGCATGCACCACATGGTAAGGTGGAAGCCCAATCGCCTCATGGCTAAAAGGGAACGGTGGGGTATGAAATACCAAAAAATATATTCCCGCTACCACCAAAGCCGCAATCAATGTACCCTTTATATTCATAACCTCATTATGAATCAATCCCCACCAAAGTCAAAAAACCCAACTTAAATAGCACCTTTTCAATTTTGCTCTTCGTCGTCGTCGATATTGTCTCGCTGTTTGTGTTAAACTTGACCCTAACTTCTACCTCAACATGTCAGACTTCAAAGAACCAACCCCAGATTTAGATGTTACCCGTGAAAGGCAAAGTATTCTGCGCCAATTGGGACAACAAGTCAAAGAAGCTTATGACCATAGATCCAAACAAACAGTAGATTTTTCTCGCCAGCATACCCAGGAGGCCATTGACAGCATTCAAGGGCAAAAGAAACAATTCGATCTTCTCCCCGACAACTTCGTCATAGACATAGGTCCTTTCAAGCCCAAACCCGGAGTCGTCACAGTCGATAACAGCCACGATTACCCAGACCTAATCAGGCTTGCGCTCAGAAAATTAGCCAAGGAAATACATTTTTTTGGCGATATTGAGCAAACTGTTGCTGAAATCACCCAACACGAATTCGAGCATCATGTACCAGGTTTAGGTCAAGAACGATTGGAAATTAGGTACGGCATCGAATTTATTGAGGACACAAAAAGCAACTTCATTGGTTACCGACCTGCCATTTTCCTAAACGGCCGTGTGACCTTGTCCGTTTACAAAGATATTGTCAGTTCAGCCACCCAACCTTCCGCCACCGATTCAATTATCTCCTCATCCTAACCTTCACACTGAGTTTATCGAATGTGCCGAAGTGTTTACACTGAGCTTATCGAAGTGCTCCCCCTCGGAGATATTTTCCCAAACAATGTTAATATTGTCACATAAACACAAATCAACAAATCCTCTCATTCTTACACAAAATTGGACTCGCAAGGGACATCAGAAAGTCATGTATAGATTTTGATCTAATGAAAGGAATAAGTATTTAACAACAACAAGTATGATCACTCAGGAGTTAATTAATTATATAAAGCTTCAACGGCAGCAAGGGAAAACTAACGAATTTATTAAAAGCGGGCTCTTAGCAGGTAAGTGGGCAGAAACAGATATTGACCAAGCTTTATTGCAGGTCAATTATCCAAATCCTCTTACACCAGCAAGCTTGAATACCACCCAATCCACCACTTTTACATCTGCTCAACCACAGTCTCAAATTTTTACACAGCTAACAGATACACCGGTTACCCCTACAGAAAAAAAACCAAAGATAATAAAGACAATCTCGACCTTACTATTTCTTATTGCGGGGTTATATATTCTTAATGCCGTTAGTATGCTCGGAATTATGGTGATTATGGATCGTGCATTGTCGGCAGGAGATTTAATATTTTCGTTTCTCAAATATTTTCCTTCATGGGGATTCATTCCAATAATGTTTTCTCTGGTAACTTTGATTTTCTTTTACGTTGCCTTCAAACTGCGTAGTGGATCGAAATTTAGCCTCTGGCTAGGAATAGGCTCTCTATTGGCTATTCCCATTCCCACCGCCCTGATTAGTCAAATGCTTATGTCTCAATTTGTTAATCTCGTTTCCAATGCATCAGGATCAGCCAGTGAATCAACACCTAAAATACCAGTAAATCCGGCAACATTTCGTTTTGGAAACCTTATATTCATTCTAGCTTTCATTTCTTTACTTTTGTTATTAGTGTCACTTAAAAAATTTCGATTCTCTAATGAGTCACTTTCAAACAAAGCCAAAGTATTTCTTGGTGTACTTGTAGTAATTCTAGTACTGCCCACTGTCTCTTTAGTGTCACTGGGATATATAAAGGCAAATGATGCTGACTACGGATACATAAATGCCAAATCTCAAGTTACTTACCACATTTATAAACCAACCTTTGTTTCAAATGAGTTGGTCAATGCCACTAAATTTGTTGTTGGTAAGGAATTGGCTGGAAAACAAAATGCGGTTCGTGTGGCATATGATGTTCCGTTCGATGTTATGGTAAAAACTGGACAATCAAAACCCATTGTCCTTACTCAGGTGGGTATAGAAACTAGTTTTAACCTAGATTCATTTGTTGCAACTTTTATGAAAGACGCTACTCCACAAAAGGCTACTTTACTCACAGCAGTCAACCAAACAGGATATTTGCTTCAAAAACCATTAGGGAGTTCAACCCTAAGCGCAGTGGTTTATTTAACAAATGACAACGTCTTAGTAACTCTCATGTCGCCAAAAGCTAGTTCAGATGAATTAGTACAATTGGCAGGAAGTCTGCAGTAAACTCTTTATCTTATTCCACAGATGAAACTTCCTGTGGAATATTATCCGAACAAATCCGCATGTAATTGCTTGTTAAAATCAGTCAATTATCGGTCTACCCTGTAAAAATCGCTCATAGTCCCACTTATAAACACACATTCTACCTTTATCCATAAACACGGTTTGTCCTCTCAACCATTTAGCCAACTTTTAAAATTGTTGTTTACCTAACTGTTTCTCCAAGTCATTCAGATAATAACCCGTCTTGTTAATTAATTTCATCAGCTATTCACTTCTACCCAATTCCTCCAAATAATTATTCCTATTAATTAATTTCCAGCTCGTATTACCATAGTCCACCCATGCCTTAGGTGGTTTTTTGGCCTTATCGTTCCATTTTATTTCCCAACCCCGCAATGTACCGCCTTTCTCCTCCACCAAATCCACTTCCTGCCTATCATAAGTGCGCCAAAAATAATAGTTAGTCTTAAACCCCAAACCCAACTGCTGTTTATATTTTTCTGCCACCACAAAGTTTTCCCACAGCTTACCTACATCATCCCTAATGTGTATCGGGTTTTGATTATTGATCACGGCATTCCTAATTCCCAAATCTACAAAGTATATCTTTCTGAGTTTCCCAATCGCTTTCCTCAAATTCCCCGAATATGGTGCTAACCTAAATATAATGAAAGCTTTTTCCAACAACTCAATATAATTGGCCACCGTCTTCTTGGCTATCCCAACAACATTTGCCAATTCGTTGTAGGAAACTTCGCTCCCAATTTGTAAAGCCAATGCTTGCAATAGCTTTAACACTATTTCCGAATTTTTAATGTTGTTAAATTTCAAAATATCTTTATACAAATAGTTGGCCGCCAAATATTTCACTCTCTGGGCTTTCAATTCCTCCGATTCCAGCTGGTACACATCCGGATAAGCTCCATAAACCAACCATGTTCCTAGCTTCCTTTCTGCCTCAATTATTTGAGTTTTACCAAATAATTCATCGATCGAAAGCGGAAACAACCAAAATTCAAAACTTCTTCCTGTTAATGGCTCATTCACTTCATTGGCCAAGTCAAACGACGAAGATCCTGTAGCAACAATTTGTTTGTCAGGGAAGTTATCCGCCAATAGCTTCAGTTTCAAGCCTATATTCTTCACTCGCTGCGCTTCATCAATCACCACCAACCTACAGCTACCTATAATCTGCCCCAAAACTTCAGAGGTCTCTGCCCGCTGTAGTCTATCCAAAACATCCAGTTCATCACAATTCAGATAACCGTATGGTTCTCCTCTCTCCTCGGCGATTTTCTTCACCAAAGTTGTTTTACCCACTTGTCGGGCCCCATATACCACCACCACTTTACCCTGGAACAAATTAGCCTTCAGTTCTTCCTCTAACCTTCTACGTATATACATGTACCCCAATATACATCAAATTAGGACACTTGTCAACCCCAATTTAGTACAAACCCGCCCAGGCAAAAGTGACTTTTTCGACTCCCCCGCTTCCGCTCCAGCCTAGGCCAC
>Ga0209541_10016215_pt1 | contig 11039 bp, 12 predicted proteins | sample RifCSPlowO2_01_FD_184027 | JGI IMG/M metagenome (GOLD analysis project Ga0209541, IMG submission 184027) | Groundwater microbial communities from Rifle, Colorado - Rifle CSP2_plank lowO2_0.1 (SPAdes) (version 2) | ecosystem: Environmental > Aquatic > Deep subsurface > Groundwater | place... | reverse complement strand
GATTTGCTGAAGTATTGGCTGGCGCTTTTGAAAAAACCGGCGCTTTTGAAAAAACTTTCCGGATTGTGGGAGTACATTCTCGTTGACGAGTATCAGGATACGAACACCGTGCAGGACGAGATCGTGCGGCTGCTTGCATCAGCGCACCATAATCTTTTAGTCGTCGGCGACGATGCGCAGAGCATCTATTCCTTTCGCGCGGCGAATATCGAGAACATTCTCCAGTTCCCCAAGAATTTTCCCGAAGCAAAAACATATAAGCTTGAGGAGAATTACCGGTCCAGCCCGGAAATTCTCGATGTCGCAAATAACATCATCGAGAAGAACACGGCACAGTTTCAAAAAAAACTTTTCACCGGACAGGAGAATTTCATCAAGCCGGAATTGCTCATAGCCCAGGATTCGGAAGAGGAGGCAGGGATGATCGCCGATCGCATCGGAGCGATTGAAAACGAATCGGTCCCGCTCGATCGCATTGCCGTGCTCTTCCGCGCGGCGCACCAGAGCCAGTCGCTGGAACTGGAGCTCAATAAGCGCAGCATTCCCTACGAGATGCGCGGCGGGTTGCGGTTCTTTGAGCGCGCACACATCAAGGACATGCTCGCGTACATGCGTCTGCTCGCAAACCCGGCCGACGAGCAGGCGTGGTTTCGCGTGCTCTCGCTGCATGAGGGGATCGGGGATGTGACCGCCGAAAAAATCATCGGGGCTGCAGCGGGGGAAACCGAATGGAAACAAATCGTGGCACTCGAGCCACAGCTCTCGTCCGCGGCGCAAAAGGGCTGGAAAGATTTCGGCAAAACAATCCGTTCGGCGCTTGCCGAATCTGATACGGCACCGGGTGCTATGCTCCGCGCCGTCAAACCGCACTATCGCGAATACCTGACGTTGCAGTTTGCCGATTTCCGTGACCGGCTCGACGATCTTGAGCAGCTCGCGCTTTTTGCCGACCGGTACGATGATCTGGATACTTTTGTCGCCGAAACCAGTTTGCAGGAGGCGTTTGCCTTGCGCGGTTCCGGCGAGCATTCCAATGAGCCCGCCGTCGTGCTCTCAACCATTCATCAGGCAAAAGGACTGGAATGGAATACGGTTTTTGTGCTGCAGCTCACCGGGGCTTCCTTGCCGCATCCGAAAGCAGCCATGGAAGAAGGCGGGCTTGAAGAAGAGCGCCGGCTTTTTTATGTAGCGGTAACGCGGGCACAGCGCCGTCTGTATTTGAGTTATCCGCTTTCATCCTCACGTTTCAGCATCAGCTTGAACCAGCCGTCACAATTCTTGCGCGAGCTCGATCAAAAGCTGATCGTCGGAAAACTTGAAAACAACGATGAAGAACGCTATATTGACGTGGACGACGATACTGAACGGGGTTTTTTACCTTCAATCGATAAATTGTAACGCGTGGAACCGGGATTGGATTACATAGGGGTCAACGTCGGATTCATTTGCCACGACGGTAACGGCAAGGTTTTGCTGCATCTGCGGAGCGATACATGCCGTGACGAGCATAATACCTGGGATGCCGGCGGGGGACAGGTCGAATTCGGCGAAACGCTCCGGGACGCGCTGATGAGAGAAGTGCGCGAGGAATACGGCTGCGAACCGCTTGAGGTTCGGCACATCGCGCAGCTCGATCTGCTGCGCGAGCATGTCGGCAAAAAGACACATTGGCTTGCGAATATCTTTGCGGTGCGGGTTGATCCTGAACAGGTACGCGTGATGGAGCCCGATCGAAATCTCGGCAACCAATGGTATACGTTAGACGGGCTGCCGGAACCGTTGCACACGGTTCTCCGGAAAGTATTCGGTGAATTTAAGGAACAGATTTCAATGCACATCAATGGGAGATAAACTGGTTCTGGATCTAGAAACCAAACAGACGTTTGAGGACGTCGGCGGGCATCATAATGCCAAGAACCTCGGCGTGTCGCTTGTCGGCGTGTATTCGTACGGGCGAAACGAGTATCGTGCGTTCATAGAAGACGAGTTTGAAGAGTTAAAGAAATGGCTGCAGGAGGCCAATCTGATCATCGGGTTTAATTCGAAAAGTTTTGATTTCACTGTTTTGCAGCCGTACTACCCGAATTTTGATCTTTCAAAATTACCGCACCTCGATATTATGGAAGATGTTGTGTACGCGCTTGGCCATCGTTTGAAACTGGAAACGATTGCACAGGCAACGCTCGGTCACGGCAAATCGGGAGACGGGCTTGATGCTATCAGATATTTCCGCGCCGGCGATTGGGCGTCGCTTGAAAAGTATTGTCTTGATGACGTGAGGGTGACGAAAGACGTTTACGATTACGGCGTTGCACACGGCTATATTTGGTACACGTCGAACGGGCAAAAAGAAAAAATTTCCATGAAATGGTCGCAGGGGGAGACCGTGGATGATGTCGTACAACGTGCCGTGAACAAGGGTCTCCAGCTCGAGATCGAATATATAGAGGACGATGGATCGGTTACGGTGCGTAGAATTGACATTCAGAACGTGAGGGGCGACCGGATCAAGGCCTTCTGTCACCTGACGAACCGTCAGACGAATTTTGATCGCACGCGAATCAAAAAGGCCCGCGAAGCAGGCCCGATGGCATCCTTTCAAAAAAGTCTTCTTTAAAAGCCAAGCCTCCGAAGCCTTGTGCGAAGGAGGATGGCGAGTTTTCAGAAGCCTCTATTATAATTTGTCATTGCGAGCCCAGCACCACTTTGCACAAAGTGGTGCTGGACGAAGCAATCCCGACGGATACTAGCAACCCATCGAGATTGCCGCGCCGCCACCGAGCCAGAGTAAAGTGTTTTTGCTCAACCAGGTAATTAATAGTGAATTTTATTCACAAAATCTGATCGTGCTTCTCACGTCACCCTGAAAGATTTCTTTCTCAGAACACACTCCCGTAGTGCAGTCAGCGTCAGTTGTGCATGATTGATGGCACAAGAGGTCGCCTTCCTGCTCGCCGTATACGATTCCGTTCGGGCCTATACCGGCATATTGCGAGTTATAGCACTGGAAACCGGCGGGGCATTCTTTTTGTGCAGTACAAGGTATTAAAGAGGACGGTTCGGGTGAGGTGAATTTGAAAGTGGAGAGGATTTGCTGAATTATTTCTTTTTTAACAAAATCCTTATAGAAAGTAAGAAAGTATGCCGAGGTACTAACATCAAAACTTGCTACCACGGTATTATTAAATCCCCAATCTATTTCTATCCCCCCGCCACCGACAGAAAGAAATTCACACCGTTTATCGGGAATCTTGGATATACTCTGAGCGCCGCAATAAGAAATACCAATATTTGCAGAATTTGCAGATGAAATACTTATCACAACTTGACCCTTTATGTTCTTAAAAGTATCAGCTTCAACTGACCAATCTGTTGGATACCGAAACTCAAACCCATACTGCTCGTTGCGGTAAGTTTTCCAAGTAGAGGTATCGATATTCGGCTTAGGGGTCGTTGCTGGAGCGAGTCTATGAGGAATTTTAATACTCGGTGCAATGTAAACGATTCCGCCGATAAGCAACACAAAAAAAGCCATTATGAAGACATATCCGGTGCGGGTGAGCGAAACTTTTTTCATTATAGAGTATTCAAGCTGCAACTATAGCCGGCGGTACTCCGCGCCATCCTTCCACTTCAGGAGCTTGGTAGCCGGATCATAGGTTGCGTTAATATCGCCGTACGGATAGGAGGTGGACGCTTTTAGTACGTTGTTTGCACAGGTGTATGATCCCAGGTCGATCATATCATCATGTCCCCATTCATAGCGGTTCGAGAAAAATTTCAACTCAAAATGGCAAGGTGTTGCGGGTTGGCCAGCCGGGACCATACCGCATCCGTACTCTCTGACCGAACTGAACGTCGCGTTGACGACATCAGAGCATGTATTGGACGGAACAATTTCGGTGTTTGTGTTCACGTTCCCCGTAGTCGTATTTATGTTTTCGTTAACGTCGGCCGTTTCCTCAACCGTCTCGACCCGATTCGAGAGATCATCAACCTTTTGATTCAGCTGCTGCACCGAGTTCGCAAGCTGCTGCACTGGCTGGCGTATGTCCGCCGTCTGCTGGTAGCAGCCGCTTGCAAGAAACAGGAGCGGTAGTATAAAGAGATATTTTTTCATGAAGTAATGATACTCTTGCGTCTTAATTTTGCAATCTGCAAGGTATTATACAGGAGCATTGCAATGGTCATCGGTCCGACGCCGCCAGGCACCGGTGTTATATATGACGTTTTTGGAGCGACATTCTTAAAGTCCACATCGCCGACGGTTTTGCCGTCAACCGTACTGATGCCGATATCGATCACGACGGCACCTTCTTTTACCATGTCGGCTGTAATACTTTTCGGTTTGCCGATCGCGGTGATCAGAATATCGGCTTCGCGCGATTTTTGCATCAGATTCGGATCGCCCGAACGCACAACATCGACAACGAGCCCCTGGCCATGGAGAAATCTTTGAGTCGGTAGGAGGAAATTGGCGCTCTTGCCGATGATGAGGGCTTTTTTCCCCTTATAGTGCTCCTCTCCGCTTGCCGCGATAAGATTCCAGATGGCGAGTGTAAGACCGGGAAGAATGTGCTGTTGTTTTCCGGAAACATAGCGCTCCACGTTTTTACGGTGGAATCCGTCAACGTCTTTTCGGTAATCCAGCTCTTCGAGGATGCGATTCTGGTCAAATTTTTTCGGCAGCGGCACCTGGATAAGGACGGCGTCAATATCGGGGTCGTCATTCAAAAAACGGACCGCGTCGATAATTTTTTGCTCATCCTCCGATTCGGGAATAAGGTACTTGTGAAGCACAATGCCGACAACTTTTGCTGCCTGTTCTTTCAGCTTTACGTAGAGGTGCGATGCAGGATTATCGCCCACGAGAACGATTCCAAGCTGCGGTTCCAGATTTTCTTCGATAATTTCCTTCGCAACCTGCTCTGTGATGGCTTGGGCAAGTTTTTTCCCGTCGAGAAGCTTAAACATGAATGAAGAATAAGGAATTTAGGATTATTAATGTCATTGCGAGGACCCTGAGCGAACGGAGCGAGTCGAAGGGGACGAAGCAATCCCGCTTACAGCTCGTTGCCTAGGTCTTTCCAGTTAGGATTTACGGATTCGATTAGCTTTATCTTTGCCTTTCGGGACCCGGCTTTAATCTGTTTTTCACGTGTGATAGCTGATTCGGGATCTTGATACTCTTCATAGTACACCAATGAAGATGCATTATACTTTGCAGTAAATCTCGATCCTATACTCGTTTTGTGTTCTTCGATTCGTTTTACCAGATTATTTGTGATGCCTGTATAGATGACACTTTTGCTGGGTAAATTTGTCATCATGTATACATAGTAACAGCGTTCACGCATAATCGCTTTTTTTCACTAACAATGAGATTGCTTCGCCGCGGCCTATGGCCGAGGCTCGCAATGACATGCTAACCAAGTTCAGGATACAGGGGGAAACCGCTCATGAGTTCCTTGACTTTCGGCCTGTATGACGAGGCGGCAGAGGGTTTTTTGAGGATCGCGACGATCATCTCGCCTACAATCTTCATTTCTTTTTCCTTAAGCCCCCTGGTCGTGAGCGCAGGCGTGCCCAGGCGTATGCCCGACGGATCCATCGGCTTCCGCGGATCATCAGGAATAGCGTTCTTGTTGACCGTAATACCGGCTTCATCGAGCGCAACTTCCGTTTCTTTGCCGGTAATGCCCAGCGGAGTCAGATCGAGCAGCAAGAGGTGATTTTCCGTTGTGCCGTGACAGATTTTTATGCCCGCGTCCTTGAAAACGCCTTCAAGAGCTTTTGCATTCCTGATGATCTGCTTCGCATAGCCGACGAATGAAGGATCAAGCGCTTCTTTGAACGCAACAGCCTTTGCCGCAATGTTGTTTTCGTGAGGGCCGCCTTGAAAACCGGGAAATATCGACTTGTCGATCGCCTGGGCGAACTTTTCCTTACAGAGGATCATGCCGCCGCGGGGACCCCGAAGCGTTTTATGCGTCGTCGTGCTCACGATATCAAAGGTATCAACCGGGTTTGTGAGCTGTTTGCCCGCGACAAGACCGGCGATGTGCGCCATGTCCATCATGGTGATGGCCCCGACCTCATCGGCAATTGATTTGATTTTTGCATAATCCAACTCTCGTGAATAAGCGGAAAAGCCGGCAAGAACCATCTGCGGTTTGTGCTTGAGCGCCATCTCGCGCAGATTGTCGTAGTCGATGAGGCCGGTCTTAATGTCGGTTTTGTAACGCACGAAATTGAACACCTTGGTCATGTGCGTGACCGGATGCCCGTGCGTGAGGTGCCCGCCGTGCCCGAGGTCCATACCGAGGATCGTATCGCCGGGCTTAAGTACGGCAAAATACACTGCGATATTGGCAGGAGCTCCCGAAAGCGGCTGAACGTTCACGTGTTCGGCGCCAAAAAGTTTTTTTGCGCGGTCGATTGCAAGTTGCTCAACTTCGTCGATAAATTGATTGCCGCCGTAATAACGCTTGCCCGGATAGCCCTCCGAATATTTGTTCGTGAGAACAGAACCCAGCGCTTCGAGTACGGCAAGCGAGGCGAAATTTTCCGACGGGATCATTTCGGCGCCGGTTCGCTGGCGCTCAAGTTCTTTTTGTATGCTTTTGTAGAGTTCAGGGTCTTGGGATTGGAGAATACTTTTCATTGATGTGAAGTTATTATGATGAGTGAAATCCCCCTCTTAGGATAAGAGGGGTGAGGGGAGTTACGATATTGCAACGAGTAACCCCCTTGTTCCCCCTTACACTAAGGGGGAGAATGTGGAATATCACAACATGCCGCAATCTTATCGGTTTTCAGAAAAAATGGAAGACCCGCGTCGTCCCCGCACAGCGGGGCGCGCGGGTTGCCTGCCTTTTTGTGGGCAGAAAGAAAGCCCAGCCCTAGTTTTGTTTTCGCAAAACTAGGGCTGGGCTCAGCGAAGCGCGAGGAAACAGCACGTCAAAATTCCTGCGATCACGAAGGCGAGCCCGCTGAGTCCGAAGACCGCTGCCAGAATGACTTTGGGTCGGCTCACCTTTTTCACCGGGGTCATCAACGCACAGACGATAAGCCCGGCGCCGAGCATAACCGCGAGAATCGGAACAATGACCGACGCCATGACGACCTCCCTGGTCGCGATGCTGACCGTTGGTTACGCCCGGATCGCTGCTCCGCTATCGGAGTTCACGAACCAGAGGAGAAAACCGTTTCGGAACGGTCCGATCACGATCCTGATGAGATCCCCTTGGGCATTCCGGAAGCAGAAGCCCTGTTGCTCGGCAGCCCGGCGATTGAGCTCGTCGAATTCCGTCTGGTTCTCGGCGGTGATCAAGGCCACAGGACCGACACGGATATCGGGGGCACTTTCGAAGCGGGTTGCTCCGGGTGTTGCGCCTGCAAAGAGCGCCGCATAATCCTGTGCGGCTTGGATAGTGCCGAACAGATTGAATTTTGACATAGTTCCCCCTGTGCGCATGCTACGCTGAGATATTCAGGAACAAAACAATAGCGTATCCTATATCCCTCAACCGAGGGTGTCAAGCTGCCATGCACCGCGCTATTTGCTATACTAAGATCATGTCTATCTTCAAAGCCTACGACATCCGCGGGATATATCCGTCCGAACTGAACGAGGAAACGGCCTACAACGTCGGGCGTGCATATGCTCAGCTTATGCGTGAGGAAAATCCGGGGACGAAGATTCTAAAGATCGTCCTTGCGCACGATATGCGTTTGTCTGCGGACACGTTGACCAAAGAAGCGCTTCGGGGATTGATCGAAGGAGGGGTTGATGTGGTTTTCGTCGGTCTTGCATCGACACCGACGTTCTATTTTGCCGTTGCCTATTACGGATATGACGGCGGGTTTATGGTCTCGGCGTCACATAATCCGAAAGAGTATAACGGTTTTAAGCTTGTCCGTAGGCGCGCGGCTCCGATGGGAGGAGAAACGGGCATCAAGACGATCGAGGAGATGATCGCAAAGAAAGGATTTGACACGCCGCCGCGAACCGGAAAAATGACGAGAAAAGCGAACGTGCTGCGCGATCAGGTCGCGCATGATCTGAAATTCGGCAACATACGAAAAATAAAGCCGTTCAAGGTCGTTGTCGATGCTGCCAATGCGATGGGTGCTTTGTATCTTGACGCGCTTTTTAAGAAACTTCCTTGCGAACTTGTAAAAATGAATTTTGACCTTGACGGTTCATTTCCGGCACACGAGGCGGATCCTTTGAAAGAAGAAAATATGCGCGATCTAGAGAAGCGTGTGGCAGCGGAGAAAGCCGATCTCGGCATCGCTACCGACGGCGACGGCGATCGCATTTTTTTCGTGGACAATGAAGGCAAGAGCATTGAGCAGGCGATCATACGGGGAATATTGGCAAAGATATTCCTGCATGAGCGTCCCGGGGCAAAGATCGGTTACGACATTCGCCCGGGAAAGATCACGCGGGACATGATCGAGCAGTATGGCGGCACGCCGATCGTGACCAAAGTCGGGCATTCGCTTATCAAGGACCAGGCAATACGCGAGGGTGCGTATTTTGCCGGAGAGTCATCGGGGCATTTTTTCCTGAACATGGAGCACGGCTGCTATGAGGTGCCGATGATCGTAACGCTCAAACTTATGCAGGAGTTTTCGGAAAGCGGCAAAACCGTCGCCGAGTATGTGAGGCCGCTCAAGAAATATTTTCATTCGGGCGAGATAAATTCGCGGGTTCGTGACGTCGCAGAGGTCATTGAAGCGACCGCCAACAGATATCAGGACGGGAAACTCGACCGGCTTGACGGCATTTCCGTCGAATATCATGATTTTTGGTTCAATGTCCGCGGGTCAAATACAGAGCCGGTGATCCGCCTGAATCTCGAAGCGCGAACGAAGGAATTGATGCACAAGAAGAGGGACGAAGTGCTTGCCCTGATCAGGTCATTCAGTAAATGATGTCATTGCGAGGCCCGACGAAGTCGCGGCCGTGGCAATCCCCTTGAGCTACCGAAAACTCATCGGGATTGCTTCGCTTCGCTCGCAATGACGAAAGGTAACTATGATTGGCATTGTCAATTTAGGCCTCTGCGGTGAAAATTAGCTCACAAGCTATATTTTGCTAATAAAAGGTCAATTTATCATATGATGGTTGACAAATTATGCCATTTGTAGTATCATTATTTGTTCTTTGATATAGCTATTTGCACACACAGTCATAGCCACAAGCCACCCATTATTAAGCAGAATCCAAAATCGAATTAAGGATGCAACTGTATGAGTGGTTTCTGGCTATGACTGCCATGGTGGTGGTCTGCCCTTAACCCTCGGGAAGAGGGAAACCTTCGGGCGAGCAGTCCGAAAGGAGGCGTCTCATGAAGTACGGAGAACTGAACCTGGGTCAGATCGAGGCTGTCGTCAACAAACTCGGCGGCATGGACGGCGTGGAGCGTTTCCTCAGCGGCGAGACCGTGGTGAAGATGCTCGATCGCGTCTTCCCGACTTGGAAGACGATCAAGCTCGGCACGCACAAGGATGCCCTGGCCCTTGAGAGCGCTCTCAAGGACGCTGACTTCCAGATCTTGGATTGGGCTAACGACATCATGGGTAAGCCCGCTTTCACGCTCGCGAGCGAGGAGACCTCGATCGACCTGGTGACTGCGACGGTTGCGGAGCTCGGTTTCACGAGAAGCAGCGGCTACAACGCCATCTGTGGTCGCATTCGCGAACTCGGTTATGAGCTCTGCCCAGCCGAAGTCGGCCCCCAACTCCGCTTCCAGTACAAGGATCAGCCTCTCGGCAAGTTGCTCGTGATCGCGATGGAAGCGATCGCCAGCTCGTTGGATGCGATCTTCGACCCGCGCGCCGTCCTGAACGTGTTCTATGTCGAGCACAACGATGGCGGGCAGGGGCTCAGCACGCTCTATGGCGGCCCCGGCGACGTCTTCAATCCCGACGTTCGGTTCGTCTTCGTCCGTCGCAAGTCCAGCACCACTTTGTAGTCAAAGTGGTGCTGGACAAGTAGCCCCCGGCTCCTTATAGGCCCCGCTTCAAATCTAATCGCGCTAAGCGCGAGAGGAGGAGAAGCGGGGTTGTTTTTTTCGCGACGTACCCCGCATAGCGGGGTCGCGCGGATCCGCTCGCGAAGACGAGCGGATTCAATTGTGATTGCCTGGTCGTTTCACTTCTCGCGATGACACGTGGTATCATGAGTGCATGATTGGCATATTCGACTCCGGCCTCGGCGGTCTTACTATTTTCAAGGAAGTTGAAGAGCGGTTGCCGCAGTATGATTATATTTATTTGGGCGATAACGCCCGAGCGCCGTACGGCGATCACAACCAGGAGACGATTTTACGTTACACGACCGAGGCGGTCGAATATTTGTTCAAGCAAGGTTGTCAGCTCGTGCTCTTGGCGTGCAATACCGCTTCGGCGGAAGCGCTGCGGACGCTGCAGCAGCACTGGCTGCCCAAGCACTATCCGGGGAGGAATATTTTAGGAGTGATCCGGCCGTTGGCTGAGGCCGCGGCCGAAACAAGCAAAAACAAAAGAATCGCCGTGCTTGGCACGCGCAGCACCATCGGATCCCATGCCTATCGGCGTGAAATCAAGAAGCTCAATTCGCACATAACCGTTATGGAACAGGCATGCCGCTTGCTTGTTCCTCTCATCGAAGAAGGCATCGAGCATAAGGCGGCAACGAAGATGATCCTGAAGGGCTATCTGCGCCCGGTTAAAAGTTATAATCCCGATACCGTTATTCTCGGCTGCACGCATTACGGCGTCATGTCGAAGGATATTGCCCGCTATTTTGGCAGTAAAGCCACAGTGCTTGATTCCGGAAAAATCATAGCCGAGAAACTTGCCGAGTACCTGCAACGCCATCCCGAGTATGAACGGAAGCTATCGAGAAACGGTCAACGGCGTTTTCTCACTACCGAGCACGGTGAGATGATGGGATCGCTTGTCGAGAAATTCTTAGGAAGACACGTGTCGGTTGAGCAAGTCCCGTTAGGATGAGCCGCTAACGCGGCAAGAGTCATGGCGTGATT
>Ga0209541_10016214_pt1 | contig 11039 bp, 11 predicted proteins | sample RifCSPlowO2_01_FD_184027 | JGI IMG/M metagenome (GOLD analysis project Ga0209541, IMG submission 184027) | Groundwater microbial communities from Rifle, Colorado - Rifle CSP2_plank lowO2_0.1 (SPAdes) (version 2) | ecosystem: Environmental > Aquatic > Deep subsurface > Groundwater | place... | reverse complement strand
GCACCATTCAATTAAGTACTAAGGACGCCTCGCTTTTTGTCCGCAGACAAAAAGTTGCGAACGAAGTGAGCAATCCTTTAGGGCGAGGAGGATGCCACAGGTTATGCTGTTTTTTAGGAGAATAAGATTTGTTCTTTATACTTTTAGAAAACTTTAAAATAACGAGTTTCGTATAATAGTTATGAAAAAAAAGGTGTTGGAATTTATAATTTTGATGGTAGTTTTAACAGCTTCTATCACTTCGGTTTCTGCATCTTATTCTTGTTCTAATGGAAGTTCAATTAGTGAAGACATGGACGAGATAGACACCGGAGAAAAACAAACAATAGGCGGGCTTGGAATCGGGTTAATTCATGCAGAGGATACAGCAGCATTCAACAGATTTACAGCAGAATTAATGATTGATGCAAAAAGGGTCTCATTAGACAACCAGACTAATTCAGAAGAAATTAACCTTTTAAGCGGAGATTATAATATAAACTTAGTTAATTCAACAGATGAAAATGCAATAATTAAAGTAGGAAGCAGCTCTAAGAGTGTTAATAAAGGAGAGTCAGAGAAGATAGGTGATCTAGAAATATTTTTAGTTAGCACAGAAGCAGCTTATCCCAATGCAGTAACCCTCCTTGCTGGAAAAAAGATAATAAGTCTCTCAAGTGATGAAAATCCCTCTGAGATTGTAACAATCAGTAACAAGGATTATGCTGTAGAATTATATTCTGCATCAGACAACAGTGCTTCAATTAGAGTAAAGAAATGCAATTCTGGTGATATAACAGAAACTAAAGATGCCCCAAAGGAAGATAATAAAACAAACACAAGCGGTAACAATATAAGCCTCTCTAATAATCAAACCAGGATTAACAATCAAACCTCTACTAATAACACGACTCAACAAGAGGGCAATAACAGCGAAGGGATTAATCGTTCAATTATAAATTTTGAGAGATTTACATTTTTAAAAAATAAAAAAATAATGTATTATGGTATTGGAATTATAATATTGATTATTTTAATTTTTGTATTTTTAAATATAAAATGGTCTAAAGAAGCGAAAGAACTCAAGGAAATGAAAGAAAGCCTTTAAAATTTATTAATTCTAGAATAATGTTTTTCATCACCACAACCTTAATAATCCTCTTCTCTATAAAGATTTATGGGAATTTTCGATTTTTTTAAAAAGAAAAAAACAGAATTAGAAATAGAAACTATAGGGTTTAATGAAATTAAGGAATTTCTAAGTAAAAAAAGGCAGGAAATTGAAGGAAAACAAAGTCAACCAAAAAAACAGGTAGAAGAAATTCTTTCAGAATTAATAAAAAAACTTGAAGAGAGAGTAGAAATTCTTGAGAATGTAGAATTAAAAAATAAAAAGGCCCTTGAAATGGAAAAACTTATTGTAAAACAAAACCTGACTAATTTTGTTTATCATTTAAAAAAACTGGTCTCAGACTTAAAAAAAGTAAATCTCGGATCTTTTGAGACATTAATCGATGAAATTAATTCTGTTTTCTCTGAATTTGAGAAAAAATCTCTGATAAGTTTTCAGAAATCAACCTATTTAATAGGGGAAGAGTTAGGGGGGGTTAGGGATAACATTGCAAAATTCTTCAGATCCATAAACGGAATAGTCAAAGAAAATATATTTTTAGTAGACCAAAAGAAAATAATCTCATTTATTAAAGAAAAATTAAACGAGATTGAAAGTTTAGAAAAAATTGAATATGAAAATAAAGAGATAATTGTAGATATTGAAAATAAAATAAAAAACTTAGAAGAAAAAATTAAAAATCAAAGAGGAGAAATAGCAAATATAAAAAGAGGCCAAGAATATCTTAAACAAATAAATTCTAAACAAGAACTTGAAAAAACAAAAACAAAATTAACAATTGAATTGCAAAAACTAAAGGAGATGATTGACTTTAAAGCTCTCGCAAGAGTTTATCATTCGGCTGAAAATCAAATGAGGATAATAAAATATTATAGAGATAATTTCAAGGAATCCTTTGAGAGAAATGGTTCTGAAAAGCTTCTTGAATTAATTGATATTAAAGATATAAATCAAGAGCCTATAAAGGAAAAAATAGCTCTTATTGACAAGCTTAAACAGGATATTGATAATATAAAAATAGAAGAAGATATAACAGAAGGGCTAAATAAAAATATTGATTACATAAAAACCAAAATAGCTGAATTAAATTCAGAAAAATTAAGGAAAGAAAGAATAGACAAGAAATTTCAAGAAAATAAAGAGCAGATGAAAAGACAGATATCAGAACAGCTAAAAAGTTTTAATGCAGTGTTGGAATAAAATTATCTATTCATCTTTTTATTTATTCTTTAACTAAGAACATATTTGCATTTATCTCTGAATTCCTTAGGAGTAATAAATGTCTGTTGAGGAACTACAATTTGTTCTGGTTCTTCTAATAAACCCAAAGCTACATTTGTTTGCCTTCGAAAGTATAGGTCTCTGAACTTGATATCCTGTTTTTAATGCAGCAAAACATCTATCTTTTAATTCCTCTGTAAAAAATTTATATCTTAAATGAGAAGAAAAACTTGATGCAGGATCGTCATAATCTTTTCTAAATTCTTCAAGTTCTCTTTTTAGATGTTCTAAAAAGCTGCTTTTTTTTATTAAGTTTTCCGAGTCATCAAAACTAGTATTAAACTGAATGCCTGCTAGATCAGTCAGACCTACATTAATTGAACCTTCTTCAGGATATATTGCAAAATTACCTATGTGGCTGTTAGTTCGTAAAAACTCTTTTCCCAAAGCCATGCCAATTTGAGATAAATATGATTTTGAAAATCCTGCCCTATATGATAAATAAATCATCAATTCATCTCTAATCTCTTTTTTATCTCCTTTCAAATCTTTTTTTGTTAAATGATAAAATACCTCATCCATTCTTGTATCTCCCTTTATATTAAAAGCAGAAACAAAGCCAAGTGTAGAAAAATAATCAACTTCTTTTTCAAAAGAATTATAATCTTTCACTAATAAATCAAATTTCTTTTGCTTTTTATTAAAGTGTATTGCATATCTCGGAAGAGAAAATAAATATAAGAACTCTTTTAATCCATTCATATCTTTGATTTTTCTAAAAGGAATAGTCATTTCAATAAAACGGGGGGTAATAGGTGTAGGAAAATCTCTTGTTAAAAGAAGATGAGCATTTAATGATTCAAAAAAAGCTCCGTGAAAATTGCATAATCCCCTTATTCCCCCCTGAGCAAGCTGAGTTTTCGGAGCGACTCCTTTTAATTTTATATAATCATTATCTTGCTTTATTATTACGCTTCTTAGTCCAGAAGATAATGCTTCCTGAGTCTTAGATGTTGGTTCTTCCAATCCGGTTGCATATTTATTTGTTCTTTCTGAAATAAACCAGGATCTTGGTTCCCATCTGCCACTTTTAAATTTTTTTACTTTAACTATCTTTCTTGGAAAGAATAGTATATCTTTTTCACATATTTTTTTTGGATGATTATTAAATCTAAATTTAAATTTTTGCTCTAATGTTTGCTCTAAAGCCTGCTCTAATCCCATTAAATTTCAATTAAAATACCTTTTTTAAAGATTCTGTTTTCTCAAATCCTCAATTTTTAATAGTTTTGTATACAAGAATATCTTATATAAATTAATAAGGAGGTATTCAAAAATGGCTGCATGGGGTAAATGGATCGCAGTTATCGGTGGTGTTATAGCGGCAATAGGTCAATTTTAGGGAGCAACTTATTACTTACCAATAATAGGCGGAGTAATCGCGATCATTGGTGCATTAGGAACAGAATAAACCTTCCTTATTTTTTTATTTAATATTACTTAATTGATATATTAAAAAAGTATATTTACAATCTCAATCTTCCGCTCTGCCAATCTTTTACAATCATAACAGCTGTCCTGTTTTCATCAACCCTGTTTCCCTTTACCAAAAAACTTTTTTTAATTCCTAATTGATTGATTATTGAATCATAGTCTTCTGCTTCTATTTTAATTTTATAAAATTCTTCAAATGCCTTTTTATTGTTTTTAATAAATAATTTAATTATAGAATCAGCAACAACTTCAGAATCTTTTAACCTTTCAATATCTTTTGCTCCTATTAAGCCATATCTTATTTCATCCTCTGCCTTTAAAGGTATCACCCCCGGAGTATCAATTAATTTAATTTCATCGCTTGCTTTAATCCAATGAATTCCATGTGTTGTTCCTGCTTTTTTGCTTACTTTAACTTTTTTTCTGTGCGCTAACATATTAATTATAGAAGATTTTCCAACATTAGGATATCCCAAAACCCCAACAACAATCTCTCCTTTAGCTTCTCGATACTCTGCAGAAGGCTTGCCAATAAATTTATTTTTCATGTCTCTTTTTCCATATTTTTCAAATGTTTGTTTAATTTTAGAAGTTAAAATCCTAGCAGAATGTTTGTTTTCAGAAGATACAAAAACAACCACTCCTTCCTGGCTTAATTTATCTATTTGCCCTCTAATACTTTGTTTTGAAACTAAATCGCTCTTATTAACAACAAAAATGACAGGTCGTTTTATTTCTTTAATAAGCCTTTCAACTTCCTCATTTCTTGAAAGCTCAACTAATCTCGCATCGAGAATCTCCAAAACAAGGTCAGATTCTATTATAATCCTCTTAATTAAGTCCCAATATGGTTCCATAATTTTTAATGGAACCATATACTTATATATCTTATTGCCAAAAAAACAAAGCTTTAAATTAGTTATCAGATTAATAATCAAAGTTATGACCTCATGAAAAAACAAATTCCTAATTCAAAATCATCTAAAATAGAACTCTTAGCACCAGCAGGGGATTTTGAATGCTTAATGGCTGCTGTAAACGCAGGAGCAGATGCTGTTTATTTAGGATTAGAAGAATTTAATATGAGGGCAAGAGCCAAAAATTTTAAGATTAAAGATTTGCCCAAGATATTAAAGATATGTAAAAAAAGGAAAGTTAAATTATATCTAACATTAAACACTATAATTTATGATAACGAAAATAAAAAAATAAAGAATATTATAAAAAAGGCAAAAAAATATATTGATGCAATAATTTGTTCTGATATTTCTGTAATGTTGCTTTGCAATGAATATAAGATTCCGTTTCATGTCTCAACACAATGCTCTGTTTCAAATTCAGAAGCAGCTAAGTTTTACAAAAAACTTGGAGCAAGCAGGATTGTTCTTGCAAGAGAACTAAATATAAAGCAGATAAAAAAAATATCAAAAATAATTCCTGTTGAAATATTCATTCACGGTGCAATGTGCTTGTCAATTTCAGGGAGATGCTTAATGTCTCAATTTTTGTTTAATGAATCTGCAAACAGAGGAAAATGTATTCACCCATGCAGAAGATTTTATCATGTAAAAGATCAAGAAGGAAATGAATTGAAAATAGATAATCATTATATTCTCTCTGCAAAAGACCTTTGTACCCTGCCCTTTATTGAAAAATTAAAAAAAGCAAACATCTCTGCATTTAAAATTGAAGGAAGGAATAAAGAACCAGAATATGTCAGTAGTGTTGTTCAAGTTTACAGAAAAGCTCTTGATAAAAAACTTACAGAAAAAGAAATACAAGAAAGCTTAAATGAGTTAAACAAAGTATACAACAAAGGGTTTTCATCAGGATTTTTGATAAAAAATCCTACTTCTGATGATTTTTCAAAATCAGAGGATAGTTCCGCTGCTCAATCTAAGCAGTTTATAGGAAAAATAAACCATTATTATCCAAAAATTAATGTAGGTTTATTAAAATTGAATAATGGGAAACTAAAAATAAATGATGAGATAATGATTATAGGAAAAACAACGGGAGTTTTAAAACACAAAATAGAAAGCATAGAGGCACATTATAAACAGATTGCAGAAGCAAAAAAAGGCGATGAAGTTGGAATCAAGCTTCCTTTTTGCAGAAAAAATGATGAGTTGTATAAAGTAATTAAGAAATAATTAATAATCTTAACATTTTATTTCTATTTCAGCTATATAAAACATCATAAAGCTTGCTCTTTTCATTTGCAAAGCTAATAAGTTTTGTACATTATTAAAAATAACTAAATTATGATAAAGCATATAAAAAAGTTTAAAATCCTCTAATAAACTATCAAAACCAAATATTATCAGTTACAATCCTCTTCCTAAATTTTTTTAAATGCAGTTTTCCTAAATAAATCATGAATATTCAGAGAGTAAAACAAGGAGCCAAAATAACTCTTTATAATGGGATTTATATGATTCTTTTTGGAATATTTCAAATTTTCTTTGCAGAATTTAATATGAAAAAGAATTTTCAGGCAATAGATTCAATATGGTCCTTATTTGTTAAGTACAACCCAAAGATATACAAACTATTTATCTTGTCAAATATAAGTATTGGAATTTTAATGATTTCATTAGGTGTCTTTATACTCTATTTGTCTTATTTTATAATCAAAAGAAAAGAAAAAATGGCTTGGATAATCTTATTAGTTTCAGGAATTACAAGCTGGATTGGGTTATTAATAATCTCTGTTTTGTTTAAGAATTGGATATTAATTATTTTAAGTTCAATAGGGTGGGCTATGTTTGTTATTGGAATGCTTCTTCCAATACATTATTATCTAGAAAAAGATTATAGAGAGTATTAAATATTAAAATCTGTATCTATAATCTATAAAACGATTTTAATATGCAATCATTCATAGCTGTTTTGTTAAACTTAATCTTAATTGCCTTTTATTATTTCGTCATTATTTATCATGAGTTTAGCTGTTATATTCATAAAAAACAACGAGTTTTCCTATTTCATCCCTTATAAAAAATCTATCTCCCCCATTATTCCATATTTTTGTTTTTGAATCATACCTTTTAAGTTCAAATGATTTTAAAGTTTCTAATTTAAAAAAATGATTTGCATCATCTTTTACAATCCATCCAGATAAATTACAGTCAAAATCACAATTATTATTAATTACAAAAAACTCGTCTGTGTAATTTAATTCAAGAAGTTTAATGCAACCTGCACATTCTTCATTGCTTTTTTCCCATAATCTAACTTCATTATTTTTTGCATAAATCTCTGCATTTCTAAGCTTTTCTTCATATTTCAAATCATTAAGCATAAAACTTGTAGCAAGCCCTTCCTGCAGAATCTCAACATTCATCAGCCTATCTTCATAAAAAATATATCTTAATTTCCTGTCATATTTATCAATATCTTCTCTATCTCTTAAAACTTCAACACTTTTGTTTTCAATTTGCTTTAAATAATTTGTTGCCTCTTGATAATAAGGCATTTTCTTTTCAGGGGTATTTATTCCCAAAAGACGTATTGTTCCAATGTTTGTTTCTATTGTATCTCCATCAATAACTCGGTTAACAAAACATTCTTCTTTTTCATATTCATTATTATCATTATCATTTACAACTTCTCCTGCTATTTTAGTATAATAGACAGCTAATAAAGCTAGCAGAATGATTACAAGAAGGAAAACCGATAGTCTTTTTATTTTCATAACAATATCACAACAATAAGATTTTTAAACATTAAAAATTTTTCTTTTTTGAATTTTTATGGCTTAAAAAACCAAAGGTTTTTTAAACATACTTTTTCAATTAAATTAATATCAAAATGGCAAAAGTAAGAATTAAGCTTAAAAGTATGGATATTACTCAGTTAAACAATATCTGTAATGAAATAAAAGAAATAGCAAGCAAAGCTGGGACTCCAATGTCAGGCCCGGTTCCGCTACCAACTAAAAAACTTAAAATAACAACAAGAAAATCCCCGTGTGGAAATGGAACAGCTACATTTGACAATTTTGAGATGAGGATTCATTCAAGATTAATAGATATTCCTGCAGATGATAGATTACTCCACGCTGTAATGAGATTGTATATTCCAAGAAGTGTTACAATAAAAATTGAGATGAAAGAATAATTTTTTATTTCTATAACTTTTGTTTATATATTTCTTACCACTAATAACTAATTTATATCGCTTAATCTTCTGTTCTCATAGTGTATCGGTGTTTTAGATTACTGATAATTATTTATCTTTCACCAAAAATATTTCCTGTATTCCTTAAATTTCTAATAGTTTTCTTTGCTTCTTCAGGTTCCTTTTTTTCTTCAACTAAAACTTTTCTTGCCTTTATAATCGCCTCGTGCATTTTTATCTTTAAAGGACAGCTGACTTCACATTGCTTTGACAGATTATCATCAAATAAAATTCTGTCATACTGATTGTTTTTCAGCATAATTGCCTTTCCTCTTGGGCTGTACTGTTCTTCTCTCATAACTCTAAAAATACTATCTCCAGATTTGCACATCCCGCAATTTATGCATCTATCAATTATTTCTTTAATTTCTTCTTTTGCATTATCAGATTCAATTGTCATTTTTTTATGTTATTTATAATTTATTAAACGATTTAAGCTTTACAGATGAATTCATTAAGCTATGCTTCAGTAACTTACTATTCTCATTTTCACCTTATATCATATTTATATATTACTAATTTAAATTTATTATTTTTTTTCAGTTTTATCCTCCTTTTTAACCGACTGCCCCATCATTACTCTTTTTATTATATCCTCTTCTTCTTTTGTCAGCTTGCCTTTTTTCTCGGTGTCATGAGAAAGAGTTTTAGGAACCCCTCTCGCAAACTTCTCAACTTCCATCATCTTTTCTTTAGACAATTCAGAATCATAGGTATATTCATATTCTTTTAATAATTGTTTAGTTGAATATGGGTCTGCCTTTTCAATAGGCTTTTCTTCAATTTTATTAATATCATCTTTTATTTCAGGGGTTGTTTCAATCTCTTCTAAAACCCCGACTTTTTCAATAAACTCCTCCATCTTTTCTTCAGGAGTTTTCTCTTCTTCTAATATCTCAAAAGCACTTATTTTTTCTCCTAAAAAGGACCTTATCTCCTCAATTTCATGTCCTTGTAATGGCTTTAAATGCCTTCCTGCAGAAACCCTTGCTTCAAAATCAATAACTTTGTCTTTGTTAAGTCTTCCAAAAGGATCATGTCTTAACTTAACTCTATGAAGAATCTTTTTTTCAAATGAATCCACAAAATCTTTTTTCTTAAGTCCTATCCCACCAACAAACTTTCCACCCATCTTCCTTATCAACTCAATTACCTGTCTTCTTTTTTCTTTTTCATAGTCTTTAAAAAAGGCAGAAACAATCCCATCTCCTAAATAAGAAAAATAAGGAACATTATTGGTTTCTAAGTATAAAATAAAATCTTTTAGCTTATCAAAAAATAATTTAACATCCTCCTTGTTATAATAAACTTGATTAATTAAAATAAAAGAGGCTTTTTTCCTTAAATCCAGTATTTTTTGATATTCCTTGCCTTTTATCTTCCCTCTTTCAGAATCAAATTCAATTATAAGATGATATCTTCTAGAAAGTTCAAGCATTTCAGATATTTCCGGAGGGAATAATTCAAGCATTACAACATCATTTTCAAGTTTTAACCTCCTTGCTATTGACAGAACTTCATCCAAGCTCTCTGCCTGGAAAACAGCAGCACTTCTTTCAATTTTTCTTACAACCCTCAGTTTAAGTTTTACAATAATCCCTGTAATTCCCTCCATCCCGCATATATCCCCCAAGTCCGCTTTGCTTGTTTTCATTAACTCCCCTCTTCCATTAACAAATTCTATTTCTTCAATCCAATCTTTTATTCTGCCGTATTTCATACCTCTACGATTAAATGTATTTATAGCAGCCATCCCTCCGATTGTTGAGGTCTCATTTAAAGGCCTTATAGGAAATTCAAAATTTATATAGTTAAGTTTTTCATTTAATTCTTTTACATTAATCCCTGCTTCTACTTCTATAATTCTTTTTTTTGGATCAAAATTAAGAATTTTATTCATCTTATTCATATCAACTATTATAGAATTATTTGGAATTGTTCCCCCTATCTGGCTTGTTCCGCCCCCTCTTGGAACAATATCTAAATTAGAAGTCTTAATTATATTCTGTATTTCCTCTGCTCTCCTAGGAAAAAATACTTTTTCTGCTTTTCCGATTAATCTAGATGCATCGGTTTCATAACTTAACATTTCTTTTTTATTCATGTTATATTCTTGACGTTTAGTTTTCCTCCTCAATCTCTTTTTCAATATTTTCATCTTCTTTCATTGTTTTATCTTCTTCAACTGCTTTTTCTTTTATTTTTATTCCCAAAGCAACTGCTATAACATCAGACAATTCTAAAACTTCAATTCCCAATCCTTCTGCGTTCTTCTTTAATAAATCATAATTTTTCATAGAGCTCACTATTATTTTTTTAACCCCGGTTCTTTTGGCCTGCAATAATCTCTGTCTTGCGATTCTGTCAGCTAATTCTAAATTTATAATAACCAAACTACCACAACTTCCAGAACAAATAGAATTTTCTCTTGAATCAGGCATCTCCACAATTTTATACCCAATTAATTCTAAAATTCTTCTTGGTTCATCATAAATCCCACAATATCTTCCTAAATAACATGAGTCATGATAAGTAATCTTTTCATCAGAAAAATTCTTGATTAATCTTTGTTTATTTGTTAATTTTTCTAAGATTAATCTCCAAATATCAACAATTTCAATATCCCAATCAGGCAAAAGCTCTGGATAATTCTGTGTAAACATCTTATAGCAAGCAGAACAGTTGGTAATAATCCTCTTAATCCCATTTTCTTTAAGCAATTCAAGCTTCTTCCTAGCTAATTTTCTTGCTTCGGTTTCATAACCAAGTTCTAAAGCGGGTAACCCGCAGCAGGTTATATTTTCTGCTAATATAACATATATCCCCAACTTAGAAAAAATTTTTTTATAGATTTCATAATTTTCATTATATTTATAATAGGTTGTACATCCGGGATAATATAAAGCATCTGCTTTTTGAAATATTGAAAATATACCCATTTTATATTTGCCTCTAATTTTTAAAAACAAACTGGTTTTAAAGGATATATATGGTTAAAAGGATGTTTTAAAAACTAAATAATAGTCCTAAA
>Ga0209541_10016213_pt1 | contig 11041 bp, 8 predicted proteins | sample RifCSPlowO2_01_FD_184027 | JGI IMG/M metagenome (GOLD analysis project Ga0209541, IMG submission 184027) | Groundwater microbial communities from Rifle, Colorado - Rifle CSP2_plank lowO2_0.1 (SPAdes) (version 2) | ecosystem: Environmental > Aquatic > Deep subsurface > Groundwater | place: Rifle... | reverse complement strand
GTGGAAAGATTTTCGACCAATCCCGCTGTTCATGCTCTTCCTCCCACTTGAGGCCCGGCAATTCGCTGGCCAGCCGACGGAACCTTTTCCTTCCTATGGGGCCAAGGATATGCTCGACCACCCAATGGGTGCCCCCACTGCGCATCGCTCGAAGCGCCCGCACATGGCGTTTGCTCGGCGGCCGAGTCGTCGAGAGGCCTGCCCCATTGATATCGTATTTCTTCGGCGATACGCCCGTCTTCTCGAGCTCCTCCAAGGCCATCAGTTCCCGATATGCCAGTGCGACATTCACGCCTTTTGCACGGGGGCTGTGCCGAACAGACCGTGCCTGCATGTTCCCCCTTCCGGTTTTGTACCGGGCCCGCGCGCTTTTTCCTGCCCCGCCCCACAACGCCCGCGGTTTCCGGCCCCTGAAAAGTCCGGCGACGGTTCGCCTCGCCATGTCAGAACAACCCGATGTCCTTGTTCAAGTGCTTGAGCGCCTTCACGCTGGCCCCGGCGTAGTCGCTCGTGCCCTGCTTTTCGTAGGCGTAATTCAATTCGCTCGACGAGTTGATGCGGTGCACGGCCAGGTTCTTTGAAGCCTTTTTCAGCGCGGCCACGACGTCCCCGGCCTTCGCGCCCTGCGCGCCCACGCCGGGAATCAGCAGGGGCACCGGGTTCTTGGCTTTCGCGTAAAAGGAATTGATTTCCGCGAGCTCGTCCAAAGAGGTTGCCCCGACCACCGCGCCCAGGTTGCCTTTCGCGTGCAGGCCCCATTCCACGATTTTCTCGGCCACCACCAAGTACAGTTTCTTGCCGCCGCCTACCGGCAGGTCCTGGAAGTCCTTGGCCCCCGCGTTGCTCGTGCGGTTGAGGACGTAAACGCCTTTGCCATGTCTCTCGGAGAACTCGATGAAGGGCTTCACAGAATCCGAGCCCATGTAGGGCGCGATAGTAACCGCGTCGGCCTGCCAGAAGCCGAAGACCTCGTGGGCGTAGGCCTTGCTCGAGTTCCCGATGTCGCCGCGCTTGGCGTCCAAAATGACGGGCAACTTCGTCTTCCGCGCCCGGTCCACCACGGCTTTCAACGCGCGCAGGCCCTCGAACCCGTACTGGGCGAAGAACGCGTAATTGGGCTTTACAGCCCCGGGAAGGCAGTCCTCGGCCTCGCAGGCGTCCAGGATTTCCCCGTAAAAACCCGCAATCTTCTGTTCCGCGTTGCCTTCCTTGATGGGAATCCGCTCGATGACGGGGTCCAAGCCAAAGCAGGCCAGGCTCTTGTTTTGCTTGGCCGCGTGCTCCAATGACTCGCTCCACTCGGTCATGGGTTCACCCTGCTTTCCGTAAACGCTTTTGCGCAGCAAAAGGGTTTCATGGGTGCGCCTTCTGCCAGGCGCCCGGGTCCCTGAAATAGGCCTTGACCTGCGCGTAGGTTGGCTCGTCGATTTTCTTCGCCTGCTTGAGCGACTCCAGCAACTCGGAAATCGCCAGCACGGCGTGCAACCGGTAGCCCTTCGCTTCCAGTTCCTTTTTGCCGCCCTGCTCGCGGTCAATCAAGACCGCGATGTCCCTTACTTTCAGGCCCGCGGCTTCCAGGGGCGCGATGGCCTCGACCTTGCTGAGCCCCGTCGTAATCAAGTCGTCAATCACGAGAATGGTTTCCCCTGCCTTGAACTCGCCCTCAATGGCTTTCTTCGTGCCATAGTCCTTGACTTCCTTGCGGGGGTAAATCATGGGCCAGCCGAACTCAAGGGAGACCGCGGTTGCAATGGGTATCGCGGCGTAGGGGATGCCGCACACGCGGTCGAACTTCGCGGCCTTGACCATCCCGCCAATCGCTTTGCCGACCAGCCGCAGCACGTCCGGATGCGAGACCAGCAACCGCAGGTCAACATACACGGGGCTCTTCAACCCCGACTTCAACGTGAACACCCCGAACTTCACGGCGCCAATCCGCGCCAACTCCGCGCACAACCTGGCCTTGTCATCCATCCAACGCCACCCTCCGGGCCTTGAAGCCCCTTCTTAAGGGCTTGCCTTTGTCGAACACCACGCAACCCCTTATAAGGGTTGTTTCGACCTTTCCAGGCAGTTTCTCGCCTTCCAGGGGATGCCACTTGGACTTGGAGTGCATGGCTTTCGCGGTCACGCGGCTCCCCGCGCGCGGGTCGAACACCACCAGGTCCGCGTCAAAGCCCCGCGCGATTCTCCCCTTGTCCTTTACCTTGAACCGCTTGGCCGGCTTCTCCGTGACCCAGGCCAGCGCCTCTTCCACCGGTACCTTCCGCTTCTTGGCAAGGGCCAGCAGGCGTGGCAAGAAGAAATCGAGCCACGGCAGGCCCGAGGGCACGTTCTTTCCCTTGGGGCCGAGTTTTTCCTTCTTCGGGTGGGGTGCATGGTCGGAGGCAATGAAGTCGATGACGCCCTTCCGCAAGGCAATCCACAGGGCTTCTCGGTCGGCCTCCGTTCTCACCGGGGGGTTGACCTTGATGCAGTGCGCGTGCCGCTCATGGTCGGACAAGCTGAACGTGAGGTGCGTGAACGAGCAGTCAGCCGAGACATCCACCTTCTTTTTCTTGGCCAACGCAATCAATGGCAGGGCCTCATGCGTGGAGACATGCGTGACGTGGAGCCGCGTGCCAAACCGTTCCGCCAATGACAGGGCCTTGTGCACGGCCACGGCCTCCGAGAGGTTGGGGCGCGCGTCATAGTGCGCGTAGGGGTCGGTGCGCTTGCCGGCGTGCCGGGCAAAGCGTTCAATCGTTTCGGGATCCTCGGCGTGGACTACCAGAATTTTTCCGGTCTTGGCCACGGCCTGGAACGCGCGTTCCAGGAATTCCTGGCCCTTAGCCCCCCGGGCATTCGTGGACTCGGCCATGTAGAGCTTGAAGCCCACGCAGTCCTTTGCCAGGGCCCGGGCGTTTTCGACGGAGGCCTCGTCCAAGGCCGCATACAAGCCAAAGTCGACCAGGGAGTCCCTCAAGGCCCTTGACTCCTTTTGCCGGAGCCTTGCCAGGGAATTCATGGCAAATCCCTGGTTGTTGGGCATGTCGAAGAAACAACCCACTCCCCCATGCGCGGCCGCGCTGGAGGCCGAGCGCCAGGTCTCCTTCGCGGCCTCCTTGAAGTCGCGGGCATGGACGTGGACGTCCAGGGCCGCGGGCAGCACCCACCGGCCCCTGCAATCGATTGACTTTTTTCCTCGAACCCCTTTCCCAACGGCTGTAATCCTGCCCTTGCTGACCCCAACGTTCACGGCCTCGAACTTCTTTCCGGTGAACACCCGCCCGCCCTTCAAGACCACCTCACATTCCATGCTTCATCCACTCCTCGAGCGTGATCCTGGCACCCGTGCGCGCATACGAGTACCGGCCGAACTCACTGGACTTCCGCAGGAACGCGCTGCCGAACACCGTGCCATCCGCGCACACCAGTTTGTCGTCCAAACAGCATTGCCCGCAGGCCCCGAACGCGCACTTGAAGTAGCGTTCCAGCGAGGCCTGGCACTCGACTCCCCGCTTCTCGCATTCGTCGAACACCTTTTTCATCATGATTTCCGGGCCACAAGTGTACACGCAGTCAAACCGTTCCCCGGCCAGGGCTTCCGCGACCAGTTCCGGGGTGCGCGCCTTCCGCCCCTTGGAGCCGTCATCCGTGCACACCCGCAGTTCGGCTGCTTTCCCAATCCGCTGCTCGAACATCAACCCGTCCTTCGACCGCGCGCCCATGATAAACATGGAGCGCATCCCCTTTTTAGCCATTTCCTCGGCCAGGAACGCCAGCGGTGGCACTCCCACGCCTCCACCCACCAGCAGCGCCTTTTTCGCCTTCGCGAAGTCGAACCAGTTCCCATAGGGCCCGCGGACGCCCACGAGGTCGCCTTTCTTCAGCGCGCCCATCTTCCGCGTGGTCTCGCCGTGGACCAGGGCCGTGAACCCAAGCCCCTTTCCACCGGCATAGGTCACGCTCATGGGCTTCTCGTCCACGCGGGGCAGCCAAACCATGACGTACTGGCCGGGCTTGACGTCCATGCGCTCGTCGAACAGGATGGTGCAGGTGCTTGGGTTCTCCCACACGACCTTTGCGACCCTCACCATCCTTGGGAAGTCATTGCGTTCACTCATGCGCGGCCCCCGTGAGCTGTTTGACTTTCGTGTAGCCGTTCTCCTTCATCCAGGCCTCCATCTCGCCGCAAATCTTCTCGAAACAATCGATGCCCCGCAAGTAGATGGCGGTGCCAATGCCGAGCCCGGTGCCGCCCGCCATCAGCAACTCGACCGCGTCCCTGCCAGTCGAAATGCCGCCCGTGGCAATGATGGGGATGTGGACCTTCTCGTAGACGTCGTAGACGCACTTCACGGCAATCGGTTTCAGGGCCGGGCCGCTCAAGCCGCCGCGCTTGTTGTACAGCACGGGGCACTTTGCCTCGATGTCAATCGCCATGGCCGAAGCCGTGTTGATGGCCGTAATCCCGTCCGCGCCCGCCGCCTCGCACGCGGCCGCGATTTCCCCGATGTTCGGGCAATTCGGCGAGAGCTTGGCGAACACCGGCACCCTTCGGCCGGTAACGGCCTTGACTTTTTCGACCAGCTTGCGTGCCAGGTCCAGGTTGGTCGCGAACTGGTGGCCGCCTTTCTTGGCGTGCGGGCAGGACAAATCCAACTCAATCAGGGGCGGCTTGCGCGCGGCGAAGTCCGCGGCCACCTCGGCATACTCTTCCAGGCTCGTGCCATACAGGCTGGCAATGAACGGGATTTTGAGCTTGCGCATGCCCTCCCACTCTGGTTCGATGTTCTTATAGCCCGCCGTCGGCAGGCCCACCGCGTTCAACATGAATTCCTCGTTCGCGACCACGGTGGGGTTCGGGTAACCCGGCCAGGGCCTGGGGCCCACGCTTTTCATGGTCACCGCGCCCACGCCGCAGCGGCCCACGCGTTCCAGGGTGAACGGGGAAACGCCCAAAAAGCCGGAGGCAAGGATGGTGGGGTTCGCGAGCTTGACGCCGCAAAGCGAAAGGCTCAAGTCAATTCTTGCCATGCTTGCCTCCCAGGATGAGGCTCAAGATGGCTTCGCGTACTGGGAGCCCATGGTGGGCTTGCTGGAAGTACGTGGCCTGCGGGAGTTCGTCGACGTCCCTGGAAATCTCGTCAATGCGGGGCAGGGGGTGCATGAGGGCCAGGGTTTTCTTGGCCCGGGCCAGCGTTCCCTTGTCAATCTGGTAGCTGCCGCGCAGCCGCTCGTATTCCGCGTGCGAGTCAAACCGCTCCCTTTGGATGCGCGTGACGTAGAGGATGTCCAGCAGGCCGATGAAGTTTTCGAGGTGCTCGCCTTCCAGGATTTTGCAGCCCTCGCCTTTCAGGGTCTGCGTGATGCCTTCCTCCATGCGCAGCTGGTGGGGGGCGATGAAGTAGTACTCGTTGTCGCCGAGCTTGTTGAGCGCGTGCACCAATCCCTTGATGGTGCGGCTGAACTTCAAGTCTCCCAGGAAGCCGATTTTGAGGCCATTGAGTCTGCCGAACCGTTTCTTAATCGTGTACAGGTCCAGGAGGTTTTGCGTGGGGTGCTCGTTCGTTCCGTCGCCGGCGTTGATGACGGGAACGCTGGCTTCGCCGGCCGCAATCCGGGCGTGGCCGGTGATGGGGTGCCGCATGACGATGGCGTGCGCGTAATTGCACACCATCTTGATGGTGTCCGAGAAGCTCTCCCCCTTTTTGAGCGAGGTCACGTTTTCGTCGGAGAAGCCAATGACGTTGGCTCCCAGGTTCTGGATGGCGGCTTCGAAGGAGAGGCGCGTGCGCGTGCTGGGCTCGAAGAACAGCGAGGCAACGGTTTTATGGGCCAGGATTTTGGCCTTGGCTTCGGGCTTCAACCGCTCCATTTTGGAGGCTGTTGTCAGCACGTCCAGGATCTGCTGTTTGCTGAGGTCGTAGATGGAGACCAGGGAACGGTTGAAAAGAGAATGCGCGGTTTTTTTCCCGGTTGAAGTCGAAGGCACTACAACCCTCTAGATTATGGGGGGCATCCCTTTAAATTCCTTCCCAGGCATTATTTCTTTTTTAGGATGAGCATTTTTTGCCCCCTCAAAAACCCTGTTTTTTTGCTTGACTCCGTGCTTTCGTTTTTCCCTGTTTCCCGCCCCGTCGGGGGGTGCAAGCCGTGAAGCCCGTGAAAGCCGAGCTCGTCCTCGAAGACGGTTCGCGGTTTCCATGCCAGTCCTTTGGCTACCCCCACTCGGTTGCAGGCGAAGTCGTGTTCAATACGGGCATGACCGGCTATCCCGAGTCCTTCACCGACCCCAGCTATGCCGGGCAAATCCTGTGCCTCACCTATCCCCTTATCGGCAACTACGGGGTTCCGGGCAGGGCCCGGAAGGAGGGCTTGCCTGCGCGCTTTGAGTCGGACAAAATCCACCTCCGCGGCCTCATCGTTTCCGAGTACTGCGAGCAGCCCAGCCACTGGGACTGCGACCAGACCCTTGCCCAATGGCTCAGGAGGGAAAAGATTCCCGCCGTTTCCGGGATTGACACCCGCGCGCTCACCAAGAAGCTCCGCGAAAAGGGGGTCATGATGGGCCGCATCGAGGTCAACGGAAAACAGGCCAGGCCCTTCGACCCCAACGCGTTCAACATCGTGGCCGACGTCAGCGTCCGGAAACCCGTCCGCTATGGAAGTGAGCGGAAGACCATTGCCTTAATCGACTGCGGGGCGAAGTACAACATCATCCGCAGCCTGCGCGCCCGGAGGGTATCCGTCCTGCGCGTGCCCTGGGACTATGACCTACTCAACGGAAAATTCGACTTCGACGGGGTCATGATTTCAAACGGCCCCGGCGACCCCAAGCAGTGCAAGCAGACCATCTCCAACGTCGCGGCCCTGCTCGAAAAGGAAATCCCCACTTTTGGCATCTGCCTCGGCAACCAGTTGCTCGCGTTGGCCGCTGGCGGCAACACCTACAAGCTCAAGTATGGCCACCGGAGCCAGAACCAGCCATGCACGATGGAGGGCACGCAAAAGTGCTTCATCACCTCCCAAAACCATGGCTTTGCCGTGGACGTCCACTCGCTGCCGGCCGACTGGGAACCGCTTTTCACGAACGCCAACGACGGCACCAACGAAGGCATCCGCCACCAGCGCAAGCCGTTTTTCAGTTCCCAGTTCCACCCGGAAGCCACGCCTGGCCCGGTGGACACGGGTTTTTTGTTCGACGAGTTCCTCAAGAAGGTGTACCGGAAATGAAGCGCGTGGAAGCCAAGAAGGTCTTGGTGCTGGGCTCGGGCGCCTTGAAAATCGGGCAGGCCGGGGAATTCGATTATTCCGGCTCCCAAGCCATCAAGGCCTTGAAGGAAGAGGGCTGTGAAGTCATCATCGTCAACCCCAACATTGCCACGGTGCAGACCTCCTGGGACCTGGCGGACCGCGTGTACTTCCTCCCGGTCAACCCCTTCTTCGTCGAAAAAGTCATCGCCCGCGAGAAGCCGGACGGCATCCTCCTCGGCTTCGGCGGCCAGACGGCGTTGAACTGCGGCCTGGCCCTGGCCGAAAAGAAGGTCTTCGAGCGGCACAAAGTCCGGGTACTGGGCACGCCCGTCAAGGCCATCCGCGACACCGAGGACCGGGAGCTCTTCAAGAAGGAACTGGCCAAGATTGGCGTCCAGACGCCGAGCAGCCTCTCCGTTACCTTGGCGAAAGCCGGTTTGAAGGCAGCCCAGGAGCTGGGGTTCCCGGTCATTGTCCGCGCGGCCTTTGCCTTGGGCGGCAAGGGTTCCGGGGTCGCGCGCAACGCGCGCGAGCTGGAAAGCATTCTGGAGAGCGCGTTCACGCACGCGCCCCAGGTCCTGGTCGAGGAATACCTGCACCACTGGAAGGAAATCGAGTACGAGGTCGTGCGCGACCAGTTCGACAACTGCATCACGGTCTGCAACATGGAGAACTTCGACCCCATGGGCATTCACACCGGGGAAAGCATCGTGGTTGCGCCCTCGCAGACGCTTTCAAACCACGAGTACCACAAGTTGCGTGAGCTCTCCATCCGCGTCATCCGGCACCTGAAAATCGTGGGCGAGTGCAACATCCAGTTCGCGTTGGACCCGAAGTCCGAGGACTACCGGGTCATCGAGGTCAACGCCCGCCTCTCCCGTTCCTCGGCATTGGCCTCGAAGGCGACCGGCTACCCCCTTGCGTTCATTGCCGCCAAGCTGGCCTTGGGGCATGCCTTGCACGAGTTGCCGAACTCCATCACGAAAAAGACCATGGCCTGTTTCGAGCCCGCGCTGGACTATTGCGTGGTGAAAATCCCGCGATGGGATTTGCAGAAGTTCCGGAAGGTCAGCACGCAAATCGGCAGCGAAATGAAGTCCGTCGGGGAAGTCATGGCGATTGGGAGGAAGTTCGAGGAAGCCCTCCAGAAGGCCATCCGCATGCTGAACATCGGCATGTACGGTTTGGTCTGCAACAAAATCGAGTTCAAGAAGGTCCTGCACACGGTGAAGAACCCGACCGACAAGCGGTTGTTCGCCGTCGTGGACTCCTTGAAGGCAGGTCATTCTGTCAAGAAACTGCACGGCTTGTCCGGCATCGATTCCTGGTTCCTGCACAAGCTCAAGAACGTGGTGGACCTGGAGCGGGAAATCCGCTGCCATGACGTGAAAACCGTTTCGCCTGGACTCTTGCGCCGCGCCAAGGAACTCGGGTTTTCCGACAAGCAGCTGGCCATGCTCTTGAACCACCAGAGCGAACTGGTCGTGCGGGAACTCCGGAAACGCCATGGAATCCTGCCAGTGGTCAAGCAGATTGACACCCTGGCCGCGGAGTTCCCGGCGCAAACCAACTACTTATATATGACTTATAATGGGAGCGAGCACGACGTGGCCTTCCCTGCCTCGAACGCGGTCCTGGTGCTGGGGTCCGGGGCCTACCACATTGGTTCCAGCGTGGAATTCGACTGGTGCGGGGTCAACGCGGCGTTGGCCGCCCGGAAGCTCGGCTTCCAGGCCATCATGGTCAACTTCAACCCGGAAACGGTTTCCACCGACTATGACTTGTGCGACCGCCTGTACTTCGAGGAACTGAGCCTCGAACGGGTGCTGGACATTTATGGCCTGGAAAAGCCGAAGGGCGTCATCCTTTCCACGGGCGGGCAAATAGCGAACAACCTCGCCCTCAAGTGCGCGAACGCCGGGGTCACCGTGCTGGGCACCAAGCCCGAGCACATCGACCAGGCCGAGGACCGGCACAAGTTCTCCAAGCTCTGCGATTCCTTGGGCATCGACCAGCCCGAGTGGGCGGAAGCCAAGAGCGAAAAGCAGGCCGCGAAGTTCGCGGAACGCGTCGGCTTTCCCGTGCTCATCCGGCCCAGCTATGTCTTGAGCGGCGCGGCCATGAACATCGCCTTCACTCCCGCCGACCTCAAGACCTACCTCGAGAAAGCAACCACCGTGTCAGAAGAATACCCTGTTGTGGTCAGCAAGTTCATCGCGAACGCCAAGGAAGTCGAGATCGACGCCGTGGCCAACAAGGGCAAGCTGGTGATTTCGGCCATCACCGAGCACGTGGAGAACGCGGGCGTCCACTCAGGAGATGCCACCATGGTGTTGCCGCCCCAGAAACTCTACCTCCAGACGGTCCGCGAAATAAAGGCCATCGCCTCCAAAATCGCGGCCGCCCTCGAAATCAGCGGGCCCTTCAACATCCAGTTCATCGCCAAGGACAACAAGGTCAGCGTCATCGAATGCAACCTCCGCGCCTCCCGGTCGTTTCCCTTCGTTTCCAAGGTCTCCGGGCACAACTTCATCGAACTGGCCACGAAGGCCATCCTCGGCCAGAACCCGGAGCCCCTCAAGTCGTCGACGTTGGAACTGGGCCATGTCGGGGTCAAGGTGCCCCAGTTCAGCTTCGGCCGGCTGCGGGGCGCGGACCCGGTTCTGGGCGTGGAAATGGCTTCCACGGGGGAAGTGGCCTGCATTGGCGACACGCTGGAGGACGCCTTCCTCAAGGCCATGCTCTCCGTCGGGGTGAAAATCCCCGAAAAAAACATCCTGGTCTCCGTGCACGGCGACAAGGGTCGGTTCAAGCTGTTGCCCGTCCTCCGGCGGGTGCAAAAGCGCGGTTTCCACTTGTATGGTACGGAGCACACGGCCGCGTTCTTCAACGGACACGGCGTGAAAATGGCGCGGTTGTTCAAGCTCCAGGAAAAGGGGGAGCCCAACATCCTCTCCTACATGCGGCAACGGAGACTCGACCTGGTCATCTGCATCCCGGACACGGAACTCCAGGCCGGCATCGACGAAGAATACGAGCTGCGCCGCAACGCCGTTGACCACTCGATTACGCTCTTGACCAACCTCCAGGTCTCGAAACTCTTCCTGGACTCCATCATCAAGCTCAAGAAAGACGACCTCGAAATCAAGGCCTGGGATGAGTACGTTTGAACTATTTTGGGCCGTGCAGTTTTTTGCGCAGCTCCTCGTTCGTGCGCTCCAGCTCGGCCTTCGTGTCCGCCAGCTCGACTTCGTGGTCAATGGTTTTCCGAATGAATGCTTCCACGCGCTGGTTGACGCGGGCATCGGCCTCCGCCATGCGCGCCGCAATCGGCTTCAAGGCCCGTTCAATGCTTGTTACCGTTTCCAGGGGCGTTCCCCGTTCCAGGTCCAGCGTGAACCCTTTTCCGCCTTCATAAACCGCAATCGGCCGGCCGGTTTCCAGCATTTCCTGGACGCGCGCCCGGTTGCCGGCCCGGTTCAAAATCTCGCCGGCCACGTTGTTGGCCTCCACGAAAAGCCCGTGGTGGGTGCGGAAGTTTTCAATGAGGGCACTGCGCAAGACAGGAGGATACCCCTGCAATTTCATGGAAAGGCCTGCAACCGGCGAACGGCTCTCGGCCACGGCCTTCCGCGTTTCCTCGATGAGCTCCAAGTTCATCCGGTTCCAGGCTTCGAGGGCGCGCGCCCGGACGCTGTCTTCAATGGCTTGCATGCGTGCCGGGTTTCTTCGCACGCTCCGCATCTCCCGCACGGCCCGCCTCGCCGGCTCGTAATCCGCCGCGGTTGGCCGTTGGGGCTTG
>Ga0209541_10016212_pt1 | contig 11041 bp, 14 predicted proteins | sample RifCSPlowO2_01_FD_184027 | JGI IMG/M metagenome (GOLD analysis project Ga0209541, IMG submission 184027) | Groundwater microbial communities from Rifle, Colorado - Rifle CSP2_plank lowO2_0.1 (SPAdes) (version 2) | ecosystem: Environmental > Aquatic > Deep subsurface > Groundwater | place... | reverse complement strand
GCAGCTAAAGCTGCCCGCGTCCGAAAATTTTTGAAGAAGAAGGTTATTTACGTGTTTTGACACTTAACTTGGAATTGCCTTATTGCCTATAAAAAATCCTATTTTATATCTCGTAGTGCCTAACTAGTTATTGAATTAAAATATATATTTTTATTGTAGTGCCTAATTTTAGTTATATAGTGCCTAAAAATAATAAATAAATAGTGCCTAAATTTATCTTTTAAATGCCTAAATATATTAAAAATATGCAATAATCAAAACATTTAAATATATAGTAGTGCCTAAATAATTTATGGTATTCCTAAGAGTCAAAAAAATCAGCAATAATTACTATTATTATCTTGTAAAGAGCGTAAGAATTAACGGAAAAATAAGGCAAAAGGTAGTCAAGTACATAGGCAAATCAAAGAACCTTGTTTCTATGCTAAAAAATGTTGAGCAAAAATAACATAGACAAAAAGCTGAAGAAATACATGAAGGAGCATTTAAGTAAAGGCTACTCCAAGCATGCTGTAAAAAAAGTTCTGGTTAATCATGGATATGATGAGTTTTATGTTGATGGATTGCTGAAAAGGCATTCAGAATCGCAAATTGTTAAAAAATATGCCATTTTTGTCTTTTTCTTATTTTTAATTTCATTTTTTTCATTTAATTTCATTTCAATAAAAAATCAGCAACAACAAATAACAGGATATGTCACAACCATAAGCAGCAGCAATGACGGATGCTGCACTTCAATATGCCAGCAAACCTCAAAATATGAATGCTATGGCAAATTCATTGAAGGGAAGAAATGCAATGAGCTTGAAGAATGCAATGTCGGTTGCTGCATCGATAAAGAAGGCTATTGCTTGACTAATTATCTTTACGGCAACTGCATAAGCGGGAACAGCTTTCATATAAACAAAGACTGCAGCAACATAATATTCTGCAGGAATTTAACAGACAAGTCGTACACTTCAAGGCAGTACAACATAAAAAACAAAAAAGGCGCTGGCATTACAACTGTCAAGCCTCCTGCTGATTACCAAAAATCATCTTTCAATATCAAGTACTACCTTTATGATAAAACTGATGTATTATCTGTTGCAGCTGAGTTAAGATATGGCGAAAATTTAGTTGACTCCATAGCGCTTTACGATGACGGCTCGCATAATGATGGCGCGAAAGATGACAATCTGTATGGCAACAATTGGCTCAGCTCAAAAATAAAGGATTTTGAAGGGTTCAAAAAGCTGGATGTTGATATAATTATAACATATGTGGATGGCACTGAGCAATCAATAAACAAGACTCAGAGCATAGTAGTGTTAAACAACAACAAATGCCTGCTAATCAATACAGAATGGGGAAATCCAAGTGAAAAACAAAACATAATTTTTGCAGCTCAAAATTACGAAGCAGATGATGGCTACCAGAGATTTGGAACTGATGTGAATAATTTCTTAAGCGTATTATTTTCAATAGACAAATTCTCAAATAATAATGAATTTAATTTTTACAGACTGGAGCAGTCACTATCCTACTTCAATATCCCAACATTAATCAATATTGTTTCAAATTTCTGCCCTTCCTATAGCAATAAAAAAGACTTGATCATTTTATTGGATAATAATGAGGACTACTGTATTTTAGAAAATTTAAGGGTAGTAAGAGTAAATCCACAAGTGTTACTTTACAAAAATATAACAAATGCACAGATAAATGAAACTTTTGCTGATTTTTGCAGTTATGTTTTAACTCCGAAAAAGCTTGCTGATGAAATAATCATATTTGCAACACCTCCAAAAATTGTTGTCAATACATTGGATAACCTAACATACAATACAGGCATTATCAATCTGTCGTTCACTGTATCAGCATTGAATTACCCAATTAACTATTCTGTATTTTTAGAGAATTCATTAATATTGAATAAAGTATCTGCAGAAGAAATTACTGATAGCATTGTGTTAAACCTAACAAATGGAACAAATGCGATTTTAATCAGCAGTAAGGACAAAAATAAAAATAAGGCATTTTCCAGCTTTTATTAAATACAGCTCTCCAATAAAATGAAATCCAACAAAATAGTTGCATACATAATTTTAATGATTTTATTAGTTAATTTTGCGAATGCTGAGAAATACTTTGCTTTGGATGTTAATTACATACTTGGTTCTGTGACATTCAACAGCATTAACCTGAGAGAAATTGGCAGACAAATAAAATACAATGATAAATCAGGATTTTTGGTCAAAACAGTCTCATTTGACAATTCCTATATACAAAAAATTTATTACAATATGTCTGAAAACAAAAATTATATTATATACATTCCCTATAATGAAAATGCAGCGAGGATAGAAATGTATAACCCCAAAAACTCGCTTGTAATGGACATAGATATAAGCTCCTATGCAGATACATGCGGAAACAAGGTATGCGAGGAGCATGAAAGCCATGAAAGCTGCACAAAAGACTGCTCATCCGGAAGCCAGGATGATTTTTGCGATGGTATAAGCGATGGTATTTGCGATCCTGATTGTTCAATAAAAACAGATGTCGATTGCGCTGAAAAGGGAGAGCTAAATCAAACAACTACTCCAATTCAACAAAAAGAAACACAAATTAAAGCAGAAGAAATTACAGGAAAATCAAATTATTTCTTATGGATTTTATTGGCTTTAGGAATTATCATTCTTGTTTTATTATTCTTATTCATCAAAAAAAGAAAAGAAAATCGAATTATTAGTTCTTTAAAACAATACATAAATGAGAACATAAGGGGGGGATTCACTTTACAGCAGATAAAGGATGTGCTTTATAGGGAAGGATATAGTGAAAAGGAAATAAATAAGGCTATTAAATCTATCTAACCTTTGCGCCATCCTTAACTCTTTCAACCTTGACAATTTCCTTGTTTGTCTTTAATTCAGAATTATTGTAATAAATTTTACTGTTTTTAACAACCATGGTGATTTTCAAAAACTCGTCAAAACCCAATTCTTTATTAGAATTCTCAAAACCTTCAAAATAAACCTTGTCGCCTGGGTTGCTTTTTTCAACAGTCAAAACACCCACGCTAATGCCATCATCTCCTGCCAATAACATTCCTTGGCTTTCTATACCTCTCAACTTCGCATATTTTAAGTTTGTAACAACAATTATTTTTTTATTTTTTAGTTCATCTGCTGAATAGTATCCTTTTAACCCAGCCACTAACTGCCTTTTTTCAGTTCCCAAGTCAATGTCAAGGATGTAGAGCTTCTCGGCATTGGGGTGGTCTTTTATATCAATTATTCTGGCAACTTTCAAATTCAATGGAAATTCCTGCTTTGCTTCTTCTTTTTCTTCCATTTTCTTTATCAAAATCTCATCTTTGCCTATTTTGTGGTTTTTTAATTCAAATTTTATATCTTCCCATTTTAGATTTGTTAAATTTAATTGCTGCTGTAATTTTGATGAGAAATCAGGCAGAATTGGCTCAATCAAAATACTCAAATTCTTAACAATATTGGCGCATAAGCCAAGAATTTTATGCACCTTTTCCTTGTCCTTTTCAATTAGTTTCCACGGCTCATTTTCCTGGAAATACTTATTGCCAAGAGAGGAAATATGCAATATGCCTTTAACAGCTTCATTAAAATTCAATCCATAATAATTTTTTTCAATATTTCTTGTTAATTTTTTTATCTCACTGGTTAATTTTTTATTATTGTCAATATCCTTAATCTCTCCATCAAAATACTTATTCAAAAAGTTTAGAACCCTGTAGCAAAAATTTCCTATGTTTGCAGCTAATTCATTGTTTATTTTTTTCCTGAAGTCATCAAAGTTTAAGTCTATATCAGATATTGTTTTGCTCAATAAGCTTGCATAATAAAATCTAAGATGCTCTGCATTATGCTTCTGCAAAAATTCCCTTGCAGTGAAGAAAGTGCCCTTGCTTTTGCTCATCTTCTCGCCATTGACTGTCAAGAAGCCATGGACAGAGATGTTGTAAGGCAGCTGAAAACCAGAGCCAAGAAGCATTGCAGGCCAAAACAAGAAATGAAAATAAATTATGTCTTTGCCGATAAAATGATATATTCTTGAATCTTTGCTGTTCCAGTAGTCTTCTGTTTTTAAGCCATGCTTTTTGCAGTAATTGTCTGTGCTGGCTATATAGCCAATAGGAGCATCAAGCCATACATAATAATACTTGTTTTCCTCTCCTGGAATTTTAAATCCAAAATAAGGGCCGTCTCTGCTTATATTCCAATCCTCTAAGCCATTTTTTATCCAGTTAAATACAAAGTTTTTTATCTCTGGCTGCAAATTCTTATTTTTCTTGAGCCATGACTCAAGCTTTTTCGAGAAGTTGCTTAATTTAAAGAAATAATGTTTTGATGTTTTTCTAATTGGCTTGTTTTTGCATATTGCGCAATATGGATCTATTAAATCTATTGTCTTGTATGCGGCATTGCAGTTCTCGCACACATCCCCATATTGGTCAGGAGCTTTGCATTTTGGACATTTTCCTTTGACATACCTGTCTGGCAAAGTTCTTTTGCAGTGCTCGCAATAGGTAACTTCTATGTCTTTAGTGTAAATAAACCCATTTTTATTTAATCTTTCAAAAATCAAATCACTATAATGCTTATTTTCCGGGCTGTTGGTTGTGTAATAATTATCAAAGCTTATCAGGAAGTCTTTGAAGTCTTTGACATGCTCATCATAAACTTTTGAAATAAGCTCTTCTGGAGATATTCCAAGCTCTGCTGATTTTATCTCAATTGGAGCACCGTGGGTGTCATCAGCGCAGACAAACAAAACATCTTCTTCAATTAACCTTAGAAACCTGACAAATATGTCTACTTGAATGTATTCTACTAGATGGCCGCAATGCAGAGACCCGTTAGCGTATGGGAGTGCTGAGGTTACCAGTATCTTCTTACCTTTAAATTTTGATTTTGTCATAGTATTATAGAATAAATCTCTCTTTATAAATATTTATTAGAACTTGACTATCTATAATTATTTCTATTTTCTAATAAGACTAAACTTTTTCTCTTTTTCGCTTTCAACTCGAACTCGCTCACAACTCTCTGATTTTTGATAGTTGTTGTTCTGGAATTAACACAAAAATTTAAATACTCTAAAGGTAATATACATTTTAGATGGAAAACAAGAAGCTCGGTTTTGTTATTTTGTCAATAAGCATACTGGCAACTATCTTAGCCTTTGGATTTATGGGCGTTCTTGGCAGGCAGACAACTGCTTTGCAATGTTACCCAACAAGCGAGTGTCAAAGAGTTGGATCATTGATTGGTTTAAGCCATGTTGCGGTTGGCTTAATCTCTTTTATTGGAGCTTTAGGAATCTACCTTTTGTTCTTCAGCACAAGCGAAGAAGCAATTCTAAAAAGGCTTGAAGAAGAAAAGAATATAAAAATAGAGCAAAATAAGTTTGATATAGTGCTGAAAGCAATGGATGACAATGAAAAAAAAGTGCTGAAGGCAATCAAAGAGCAGGATGGCATTACACAATCAACTTTGAAGTATAGAACAGATTTGTCAAAAGCAAAAGTCAGCCAAATATTAACAGATTTTGAGAAAAAACATCTTGTCAAAAGAGAGTTGAAAGGAAAAACTTACGCTGTTTACTTGGTTGAGAATTTCTAGCAGAAAACTATTTAAATTAACTATTCATCTCAGCATAGGGAGATATAATGAAGCTAAACAAATTAATGACAAAGAAAGGGCTGCTATTCTTGATTATATTCAGTGTTTTGGTTTTTGTTGGCGACAGGATAAATTTCTCAAAATTAGTTGGAGCTGAAAACCAGTTCTTTACATTGTTCCAGTTTTTTGGCCCAATTGCGGGTTCTTTTCTAGGGCCTATTGTAGGAGTTTTTTCTGTGTTGATTGCAGAAGCTTCAAGTTATTTATTATTGGGCAAGGCATTTACATTAATCAATGTCTTGAGGTTGCTGCCGATGCTTTTTGCAGCATGGTATTTCGGAACAAAAAAGGACAAGGCAAGCTTTCTGGTGCCAATTGTAGCAATAATTTTATTTATAGCGCACCCAGTCGGAAGGCAAGTTTGGTTCTTTTCATTGTTTTGGACAATTCCACTAATAATAAAGCTGCTTCCAAAGAAGCATGGCGAGAAGGCATTTTTAAGAAGCCTTGGAGCAACATTCACAGCTCATGCTGTCGGAGGTGCAATGTGGAACTACATAGTTCCAATGACTCCAGGAGCTTGGATTGATTTGATACCCATTGTAATTTATGAAAGGCTATTATTTGCTGGCGGAATCACAGTTTCATTTGTGATATTAAACACAATATTAAACAAGCTTGATGCAAAAACAAAAGCAGAGTACATCAATGTTGACAAAAAATATGTTTTGTTCAGGCATACTGCTTGATTAAAGATATACGGGGTGGTTTTGTGGATAAATTAGATTTAAGCATTATAGAGTATCTGTCAAAAAATTCAAGAACACCATTTATGCAAATAGCGAGAAAGCTGAAAGTTTCAGAATCGACAATAAGAAAAAGAGTTTTAAATCTTGAAAAGAGCGGAACCATAAAGAAATATTCCTTGGTTGTAGACCTAAATAAAATAGGCTTTGAAAATATTGCCTTAGTTGGAGTTGATGTTTCTCCTGAGAAGTATCTTGATGTTGCAAAAAAGCTCACAGAATTTGACGAAATAAAGTATGTGGCTTCCTCAACAGGAGACCATATGTTTATGCTTGAAGTTTTGGCAAAGAATGATGATGACTTAAGAGTTTTGTCAGATAAATTAAAATCATTAGATGGCGTAACAAGAATATGCCCTGCTATAATAAAGGATACGTTGAAAGGCAGTTTATAGTTGATTTCTATATATAAAATGACGAATTTCGCACTATACAAAACGTATATAGGAAAGCCTCTAGAAAGCTTTAAATAGAAGCCGTTATCACAAATTAACAATTGTTAAGTTATGGTGGTTTTTATGGATAAAGGCGATTTAGGAACTTTGGTGGGTATTATAGCTGGTGGTGCTACCGCTGCAACAGCAGGCTTAGGCGCGCCTTTGATTATAGGGGCATCGGCAGTAGGTGGTTATTTAGGACATCATTTAGCAGAACCCCATCACTACAAACCAATGTACTCGCATAAATGAAGAGGTATTAAATGCTGGAATCGTTTTTAGTAACATCAAGGGAAACTTTGGAAGCAAGCTTAGTTGTTGGCATTGTTCTTGCTTACTTAAATAGGACAAACAACCAAAGCTACAGGAAAACAGTCTATTACGGAATTATTTTTGGGATTCTTGCAAGCATTTTGGCTGCGTTTATCTTTACTTTTTTTTCAGGCGGGTTTGAAGGAACAGCAGAGCAGATTTTTGAAGGCATAACAATGCTTATCGGAGCTTTCCTGCTGACAACAATGATATTGTGGATGATGCAGCAGAGGCACATCTCAAAAGAGATTGAAGGAAAGGTTGAGAAGCACTTAATGAGCACACAATTGTTCTCGCATATTGGAATTTTCATGCTCATCTTTGTAGCAATAATAAGAGAAGGCGTTGAAACTGTCATATTTCTTAATGCAATCAATTATGCAAGCGGCATAAACTTTGTTGGAGGAACATTGGGAATTATTGCAGCAGTGATTGCTGGTTACTTATTTTTTGTCAGCACTAGAAAAATAAATCTAAAAAAATTATTTAATGTCAGCAGCATTTTGCTTATCTTATTTGCGGCCGGTTTGGTTGCTCATGCTGTTCATGAGTTTGAAGAAACTGGTTTGGTGAGTGGAATAATAACCCCTCTTTTTGACATAAACCATATTTTGAATGAGAAAGGAGTTGCAGGAAGCTTTTTGAAAGGATTGTTTGGCTATAATGGAAATCCAAGCTTATTGGAAGTAATGGCTTATGCTGCTTATTTGGGAGTTATATTTTATTTGTACAAGAGGATTGAGAGTTCTAGGGTAACCGCAAAAGTTTAGGAAATGTTTTTATAGAGTGCGATTTGAATATTTGATTTATGAACACTAAAGAGCAAGCTAGAGTAGCGCTGAATGGGCTGATAAAAAAGTATGAAGGACTGAAAGCTAATAAGGAATTCTCAAGCAACGAGAGTCAAGTGTCTGAAAGCCTGATTAAGTCTTTTGTCAAGATTGTTCTTGGCTGGGATACTTCTGATTTTTCAGAGTTTAAGGTTGAAAGCAGAGTAAGAGGTAAAAGAAGCGACATGCTTGTATGCTTGAATGGCGTAACGCAATTTATTATTGAAGCCAAATCTTTAGTTCAAGATATAAGTGGGCATAATGAATTTATAAAACAAACAATAAATTACGCAAATTCAAAAGATAAGGCATTTGCCATTTTAACCAATTTCAAGCATTTTGTTATTATAAGATGTGACATAAAAGTTGATAACTCATTAAAAGCGGTTGTCAAGACTCTGAATGTAGAAAATTTAAGCGATGCTGATTTTGATTTATTGTACAACTTCAGCAAAGAAATTTGGGTTGAAAAATGTCAGGAAAACCCGTTATTCAAGCTGCATGGCGATTACAAGAAGAGAACAAAAGTTGATACTTACAAATTTATTTATTCAAACGCAATTAGGTCGATGGATTTCTATAAAGCTTATGCCCAAAAAATACCAATACCTAAAAGAAATGCTAAATTAGAGGTAGAGATTACAAATCTAGCCGACAAAATACTCTCCCTAAACAAAAAGCTTCAAGAAATAGGAGACAAAAATACATTGGAAAAGCAGAAAATAGAACAAGAAATCAAGAAAACAGACAATGAAATAGACGAATTAGTCTATCAATTATATGAAATAACAGAAGAGGAGAAGAAAATTATTGAAGAGAGCTTGAAATAGAATGAAAATCGAGCTTGATAGTAAAGGAAGAAAGTTGTATAAATTTAGCCATTCTGTTCATCAAGGGGGATATTTCTACTGCCATAAAACAGAAAATAATGGGACAATACAAAACAAAGAAGGATTGAGAAATGTATTGAAAGCCATTTCCATTAAATACAAGCTTATTGATGTGACAACAAAAATATATGAAAAGATTTTCTTCTTTTTCTTTATGATGAGACCTTCTGTCAAGCCAGTGGAGCTGATTGAAGCCATTCACAAAAACATTGATTCATTTGCAAAATGGGACAAAGATTATTTATATAATACAGCCTATGACTTGCAGGAAGTATATCTAAGGAAAGATTTGGAGAAATTAGGAGTTGATTATGGAAAAGGCTAAGAAGCAGGAAGAGGTTATAGTTATTGAAAAAGTATTTGACTTTATAACGCATACTTTTCCCAAGGATTTGAAGAAGGCAGCAAAAGAATTCAAAAAAAGTGTTGAAGCTCAAGCTGCAAATGACGAAAGAGATTACACTCGTGGATTAATGTCCTACTTTTTGCTTGAAAGAAAGATTAATTTAGGATTGACTCCAATGGAATTGGCGCAGTCATTTCCCCTTGATTTTTTTACAAAACAAGATAGGAAAATCATAAATAATTTTGTTGACCATACAACATCAATATTTGATGTGAAAAGAAAAAATGGAAAAGAAATTTTGCTTGAAGATGCTGTAAGTGGAAGAAGGTATCTGGTTAAGACTATAGATTTTCCAGACGTTCTTGAAAATGGCGAATTTGTAAAAGCTATACTTGTAAAAAAACTTGAAGGTGATTATTTCTTCTATGGAAATGTATTAACTTATGCAAGAGCAGAAGGATTAAAGATGAAAGAGTATCTTCTTAAAAATATAGGCAAAATCAAGAAGAGACAGAAGCCAGAAATTGAATGGAAAATAGAATACAAAAAATGATTAAAGATTCAGACAAAATAGTTTGGATAATCCTGAACGCAGTCAAACATACTAAAATCGGAAAACACAAGCTTGCAGAATTTCTTAAAGGCTCAAAAGCAAAAGATATCGCGCATTTGAGCAGCCAGCAGGGATATGGCGGCTTGCTTTGGTATGACATTGAAACAATTGCGGGGTTTATAGAGCAACTTGAGCAGATGGGAGTTATAGCAAGAATTAAACCAGCAATTGATGAATATTATTCAGTTCTTGAATTGACAGAAGCTGGAAAGAAAGTTCTTGATGAAAAAATCAAGATTGAACTCCAAATAATCAAAAAAGAAAAGCCTTTGATTGTTGGAGCTACTGAAAAAACTACATTTGACTTATTTAAAACGGGCAAAACCATAGAGGAAATTTCAAAAGAAAGAGATTTAGCAAGATCCACAATTTATGACCATTTATGCAGGCTTGTTGCAAATAACTATTTGTCAAGTTCTGAATTTGTGCCAGAAAATATCATAAAACAAATACTTGAAGCCAAAAGCAAATTACCAAATACTGCAAAGCTAAAAGAAATTAAAGAAATACTGCCAGAAGAGATAACTTACAATGAAATTAGATGTGTTTTGGCTGATAAAACAAAGAAAGTACATTCTAAAACTGAAGATGAAAAGAAAATAATTGAAGAGAGTTTGAAATGAGGTGCTAAAATGGGAGCTAAAGAAATAAATGTTAAATGCAGTTTTTGCGGCAAGGAAATACCATGCCCGGAAAATATGATTAAATCACAAAAGCATGCTTGCTTTGAATGTTTTATGAAAATTAAGGATAAATTAGACCCAAAAGAAGTTGATAGAATCCATGTTGCTATTCCAAAGGAAAAGTTGCAAGAAGCTATGCCAGACATGTTAATAAACTATGCAATGCAAAAGGCATTTCCAGATTTTTGGAATGACCATAAATCAAAGTTTAAAGATATGTCAAAGAAGGAAATTGTCGAGGAATCCTTTTTGGCAGGTGCTAAAATTATCTTAAATCTTAAGGAAGATTTTGAAAAAGAAATGACTAATAAAAATTCAAAATATAAAAATAGAAAATTTTGACAATAGACTCTTAAAAATTCTTGAAGAAGAATCAGAAAAAGAAAAAATTAGAAAGAAACCTAAGCTGTATCTAGTTAAAGAAAAAAGGCTTCAGTATTATTCTGGTTGGGGTCAAAAGAAAAATGTGAAAAGTATGG
>Ga0209541_10016210_pt1 | contig 11042 bp, 12 predicted proteins | sample RifCSPlowO2_01_FD_184027 | JGI IMG/M metagenome (GOLD analysis project Ga0209541, IMG submission 184027) | Groundwater microbial communities from Rifle, Colorado - Rifle CSP2_plank lowO2_0.1 (SPAdes) (version 2) | ecosystem: Environmental > Aquatic > Deep subsurface > Groundwater | place... | reverse complement strand
AATTATTGCCGTATCATCAGAATCCATGCTGTTTGTATCCTCTTTTACATTTATTATCATTGCCTTTTTGTCGTCAAAGCATGCCATTGCAACAGGCGATTTGTCTGTATGCCTTATTTCAGCCATATTTAATTTCTTGATCAAGCCAAGATTTTCCTTGTTGATATGTATCATGCACCTTATTTTGACGCCGCGCTTTATGGCGTCATTTATGTTATTCATCAGGAAGCCGAAAATTCTGGATGCGCCATGCGGCGTCAGGAGGACTAACATATCCTTTTCTGTGGAGTCAATAATCTGCGGAAGCAGCTTGTAAAGGTTCTCTCTTCCCCTGAGAAAATCGATTTTATCAGAAGGCATGCCCTTTAGTTCATTGATTCTCTCGCTGAATGGAATGGCATCCTCCCACAGCGCGCTGAAATATGACCTCATGAAAATAATCTCAGACCTCATGTTGGACCAAGTCGCTATGTTTCTTGGAAACATCTTGTTGTTCATGTCCATGCATTCATGTATTGATATGCATTCCCTCTCGTCGAATATTTCCAGACATACCGGGGCTTTTATTTTTGCATGCCTTATTTCCGCTATATTGACCCACCTTTTCGCGGCCTCGAGATTATTCTCTGCTATGTTTGTTATGATTTTTATTTTGATACCTTTTTTTGCCAGCTTCTTTGCGTCATTTATTTTCAGGGACCCGAGCTCGCACATTTCTGTTTTCATGCACGCTGCAGGAACTATTACGCAGATTTCCTTCTTCGTTTCGGCAAATGACTGTTCCTGCCTTTTTTCGATTTCATTGTCATAGATTATTTTTGTCGTTTCTATAGAAGTGCCTGTTTCTATCTCGCGAATTTTCAGCTCAGCAGGTATGGATATGTCCCAGATGTTTTCTATCATGTCCCTTACTCTTGCGACAAGCTCGGGCACAGTGCTTTTTATCATCTCGTCGGGGTAGCCTTTCACGACTTTTGATGTGAAAATGCATGTATTGTCATTCATGAGAAACCTTATTGGTATGTCGTAATGCCTCAGCTCGACAAGCTTTGACAGTTTTTTAGCATGTTTTATGTTGCTTTTGTTCAATGGCGCTATGTACCTTATTCTGACGCCGCGTTTTTTTGTTTCTTCCAGCAGGCATTTTCTTTTTTCCAGCGCAGTTTTCATTCCAAAGCTTGTAACGCATAATATCAGATTTTTTTCCGAGCTTTTCACCATTTCAGTGATTTCTGAAAACACGTTTTTCCAGCCCCTCATAACCTCTGTTTTTTCAACAGGCACCCCCGATTCAATGGACTTTATTTTCTTTTCGCCGTTGACAGAGTTGTCCCATAAAATTGTTTCGAAATTTTTCATTAATTCCACGAACCTGGGGTCCTTGCTGTAGAGTGCGACAGGCGTTGTCTGGAAAACGAGGACTTCGCTGCCATCCTTTATGACAAACCTGGCAGGCATATAAGTGTCTGTATGGTTGAGTTCAGAAATTCTTGACCAATCTTTTATAAAATTAAGGTTTTCACCCTCGATATGGGTAAGGATTCTGATGCCGTTTTTCTTTATGTATTTTTTCATATAATTGATTTCCTTCAGTTCTATAGGCCTTATCGCCATGAATATGCTTTTTTCTTTTGTAGAAACCATCTCCTCGATTTTTTTCCTTATCATTTTTTTTGTTTTGTATACAACAAACTGCCCTATACCATCTTCTTTGATTGTATTATTATTCGTCATGCCTGCGATGTATTCGCTGATTTTCTTTCCATCAGCAGCCAAGGATTTTATTTCTTTTTCCCTGTCTTCCATCAATAATTGCGATACTTTTTCAAAAGAAACAGCGCGGAACTTAACAATTTTTTCTGGCAATATCTCTGCAAACCCCTTTTTGTGAAGGTTCTTGATTATTTCATATATCTTGCTTCTCGGCACATTGGTGTTTTTTGCTATTTCTGAAGCGCGGCTGTCGCCAAAACTCGCAAGCGCTATAAATACCTTTGCTTCGTTGTCGCTTAGTCCGAAATTCTTCAACATAGGAATAAGATGCTTCATGTTCCCACACCCTCCCACAATACAAATATATTTGCAAAGAAATCCTTTAATTCGTTGAATTTTATTTTTTTGTTACCCTCATAGTGACAAATTTCTTATAATTTTGCTTATTGTTACATACACAGGTTACAGGCGATTCTTTATACAGCGCCATAGCAAAATAATAATATGTTCTGCATAATATGCGGCAGGAGCGCTGAAATCATAAAAAACATAAACGGAATCTCAGCATCCTTTTGCACAGAACATGGGGTGTGAAAAATGCATATAATAAGGCTTGCTGCTATGCCGAAAATGCTGATGAATGCGTCGCACTGCCCTGAATGCGGCTCAAGCAAGTTTTATCACGGAAAGGATGAAGTTTTCTGTCTTGGCTGTTCAATGGTGATAGTCAAGGGAAAGTGAAAATTATGAAAGCCTACTTAACTATTTCTTAGGCGACTTCATTTTCAAAACAGTATTTTTGAAAAGAAGGAGCCTACTTAACTATTTCTTAGGCGACTTCATTTTTTTCGATACAACAAGCATCACAGCGCCTATAGCCGCTATAATAACCGAGTAAATTATGACGATATTTGATATCTCTTTCAGGATGTCAGAAATTATTTCGGTTAATATATTTTGCCCCATACCCGAAAGCGCACTGCTTACCAGAAACGGAATTATCAGCGCTGTAATAATCGAAACTATCCCGCTTATAAGCAGCGCAGAGCCAAGCCACTTGAACATGGATTTTTTGGATTTTCTTGTCATAAGCACAAATCCGGCTATAAGTGCTATGAGAACCAAAATAAGCACATTGATTATCATAAAAATATTCTCTATCATGCTCCTGATTTCAGACATTTTTTCTTTTAAAGCACTCATCTGGCCTGACGACAAAATATCTATTTTCTGGTTTGTATCAATCATATCCACTATCTGGCTAATGCTTGAGCCCGGCGGCAGGCATTTTGGAGTTATTCCATTAGTGAATGGCTGCTCGCCTGCCTTGCATTCTGGCAGGCTGTTCAGCATACTTCTTATTTTTTCTTCTGAAAATATATCACCCAAAGATACGCTTAAATCCAATTCTTCTTTTTCTCCTCTCATGTAAGAAAGAACCCTTCCAAGAAACGTATTGATTATGTTTTTGAATTCGCTTTCAGACAAGTAATTAGCTGCCCCCAAACCGTATGATACGTAGAGCGATGAGTAAACATTTTTTTTCTCCAGTTCATTAAAATAGAAATTCTCGTTGAACGCAACAGATTTTGCGGCAATTCCGTATATAACAAGCGGAAGTATGCTGGTGATGATTATTCCGAGAATAACAAGACCGGCTGTTTTTATTTTTGCCATGGCTTATTTTTGTGCTCGCAGCATTAAAAAGGTTTTGATTATTATAATGATTATGAAAAAGCTCGTATATGCAATGATTTTTTTGCTGCCTTTTTTCATAAGTCAGGCAGATGCTGATTCGGTAAAATTCAGGGGAGGCGGAAAGGAAAGGTTTGTAAAAATAGAGCCCAATGAATACGTTTTTAAGGCAAATGACAAAATGTACAAGGCCCACAGGAATGAAATAAGAAAAATATATAATGATTATCTCGGAAAAGACAATGATTATACAATACTGTTCAAAGATGGCAGCCATGTCGCCGTATACTTGGAAAATATAAAACCAGATGCCGTTTTCATTAGGAAAGATGGCAGTTATCGCAGAATAAATATATCGGACACAACAGAAATCGTTTTTTCCAATTATAAGATAGAGGACCAGTTGGATAGGTTTGAGGATGTCAAAATAGATTCTATTACTGGAGAGTTTCAGTGCTGGGATTGCTACATTAATTATGATAATAACAAAAGATGCCGGGAAGGCAGCGATGGTAAAATTGCGCCAAAGGAATATTATTCTGAATTGAAAGGAAAATTCAGCGAAACAAGAAAAAGGGCAGAACAATGGATTGATAAAATAAATAATTTCATCAGCCAGAATTCGTCTGACTGGTCATACGAAAAAGAAAGGCAGCTGCTGGAAGAAAGCGAAAATGCCATAACTGAAATAAAAAATATTCTTAAATAGAAACCTATTTCTATACCCATGTTCAATTATATCTCATGAACAATTTTTTCAATCCGGGTTCTGTCGTTATAATTGGCGCGTCGCACACGAAAGGAAAAATAGGCTACGAGATAGCCAATAATTTTATAAATGGCGAATATAAAGGAAAAGTTTTTTTTGTAAATACAAACGCAGAGGAAATACTCGGAAAAAAATGCTATTCATCTTTGAAGGACATTGATGAAAAAATAGACCTTGCAGTCATATCAACCCCTGCAAAGACAGTGCCGGGTATAATAAGCGAATGCATAGAAAAAGATGTAAAAGCAGTTATAATAATTTCAGCAGGCTTCTCCGAAACAGGTGAGGATGGAAAAATTTTATCTGAAAAAATAAAGAAATTATCAAAGAACAGGATAAGAATCATAGGACCGAACTGCTTGGGCATTTTCGACCCTATAAGCGGCGTTGATACAATTTTTCTGCCTAGGGAAAAGCAGGGCAGGCCCAATACAGGCTCTATAGCTTTTATCACACAGTCAGGCGCTGTAGGCGCATCTGTGCTTGATTGGCTTTCCGAGGAGAATATAGGCATATCCAGATTCATTTCCTATGGCAATGCCCTTGATATAGGTGAGTCTGATTTGATAGAATATTTAGATGGTGATGACAGGACAGCAGTAATAGCCATGTATATGGAAGGCGTCAAAGATGGCAGAAAGTTCTTTGAAGCTGCAAAAAAATGCAAAAAGCCGATAATAACTTTGAAAGCAGGAAAAACTGCTGAGGGTAGCAAAGCTGCCTCTTCCCACACGGCTGTCCTCGCAGGCGAGACAAAAATTTATTCTGGTGTTTTTCGTCAGTCAGGCATCATAGAAGCGCAGACATGGGAAGAATTGTTTGATGTCGCAAAGGCATTTGCCATGCAGCCAAGGACATCTGGCAGAAAATTGGCAATAATAACCGATGGCGGCGGCTTTGGCGTTCTTGCTGCCGACGAGGCGGGGCGCAACAATTTGCTTTTGCCTGAGCCAACAGACGAAATAAAACAAAGCTTGGAGCTGCCGGCTTATGCATGCTTACATAATCCTATAGACCTGACAGGCGACGCGACAGCAGAGCGATATGAAAAGGTAATAAATGCCTGTTTGTCAGGCTGCTACGACGGTGTTGTTGTCTGTCTGCTTTTTCAGGTGCCCACATTAGATGAAAGAATTGTTGATGTCATAGCCGATGCAAAAAAATATGGAAAAACAATTTTGTGCTGTGCTGTCGGCGGATTATATACAAAGCAAATGAGCAAAAAGCTGGAAGAAAAAGGCGTGCCTGTTTTTGAAACGCCCGAAAGAGCTGTGAAGGTTTTTGCTGACATGGCCAGATGGACGCCTGATTCTTTTGGCGAATAGTTCCTTGCCTTATAAATAATTTTATAAGCTTATTTGAGCATCAAAAGAGATAAAGTGATATTTATTAGAAAAAAAGAAGAAGCGCCCGTAGAGGAGCCAAAGGCAAAAGAGAAAAAGGAAAAGCGTTCGCAGAAGGAGCGCCCACACTCGAAGAAGAAGCACAAAAAAGTGCAGGTATGGAAGCTTTATGAAGGCGCGAAGCGGAAAAACGAGTTCTGCCCCCGCTGCGGCGCAGGCACATTCCTAGCGCAATACAAAAACCGCAAATACTGCGGCAGGTGCGGATGGTCATTGATTGAGAAGGTGTAAACTTATTAATTCTGATGCAGACATCATATTCTTATGAAAAAAATAATCTGCTTTGACTTCGACGATGTAATCGTTGACAGTAATATTGTTAGCCGCATAGGCAAATATTTCGGCAAAAAGCTGAAGCTGTATGAAATGGAAATGGAATTTATTCTTGACAATGAAAACCCCGAGAAATTCTATCATTTCGCCAAAAAATTCATAAAGATGGGCAAGGGCTTGGACTTTGAATATGTCAGAAGAATTGCCCTGAAATTCAAGCTAAACACAGGCTCGAAAGAAGCGCTGAAGAAACTGAAAAAAAATGGCTATAAAATTGTCATAGTCAGCGCCAATGACAGAAGGCTGATAAAGGACATATTAAAGAAAAACGGCATTTCTGAATACATAGACCACATCTATGCTTCAGAATTTGGCGTTGTTGACGGCAAATTAAACGGCAAAATATACGGCACAGTAATAAAGACAGAGAAAGTCGGCGTCGTGAGGGAGATAGAAAAGAAATACAAAATCAAGGCCAAAGATGTCATCTATGTCGGCGATGGCCTGACAGATCTGCCAATAATGAAGAAAATCGGAAAGGGTATTTTATTCTGCCCCAATGTAGTGACACGCGCAGAAGTCTATGAGGATAAAATACTTTCAAGAAAGGAAAAAAACGGCTCGCTATTCCTCATAGAAAAAAAGGACTTGAGGGAAGTGCTCAATTTTGTCGATTAAAATTAGTTTTTATATTTTTCTGTAATTATTTATTTTTATGATTGAAGAAATAAAGAATTATCTGAGTGAAAAAGGGTTTGTTCTTGAAAAGGAAAATGATGAAGGAAACGAATATGAATTTTCATTAAAAGAGAAAACAACAAAAGAAAAAGCCGTTAAGATATTGAATGACATTTCTTATGAAATAAGGGAAATGTTTGATTTAATGCCTGTTTTGCATCCAAGAGGGGACCACGATGGTAATATCGTTGTATTAAAATATAACGAGCAGGATTTGGTTCTGACATTGTTTGCTGAAACAAATAACAATAAATATCAGCCAACATAAGGTTGCCCGCTTTTTGGGAGCAGCTTTGCTGCAGGTATCTGCATTTTTCTTTTTTCAAAATGCTCCTTGTATTTTTTCCATGTTCTTTTTGCTATTTCTCCGCGCAAAATCTTTATAGCAATCATCTTCGGCGCGTTCTGCTGCGTGGGCGTGTAATCTACAAGCAGGACGTCGTCCTTCTTTATGTCTTTTCCTATATGCGAATCGGCTTGCGCGGTTATCAGGTTATCATCCCACATCTCCAGCATAACCTGTATGGAGCTGTCATTGGCTATTATATTCTTGTCGCTTGAAGAGAAAATCTCCACGACTCTACCTGGATGGTACATGTTTTAACTTCATACAAATAACTTTAAAAAATCATTTTCAAAAAATTAAACAGCATTTTTTGAAAAGAAGGAGCTTATTTTTAATAAGCGACTTCATTTCTTAAACATCAGCCAATTATTTTTCTTCTTGTCTTTTGTCTTGAACTTTAATAAAACATACTCGCCTTTCATTTTTTTTCCTGCCAAAGAAAAAACTAATTTGTGCGGCTTTTTATCTATCAACTTGTATTTGCCTTTGTCCCATATTTTCACAGTGCCTTTGCCATAGCCTTCCTCAATAACGCCTTCAAAATCAGCATAGCTGAGCACATGATCATCGACTTGTATTGCCAAGCGCTTTATGCCTTTTTTCAATGGCGGTTGCTTTGGCACAGCCCAGCTTTTCAGCACGCCATTCATTTCAAGGCGCATGTCCCAATGCAGCCTGCGCGAAGCGTGCTCGTGAACTACAAAGAGAGACATATATAGTTATTTTATACGATAGGCAGATTTATAGTTGTCAAAAAAATATTCATGACCCACAATTTCATATTCGACTTTTTTCAGAAATTCCATAAGATTTCTATGGCTTTTCGAATTACCTTCTATGTTTGTAAATGAACCTAAATGAATTGTGTCGGCAATTCTCAGGATTTTTTCAAGCAGGCTGATATTTTCAGAAAGATATCTGTTGATTCCGCATCCTACAATCAGAGACTGGTCATTTCTAATATAATTTCTGACAAAAACAAGGGAATGAATGGCATACTCAGGCGTGTGCTGCCGGCTCGCATGGCTGAATATTTTTCCTATTCTTTCATTGTTTGTGCAGTTCATGAAATTAACATTGACGCGTTTTGCCGGCAATTCTCTCATAGTGCAGATTTCTTCTATCAGGTCATCTGCATTTTCCCCCACACCAAGCAGCAGTCCCGATGTTATATCAAGTCCGTTTTCATAGGCAAGGCTTAGCGTTTCCATCTTTTTTTCCATCCTTCTTTCATTTTTTCCTATAACCACAGGATAAAGCCGCCCGTTTGTCTCAATGTTATTGTGTATGTAATCAAGCCCGGCTTCTTTCAAATCATATATTGTCTCTTTTTTTGATATAACACCAAAGTCGCCGCCTATTAAAGGATAATTCATGCTTTTTACAAGTTCTATGTATTTTCTTAGTCTGGCATACTCAATGTCATCATATTCGATTCCATTCCTGTATAAGACCAGCTCAATATTTGAAAGGTTTGTCAGTTCAGGATAGTTTTTGCTGTAGTCTAAAATAGACACACAATCATTATCAATTATTTTATCATTATTCCATACGTTTACATATTTCTGCGCTAGGCTGCAGAATTCGCAGTTTACATTGCAGCCAGGCTCGCTTAGATTGAAGGTTTTTCTGATTGCGACAGTATGATCTTTAGTTATATTGTTTCTCAGTTGTTCTGCCTTGTTAAAAGCTGTGTTGTAAAAGTCAGTATCTTTCCATGAAGATTCCCAAAAGTATTTCATATCTTCCCTGTTCTGAACACTTCCGGTAATCGCCTGTAATCATTTTATTCACCACATGCTATCTTATTTATATTTGTCAAATATATATACTTTATGTCAAATATTTAACATATTAGCAGGAAGGTGTCAAAATTCATGAAAAAGAAAGAAATAAAAGAAAAAAGCGTATCAAAAACAGTCGAGGAAATACTAAGCAACAGGCCTTTCATTGTTGATCTTTTCAGGATAGATGCAGCAAATTATTCCGGAATTGCAAGGCATATCCTGCCGCTGATAGAGAAAAAGATAATGAAAAAACCAGATATTCAAGGAGTTATAATGGCTGTCAAGAGGTATGCGGAAAAAACAAAAGGAATGCCTTTGTCTTCTCATATCCAAAAAGCAATGGCAAAATGCGATTTGAGGCTGAAAGGCAACATAGTTGATTTTACAATAAAGAGAAATTACAATAACTACGAAACAGTTCTCGAAGTCTATGAAAAAATAAAATGGGAAGAAGGTGACATAATTTACATCTTCCAGTCGCTTACCGAAATAGCTGTTGTGCTTGATAAAAAAAATGAAGGCATGATATCAAAAAAAGTTTCTGAAATGGAAATTATTTGCAAAGAAGAAAATCTTGCCATGGTAACGCTGAAAACACCGCCTGAAATTGTCGATGTGCCGGGCTTTCTGCATTATATTGTCGGGCTGATAGCTTCCGAAGGCATAAGCATATTTGATATAGCTTCGACTTACACAGATCTGGTTCTAATTGTAAAAGAAGGTGATGGTGCAAAAACATACAAAGTTTTATTTGACGCAATTAAAAAAACTGAAAAAGACTTTAAATAATTTTTTTATTTAATATGTAAAGTGGGTGTATATGAGCAAGACAGAAGAGAACCTGAAAGCCGCTTTTGCCGGCGAGTCGCAGGCCAACAGAAAATATCTCGCATTCGCGAAGAAAGCCGACGAAGAGGGATTTGCCCAGATAGCAAAGCTGTTTCGCGCCGCTGCCAATGCAGAGACCGTGCATGCGCTAAGCCATCTCAAAGCTCTGAAAGGCGTAAGAAGCACGAAAGAGAATCTGCAGGAAGCCATTGACGGCGAGACTTACGAATTCAAGAAAATGTATCCTGAGATGATAAAAGAAGCAGAAGGCAACCAGCAGGCGCTTATTTCTTTTCAACGTGCAAACCGCGCGGAAAAAGTGCATGCAGATTTATACACTAAAGCGCTTGAATCAGCTGAAAATGGGAAAGACATAGAAGCAAAAGACATATTTGTCTGCCAGGTCTGCGGTTTTACAGCAAATGAAGCGCCTGACGAGTGCCCTGTATGCGGCTCGCTGAAAAAAATGTTTGAAAGAATTGAATGATAGCTCTCTTTTTATTTCTTTTTCTTAATCTTTATCTATGATTTCTCTTGGAATAGAAAGCACAGCCCACACATTCGGCATAGGCATTGTTGACGGAAAAAAAATACTTGCCAATGTAAAGGATGTTTACCATCCGAAAGCAGGCAGCGGCATCCATCCCATCGAGTGCAAGGAGCATCACGAAGCAGTAAAGGAAAAAGTGCTTGCCGAAGCATTAACAAAAGCAGAGATGATGCTCAGCGACATAGATATTGTTTCATATGCAGCAGGGCCTGGCCTGCCGCCATGCCTGAAAGTCGGTTATGAGTTTGCTTCGCAGCTTGAAAAAGAAAACAAAAAAAAGCTCGTGCCGGTAAATCACTGCATAGCGCACATAGAGATAGGGCGGCTGCTTTGCAAAGCGAATGACCCTATCACACTTTATGTTTCAGGCGGCAACACGCAGGTCATCGGCTTTGCTGCCGGGCGATACCGCATTTTTGGCGAGACGCTTGATATCTCTGTAGGCAATGCGATTGATGTTTTTGTGCGCGAGACAATTGGCAAATACCCCGGCGGGCCAGTGCTTGACGAATTGGCAAAGAGCGGAAAATATGTTGAGCTGCCATATGTTGTAAAAGGCATGGATTTATCGTTCTCAGGCATTTTAACAGCAGCGTTGCAGCTGCACAAAAAAGGAAAAAAACTCGAAGACATCGCTTTTTCTTTTCAGGAAACCGCTTATGCGATGCTTGCTGAAGTCAGCGAACGTGCAATGGCGCATACAGGAAAAAATGAATTATTGTTGACAGGCGGCGTCGCAGCTTCGCAGCGACTACAGGAAATGCTGGAAACAATGTGCGATGAACGAAAAGCGAAATTCTTTGTCTGCCCAAGAGAATATGCCGGCGACAACGGCGCGATGATTGCCTATCTGGGCACGCTTGTCAATAAAGAGAGCAGCATCGATTTCAGGCAGAAGTGGCGCACGGATGAAGTGGAAGTAAGTTGGTTATAATGAAAA
>Ga0209541_10016207_pt1 | contig 11042 bp, 10 predicted proteins | sample RifCSPlowO2_01_FD_184027 | JGI IMG/M metagenome (GOLD analysis project Ga0209541, IMG submission 184027) | Groundwater microbial communities from Rifle, Colorado - Rifle CSP2_plank lowO2_0.1 (SPAdes) (version 2) | ecosystem: Environmental > Aquatic > Deep subsurface > Groundwater | place... | reverse complement strand
GTTGCTGGTTCTTTGTATGCTTCCTGCAGAAGACATGAAGTTCCACGTACTTTAGATGAATTAAGCGAAGCTTCCGGTATCGACAAGAAAGAGGTTGGTAGAACTTATAGATTTATTACAAGAGAATTAGGCATTCGTATTTTACCAAGCAATCCTATTGATTACTTACCAAGATTTGTGTCTGCCTTGAAACTTAGTGCTGAAACACAATCCAAAGCTGTAGATATCTTGAATAAGGCGCGTGATGCAGAGTTAACTTCTGGCAGAGGTCCTACAGGTATTGCTGCTGCTTCTTTGTATGTTGCTGCTTTGATGAACAACGAGAAGAAAACACAGCGTGAAGTTGCTGATGTTGCAGGCGTTACGGAAGTAACTATCCGTAACCGTTATAAAGAATTGTTAAAAGAATTAAGGTTAAATGAAACGGTCAAGAAAAAATTAAAAGAACTTGGTGAGAAAGAAGATTAGAATTATTTTTAGTTTTCTTTTATTTGTTGATATTACCAAACATAAGTTTATATAGTTCTTCTATTTTTGCTTTACGTATGGAACTTGTTGCATGTCTTAGCACAGGAAAAGGAACATGGGGTCATGTTTCTAGACTTATTGCTGATGGTGAGTGGTCCAAGATTATTTTAGTGACAAACCAGTTTGGCAAAGAAAATTACACTAATGAAAAAAAATTCGAGATGATTGTCATTGAAGATCATGGTCCTTTGGAAGAAATTCGTGATACTTTAGTAAAAGAGTTCAAAGGAAGATTAGAAGGTTCTGAAGTTGCTGTGAATCTTGTTTCTGGTAGTGGTAAGGAACATATGGCTGTGGTGTCTGCCCTTTTGAAAAGTGGTTTGGGGATGCGCTTTTATGCTTTAACAAAAAATGGGATACAAGAAGTGTAGAGTAGCATAATACATATAAAGTTCTTTTTCTTTTCCCGCTTATGAGCTTCCATGATCTGCTTTCTTCCGATGAATCTTTGTTTTTGAATCCACAGTTTCTTGATCCTGATTTCATTCCTCCGCTAGTAAAATATCGTGAGAATGAAGAAACTGAGATTGCCCACTGCATTCAACCATTGCTGCAAGGAAGAAATGGGAAACATGTCCTTATTAGCGGTGTTCCAGGAATAGGGAAGACTTTGGCAGTAAAACAGGTCTTTAAACAAATGGAAGAAGAAACAAGTGAAGTATATTTTTTATATGTAAATTGCTGGAAGAAAGAAAGCCCCTACAAGATCCTCTTAGAGTTATGCCATCAATTACAGTACAAGTGGGTCATGAATAAGAATTTTGATGATCTCTTGCGAGCTGTTTCTGAATTAGTCAATCAAAAAAGCGCTGTGATTGTTCTTGATGAAGCAGATAAGATTCAGGATTATTCCATTTTGTATACTTTGTTAGAATCTTTGCATAGGAAAAGTTTAATATTGATTAGCAATACAAAATATCTTTTGAGTTTAATTGATGATCGTATTAAGTCTCGCTTGATGCCTTCCCTCTTAGATTTTCGATCCTATACTTATGATGAGGTTCATGGCATTTTAGAGGAACGCGTGAAATATGTCTTTGTTCGCGGTGTTCTTGATTCTTCCTGTTTGGATCTTATTGCAGAGAAGACTTTTGAAGCAAAAGATCTGCGTAAAGGTTTGTTTTTACTCAAAGAATCCGGAGAGATTGCAGAGAGTTCCAGTTCTCGTAAGATTCTTTCTTCTCATACTGAAAAAGCACTTTCCAAACTTGCTGATTTCATTCATAAAGAGGAAGATTTGAATTCTGAAGAAAAAACTATTCTTGATATTGTTAAACGCAATCAGGGAAAAACTGTGAAAGAGATCTTTGGAGAATATGAAGTCAAGACTGGCAAAAGTTATCGTACTTTTCAGAGAAAGATTAAGGATTTAGAGAAAAGTAATGTGATTAATACACAAGAAGATCATACAAATAGTGAAGGAAGAAACAGGATTGTTTATGTTTCTGATATAAAAACCTTAGATGAATTCTGAATAATTTCCAGACGTCAAAACGACATATACGACAGACAGATTCGAGGTCGTTTAAATAGAACTCTCCCTTTTTAGCTCTAAGAATAGGAGGTGCAAGAACCATGCTTGCCACAGACCTTAACCACCACGAAATCCAAGAGCTTTTTTCCCTACAACTTCGTTCGTTGCCGACGAAGAAAGATTCCTTAGGGGGTGAGATACATGTCATCTATTTATGACCCTAATGATCTCGAAGAACTTTTAGAACTGAATGCTGTCAGTGACTACGAATATGGGTTCATGATTGGTTATTTGGATGAAAAAAGTTGAGAATGTAAAAGAAAAAAAGATGAGAAGAAATTAATCTTCTTCTCTATCTCTTTCTTCTTTTTGTTGTTTTTCTTTTTGTTGTTTTTCTTTTTGTTGTTTTTCTTCTTTTTGTTGTTTTTCTTTTTACCATTTTTCACCTCTTTCTCACCATGGAGAAATTATCATTATGAAGTTACTTTGCATAAAGTAGTTTATAAAGTTTTTGATTTTCTATTTATTCATTATCATTAAAAATTTTAGTCTGAGAAAATTTTTTGATAGTTTGAAAAAATAATTTTTTTTGTTTCTTCTACTTCAATCTTTTTTATTTCTGCAATTTTTCTGATAGTCTCGACGACAAAAGCAGGCTCATTTCTTTTTTCTTTGTATGGACTTAAGTAAGGACAATCTGTTTCTGTCAATAATTTCTTCAAAGAAGTTTGTTTTACCAGTTCTTGGAAATGCTGCAACCGTGTTATGACTGGAGGCACAGAAAGAAAAAATCCTAAATTTTCTGCACGCTTGACTATTTTCATGTTTGGTGTGAAACAATGCATGATCACTTTCTTTGCACTCAATGATTCTAGAATGTCCAATGTTTCTGACTCTGCTTTTCGTGAATGCACTATCAATGGTTTTTTTAATTTCTTTGAAAGTTCTATGATATCTTCAAAGATTTTTTGTTGTTTTTCTAGTGTATTAACAAACTTCAAATCTAAACCTACTTCTCCTAATGCAAGAATATCTTTTCTATTCTTCTTCATGAATTCCATTTGCTCTTGTGCTTCTTCCTCGGACATTTCATGCGCTGTTATTGGATAGATGCCTAAAGCTGCATGCACTATCTTATATTTTTTTGATAAATTGAGAACTGCAGTATTGCTTTGAGGATTAGTGCCATTTGTGATGATAGAAATAAGGCCTGCTTTTTCTGCTCTTTCTATCACCTGATCAAGATCCTCTTTGAACTGATCATCATCTAAATGTGCGTGCACATCTACTAGCATATGCTTTTCATTTCTTATTTCTATTTAAATATTCTTACAAGAAGAGAAGCAGGAATGGTGAGAAAACCCATTTCAAGAGTTTTATTAAGAAAGGTAATAAATTGATTATAATCAATGCCAAACAGAAGAAAGAGACTAATGCATAAAGAGTTTTTGCTTTCTTTTCTGTTTTCGTTATTTTCTTTGAAAGAATGAAAAACATTTTTCCACCATCAACAGGTCCTAGAGGTAAGAGATTGAAAAGACCTACGCCAATGCTAATCGTAAAAAGCCAGAAGAACAAGATATTGAACCATAAGTACAATGGTTTCAAAAAGGAATAGTTTGTGTAAGGCTCTTTCAATATCCATTCCTTTGCTTCCAAATTTACACCCAAGACTGTTCTTCCATTTTGTTCTGCCAGTTCTACTTCATAGGTTTCTGTTTCTGTTTCTAGTGTTACTGTTTCACCTGGTTTAAACTCTTGCAAGATTTCTGTGAACATCAAAACATCTATTACTTCTTTTCCATTCAAAGATTCAATAGAAGATCCTGCTTCAATACCTGTTTCTGCAATAGGAAGGTTTGAATTAATATCTGTTATGATGACTCCTCTTGTTTCCAAGAGTTGTGAACCTAGAGGTGCAAAGAGGAAGAAAATTATTAGGAGAAAAAGAATTCCTGTGATAATATTTGAGAATGGTCCGGCACTTAAGACAGAAAGCTGCTTGAATTTTGAAGTTTTTTCTAATTGCTGCTGGTCTGGCTCTACAAAAGCTGCCAAGATTGGCCCTAAGAATGCGAATCCTGATGAAGTAACGGCGATGTTGTATAAACGTGCATAAATTCCATGTGACGCTTCGTGAATAAGTGCTACTAAGAGTATTGCAATGATCCAGTGCCAAAATCCTAGTGTTGGCAATCCTGGAACAGAAATTCCTGGAAGAACAGGAGAAACGACAGGTATTGCATTCGGCACTACAAGAATATCCCACGCTCCTTTTAGAAGAACATACAACATTGCTATCATCCCTAAGAAGCCCATGCTCACTGAAAGATATGAAAGATAGTGCAATGTCTTTGGAAGTTTTTTTGCAATCCTTTCCATAATTTTTAATCCCCATTTTGTTCTGTAGAGGACAAAGATTTTTCCCTGGACATCAAACTTATTCCTGTGTGTCAAGAAGAATATAAGTAGAAGAGCATAAAAGATTAGTGCAAACAATAGGTCATAATTCATTATTAGCTCTTTTTGAGTTTATTTCTTTCGCAGCGGTCGCAAAGCTGTTGAGCCACAGTTTCTACACGGCACTTTTCCTTTTATCACTTTGATGCGTTCTGCACGCCTTTTTGCTTTGCATTTTTTACAAACAAAGATACCATCAATGATACGTGCTGATGCTTCTGGGAATTTTACCATTTTACTTTCCTAGTTTGAGTATTTTCTGATCTGTGATGATCCAATAGGTGACTTGATCTCCTTCTTTTATTTTATGCTTATCTTCTTCTGCTACTTTCACATCAAATGTTTCAAAAGTTTCCATGTCCATAACATTTGCCGTTTCTCCTTGAATCGTCAAAACTTGTGCTGTTTTCTTTTCTATGATTGGCACTTGCACATTATCTGAAGAAGGACACATCATTACTCTCTTTTGATTATCTAGTAAGCCTATGGCATCAATACGGCACTTTGCTGCTCCATGCTTTCCTGTTTTTGATTTTTGTACTGACTTTACAACAGATGCTACGCCATCAATCAAAATATAGGTTCCTTCCTTAATAGTACTTGCACTCGTTACTTTGACTTCACTCATAATCTTAGAGGTGAAATGATGTTCTTTATAAGGTTTTTTGTAGCTGCAGATAAGAAGATTCTTCTCAAGTTATTTATTCAATTGTTGCCAAATATCTTGTTCATACATTAGTCCACAATAATACTCTTTAGATGTATTTTTTAAAGAAAATAAACGATTGAAATATTATTCACGCCTTTTATTTTTGAAGAAAGTTTATAAATCTCTTTTTCCTAGTTCATATATGCATTTTGATTTCGTTGTTCTGGGAGCTACAGGTCTTCAAGGAAGAATTGCCTCTCGTGATCTTCTTGAGAATGGTTATTCTGTTCTTCTTTGCGGACGTGATCCATCAAGAGTCCAGGATCTTCTTAAGAGATACAAAAGATCACAATTTCATTCTTTTGATGCAAATGATATTGAAGGGACTACAGAACTTATCAAAAAGTCTTGTGCTTCTCTTGTTGTGAATTGTGTTGAAAAAGATTGGAATCTTCACATTCTTAAAGCATGCATGAAAGCAAAAACTCATTGTCTTGATTTGGGATCGGATATTCCTATGACAAAAAGACAATTTTCCTTAGATTCTTCTTTGAAGAAAAAAAATCTTCTTTGTTTGACGGGATGTGGCTCTGTTCCTGGTATTGGCAATGTTATGCTTCGTTATGCTGCTGAAAAGTTTGATAGTATCGCAAGTGTTAATGTGGGATTTGCATGGGATTCCAATATGAAAATCTTTGTCGTTCCTTTTTCTATTCAAAGCATTGCTGAAGAATTTATCTATCCTGCTGACATGATTATCAATCACCATTCCGTTCAAGTAAAACCAAAAAATACGATTGTGCGATGTTATCACCGTGATATTGGTAGAGAGAAATGTTTCAATGTCGGCCATCATCCTGAAACGTTTACATTTTATGAGTACTGCAAGAAGAAAGGAATAGAAAATGTAAAATTCTTTGCTGGCTTTCCCGATCATTCTTTTAATGCCATCAAAACTATGATTGATTTAGGGTTTACCAGCAGTAAAGCACTCGATGTAGATGGACAAAAAGTAATTCCTCTTCATTTTCTTACCGAGGTGCTTAAACGCTTAGAGATTCCTAGGGGATATACAGAAGTAGAAAATCTTTGGGTCGATATTTATGGAAAAAAGAAAGGGAAGAAGAAACATATTAAAATGGAGTGTATTGTTCCTACTTTAAAAGGATGGGAAGATGCTGGCTGCAATATTGACACAGGAATGCCTATGAGTATCATGGCACAAATGGTTCTTGATGGGCGCATTTCTTTTCGTGGAAGCAGTTCTCCTGAATTCGTTGTTCCTGTTGAAGAATTTTTTAAAGAGTTGAGAAAAAGGAAGATGGTAGTTTATGAAAATGGAAGGAAGGTCAATTGAAATAGATTTATTTTATATTTAGAAAATATTTCTTAGCAATGAATTTTAGCTTTTTACTATTTTTACTACAATAGATATTGTTATTTCTTAATAGTGGTTAATAACGAAACATTTATAAGGTAGTTCTTCTTTATTATTTCATTATGAAATCACTTATAGTTCCTAGCTTAAGTTTACTTGTATCAGTGTCTTGTGCTACTCCTTCAGCAACACGAATTCCTTTTTGGCTACCTTCTTATGTTACGAGTGAAAAGGGCGAATGTCTTGTCAATCGAGAAGGCATTAGAAATCCTGGAGATATACGACCTATCTTTTTTGAAAGAACAGTTATTTGTGATACTGATGGCGATGGCAATCTTGATAGAATAGATTACAGATTATACAAACTACCTTTTTTTACTATTTATATGGATAATGTTTCTGGAGATGTTAAAAAGATGCATTGGCACTTTTCCTTAGATCCTAATAATAATTGTATTGACGGCATTTACGAAAAAGTTAAATCTCCTGAAAGAAGAAATTTTATGAATGATGAAGAATGTTTGAGTCCGCCAGGGGGATGGAATGCGGCGCAAAGTTTTGCCTCTACTGCGAGAGAAGTTTTCAATCTAAGACATTCATTACCAAGGGCAGAAAAGAGATAAATCTTTCTTTTAATTAAGTATTTTGCAAAGGATATACCTACTTATTAGGCAAAACCAAAGCTATAGCAAACTATTTAAAGTAGTTATAGTTCTATTTATACATAATTAGTTTATTTTAAATCAACATAATTTTAAGAAAATGGCGAAAAAAGAAAGCTTTCAAGAGAAAGAGACTTTTCAGATAAAAGAACAGCTCAAAGAAAAAGAAGTTCTTTTAGAGGAGCATATTCAACAACTCCAACGCGTTCAGGCAGAATTTGAAAATTATCTTAAACGAAGTCAGAAAGAAAAAGAAGAGTTTAGTAAGTATGCCAATCATAAACTCTTAAGCAAAATTCTTAGTTTGGTAGATGATTTCGAACGTGCCTTTGCTCTTTTGAAAGAAGAGTCAAAGAACCCTTCTTTACTTTTGGGTTTTGAGATGATGCTGAAACAATTCAAGAAGATTTTAGAAGAAGAGGGCGTGAAAGCTATTGAAAGCAGAGGGAATAAGTATAATCCATACTATCATGAAGTTTTAGAAAAGGTAGAAAGTGAATTAGAAGAAGATAGTATTGTAGAAGAGTTACAGAAAGGATATGTATTATATGATAAAATCTTGAGACCGAGTAGAGTCAAGGTTTCGAAAGGAGTTAAAGATGGAGCTTAGAACATCTTGTGGATTATGTAACCCTGTCTGTGCACAGGAGAAGTGCCGTGTTAATCGAGGCAGAACTTCCTCTCCACAAAAAACTCTTGGAAGTTTGTATGCTCAAAGAGTTTTATCTCAAGAAACAAAGAGTTACAGTTCGCAACAAACTAATAACTCTTCAAGCAATAAAAAATATATTGCAGAAGCACATCGTGAAACGTACATACACTAATAAGAAATGGAGGAAAAGAACAATGAGTAAAATAATAGGTATTGATTTAGGAACATCCAACTCAGCAGCAGCTGTTTTACAAGCAGGGAGACCTGTTTTAATTCCCAGTGCAGAAGGAGCTAGCATGTATGGAAAAAGTTTTCCTTCTGTAGTTGCTTTTACGAAAGATGGTCATCGCCTCGTCGGTGAACCTGCTCGGAGACAAACCGTTTCTAATCCTGAAGGAACAATCATGAAAGCAAAACGAAAGATGGGAAGTTCCTTTCAATATAAGATCCATGGCAAAGAATATACTCCTCAACAGATTTCTGCTTTTATTTTACAAAAAATCAAGAAAGATGCGGAAGATTTCTTAGGAGAAAAAGTCGAGAAGGCTGTTATTACTGTTCCTGCCTATTTTGATGACAACCAACGACAAGCTACCAAAGATGCTGGAAAGATTGCTGGCTTAGAGGTTGTACGCATCATTAATGAACCAACTGCTGCTGCTCTTTCCTATGGTTTGGATAGACACAAAGAAGCAGAATCTAAAGTTCTCGTCTTTGATCTTGGCGGCGGTACTTTAGATGTTACTATTATGGAACTTGGCGACGGTGTCTTTGAAGTAAAAAGTACCTCTGGTGACACTGAACTTGGTGGTACAGACATGGATCTTTTTGTCATGAATTATGTCATGAATGCCTTCAAGAAAAAAACAGGCATTGATTTACAGGAGAATGAGACCGCTGTCCAGCGTGTTCGCGAAGCTGCTGAACGCGCCAAGATTGAATTAAGTACGGTTTTAGAAACAGACATTAATCTTCCTTTCATTTCAGGACAAGAAAACCTGCACATGATATTGACACGAGCACAGTTAGAACAAATTGTACACGATTTAGTAGAACGCTGCAAAAAACCTGTGCAGCAAGCATTGAAAGATGCAGGATCAAGTAAGATTGACAAAGTTATTTTAGTCGGCGGTCCTACACGCATGCCCATTGTTCGTGATTTCGTTGAAAAAATTACAGGACAAAAAGCAGAACGTGGCGTTGATCCGATGGAATGTGTTGCCATGGGTGCTGCTATTCAAGCTGGTGTTCTCGCTGGTGAAGTGAAAGATGTTCTCTTGCTTGATGTTACACCTTTGACCTTGGGTATTGAAACTCTTGGAGGCATAAGAACTTCTTTGATTCAAAGAAATACGACAATACCGACAAAGAAAAGCCAGATATTTAGCACTGCTGAAGATAATCAAAGTGCAGTCACGATTCATGTCTTACAAGGTGAACGTGAGATGGCTGCTGATAATAAAGCCTTAGGACGATTTGAACTGATGGGTATTCCGCCTGCTCCTCGAGGTATTCCACAAATTGAAGTAACATTTGACATTGATGCGAACGGTATTGTGAATGTCTCTGCAAAAGACAAAGGAACTGGCAAAGAGCAAAGCATCAAGATTAGTTCTTCACAGAAATTAAATGATAAAGAAGTGGAGAAGATGCAAAAAGAAGCAGAAGAATATGCCGAGAAAGACAAGCAGAGAAAAGAATTAGCAGAAGCCAAGAATGAAGGTGAAGCATTAGTATATACCATTGAAAAAACTATGAAAGATCTTGGCGAGAAAGTTGATAAGAAAGAATTGGAAGTCGTTGAGCAAGAAAAGAATTCCTTGAAAGATCTCTTGAAAAGTGATGATAGTGTGAAAATTAAGAAGAAGATTGAAGAGTTGAATAAAAAAGTGCAAGAGATGAGCATGAAACTCTACCAGGAAGCGCAGAAAGCTGAGAAGCAAGCGAAGTCTGGTGAAGTAGAAGATCAGGACGTCGTCGATGCGGAAGTCGTCGATGACGATAGCAAGGAAAAGAAGAAAGGAAAGAAATAAATCCCTCTTCTTTTTTATGATACAGTATGACGGACTATTATGATATTCTTGGTGTGTCGAAAAATGCCTCTTCTGAAGAAATTAAAAAATCCTATAAACAATTAGCAAAAAAATATCATCCTGATGTCAATAAAGAAAATAATGCTGAACATAAGTTCAAAGAGATTTCTGAAGCCTATGCTGTGTTAAGTGATGAAAAAAAAAGACAGCAGTATGACCAATTTGGTTCTGCTGAAGCCTTCCATCAACAGTATAGCCAGGAAGATATTTTCAGGAATTTTGATTTCGGTGATATGTTTGGTGACAGTATCTTTGATATGTTCTTTGGTGCTGGTGGACGAGGAAGAAAAAGAACACAACGTGGGCAAGATTTACAGTACGATTTGATGTTAACGTTTGAAGAAGCTGTCTTTGGTGTTGAAAAGGATATTCACTTTGACAAACACCTTGTGTGTGAAGCCTGTGATGGCAGCGGTGCTGAAGATGGAAAGATGGAGGCGTGTTCTCATTGTCATGGAAGTGGTCAAGTAAGAAGACAACAACGAACTATTTTAGGCAATTTAGTACAAGTTATAACGTGTTCTCATTGTCATGGAGAAGGACATCTTGCTAAGAAGTCTTGTTCTCATTGTCATGGAGAAGGACGAGTGAGTGGTGAACGAAAAGTCACAGTTAAGATTCCTGCTGGGGTACATAGTGGCTCTCAGTTGCGTGTTTCCCGAGAAGGTGAAGCTGGACCTGCTGGTAGTGTTCCTGGTGATTTGTATGTGGTCTTGCATGTCAAGGAAAGTAATATTTTTAGAAGAGAAGATTATGATCTGTACTTAGATTTGCCGTTAAGTTTTTCACAAGCTGCTTTAGGAGATACTATCAAGATTCCTAGTTTAGAAGGAGATGTAAGCTTAAAGATTCCACCTGGAACACAAAGTGAGACAAAATTTAGGTTACGAGATAAGGGAGTTCCTTACTTACAGCGTCATGGTCGCGGAGATTTATTTGCTATTGCAAAAGTCTGCACTCCCAATAAATTAAACAAAGAACAGAAGAAGTTATTTGAACAGTTGCAAAAACATGATGAGAAGAAAAGTTTATTAGAACGCATCAAAGAGTTTGCTAAAATTTAATGTTCATCATGAAATTATGCTATGATTCTTCTGATAATATTTTAGGCATTGAATTTCACTTTAATCAGGTAAAATTATTCAG
>Ga0209541_10016205_pt1 | contig 11043 bp, 12 predicted proteins | sample RifCSPlowO2_01_FD_184027 | JGI IMG/M metagenome (GOLD analysis project Ga0209541, IMG submission 184027) | Groundwater microbial communities from Rifle, Colorado - Rifle CSP2_plank lowO2_0.1 (SPAdes) (version 2) | ecosystem: Environmental > Aquatic > Deep subsurface > Groundwater | place... | reverse complement strand
ATGCTCATTGCAAAAAACCACGCCGATAGCTGATGGCCCCGGATTTCCCCTTGAACCGCCGTCAGTATAAATAGTTATTTTGCGCATAAATTTTTTATTAAGCACTCTTTAAATTTTTCCAAGTTTTCGTTTTTTATTCTGAAGCCGGCGGCGGCCGGGTGGCCGCCGCCACCTAAAGCGTCGGCCAGCCGAGAGAGATCGAAGCGCCCGACATCGCGGGCCCGAAAACTGGCTTTCACCATCCCCGGTTCAAGTTCGGTAAAACACGCCCCGATCTCCCAACCGCGCACGGACTTGATGAAATTTGCCAGACCACCGGTCTCGAGAAGCGACGCGTCAACCCTTTTTTCCATCAACGACTCATGGCTGACGGCCGCATAGGCCACCCGGCCGCCGGGTAAAATCGCGAGCGAGCTTAAAGCCAATCCCTGAAATCTAAGCTCATCCGGAGTGCGATTATTTTCAATCGCAAAAATGGCCGCGGCGAAATCCGGCGCCCGCTCGACCAGATCGGCGGCGGCGCGAAAAGTGCTAGGCAAAGTTGCCGGGATCCTAAAACTTAAAGTATCTCCCCACAAACCGATGAAGAGACACAGAGCAATATCGTGAGTGAGTTTAATTTTCCACTCTCGAAAAAGTTCGTAGAGAATCTGCGCCGTGGCGGGATATTTCGATTCAATTAAATTAATCTCCGCAAATTCTTTGTTGGTGACATGGTGATCAATCGCCACGGTGCGAAGGGCGGGCGGGAAAACCACCGGGACACGGCGGGAGATACGTTCCCGATCACCGACATCAAGAATTATGAACAGGTCAAAATCAGCTGGATTGATCTCCGACCAATTCTTCGGTTCGATGGTCCCAAAGCCGGGCAGATGAGCGAGAAAGGTCGGCCGGGGCGAATCGCCGCCAATGACCGTCACCGCCTTCCCTACTCCGCGCAAAGCATGATACATCGCCAGGGCCGAGCCGACCGAGTCAGGGTCGGGGTTCGGATGAAGGTGGAGGAGAATGTGCTTGGATTTCTGGATGGCCTCCCAAATCGGTTTAGCGGCTTCCTGGATATTATTCATTAACCAAATATAACACAAAAACCGTCCCAACCCACCGCTTGGTGAATTGGGACGGCACAATCTCGGAGGAGGGGAAGAGCGCTATGGCGGGAGATCGAGGCGAGGCGAGGACTTGTTCTCAACACGACAATGCTTCCGTAAATGCCTTCTCATCATCCCCGCCGCCACCCTTAAATCACATTTTGGGCAAACATCACAACAATGAGGACAGGTAGAGATTACCCTAGAATCTTCGCCACCGTGGCAATCGCAGTCACAAATCGTCGGGTCGACCACCTTGGTTGTTTGAATCATACCGCACCAACCTTTCTAAAAATGAACCTCTGGTCTAAGGATAGGTCAAACTTCAGAAATGTCAACTTAATTTCTTGTGGACAAAACGAGCAACCAACAGGCCGACAACCACGATTGCCGTGATAAAAATTGCGTGCTTAGCGGCCTCGACGCTCGTGACAAGCTTCACGAATGAAGCATGGAAGTGAAAACCAAGGAGAGTGAAAACGGGCACATAGATGAGAAGCGCCGCCAGATCAGGCAAAAGAAAAACGAGCCAACGAACGTTAAGCGAACCAGCGAGCACCGGCCCGACGAAACGCAACCCAATCACGAAGCGGAGGAGAAAAATTGTCCGGCTGATGTGCTTACGGGAGACCAAACGGCTTTTGGCCAGCCAACTGCGCTCGAGACGCGCCTTGAGCCGTTCGGTGTAACGATTATGATGCCGAGCGAGATAAAAAAGAAAACAATCGCTGGCGAGAATGGCGAGAAACGCCACCAGCATCGCTCGTCCCAAATGGATACCCCCCACGCTGCTTAAATAACCGACCGAGAGCAGAACAATCTCCTCTGGCACCGGAATCAGATAGCCGGAAAAGAAAGTGACTAGAAAAATTCCTCCGTAGGAAAGTTGTTCAAACGTTGCCAGCGCGGCACTGGGATCAACCATAGTTCCCTATTGTAACAAACGAAAGTTATTCACAGACGAATCCAGCCGGGATTTTATCCACCCCGCCGGAAAAACCAGTTGAATCAACACACCACGCGGCTAGACTACTTGAAGCGAATGCGCTTGCCGACAAAAAAGTTTTGCTGTTCGACCGGCAAGTTGGTTTTTGGTCAGATTCTTCTTCAATACTTTTAAGAATGGCAGTGACGGTAGAATCTTTGATGCATAAGTTTGCATAACTTTTCTTTTTGTCATAATAAATCTCGGCCACCGCGCGGACACTTGATAATCGAGATTTTATCGCGGTCGCCATAGATTTATTTTTTGCCTCTTGCATCGCTTTCTTAACGTATTCCATCAGCGAGATGGCGTTGTTGGGCTTCGCCACCGTGATCGGGCCGTTGATGTCGCGGTAAGTTATCACGAAAGAAAGTGAGCCCTTCGTGGCCGGTAGCATTGAATTGGCCGGCCGATTGGCAGAGACTTTGACCCCGCCGGCGATTTTCTTAAGCGAATGGTCGAACAAACCGATGGTGACAATTACCGGATCGAAGGTCGCCGATTTGAGCGAATCAACAACGGACTGCGAATCAGCCACTCCGGCCATCGGGACATTGGCGGAAAATTCTTTCTCCTTGTTAGCAATAAACTCCGTCAGTCTGTCTTTATTAACTGTCACCGTATACTGCCGCGACCAAGCACCATCAACACGCAAGATAGAAGCGCGGCCACCGGGGACAATTACACCAGACTGAATCAGGATATCAGACTGTGCTATCGAATCAAATTTACCAAACTGGCTTTGGCTTAACTGCGCTTTAACTTTGGCAATACTCTCGGGCGAAACACCTTGTTCGGCGGCATAACCTTCAAGGTCGCCAAGCGAGACCGAATACCACTTGCCCACCGGACTATCGGTGGCATAAGAAGCAATAAGGGGGAGAAACGGAAATTCGTTCACTTTCCCATAGAGCGTATCGTCGATAAAACGCGCCTCGACATTAACCGAGAAACCGCCCGACTTACCGTTGACAGCAATTGCCACTCGGCTTAGGCCACTGACAGCGGACGACTGCACAACATCTGTCGCCACCGTCCCCTCGGCCGTCAAGTTGGTCGGGGATTCAAGCGCCACTTTGATTGCGACATCTTGATGGACGGCGCGGGCGCCAGTGATCGCCGCCAAACTTTTTGTAAGCGCCGCGCGCGGCGCTTCGAAAATTACCGTGTAAGCGAAAACGCCGGCGGCGACAAAAACTAAGAGAACGATCGCAATCAGAACCGGGAGAAATTTGCGGCGATGAGGACGAGTGGAAATCGGCGGCGGGGTGAAGTTGCTAATGGGCGGGAAGGTTGGCGCGGTGGACTGATTCTGATCCGGATTCTGAAAAGATGATGATGGTTCCATAAAAGCAAAAATTAAAAATTAATAATAAACAGACTGACAGACTGTTAGTAGTATAACAAAATATAAAACAAACACCCCCTAAGGGGGGTGTTTGTTTTTGTCGTTCGGGAATTTTAATCCCCTACTTTACATCCTCCGCTTTCATTGTGTGCCCGCACTTATCGCATTTCATCATCCCGGCATTCATCGGGTCAGCTTTCATAATCCCATCGCATTTTGGACATTTCATAGCGGTAATTTTGCTTGATTAGTAAGAACGACCACCGTAATTCCGAAGCGGCCATTATATACCCATCTACAATTTACGCAAGGTCCTGTTTCTTGGCAAGGGGTTATGAATAAATTCGTTTGTCTGGCGATTATATTTATAGTCGCGCGACCACTTTTTATGGTTTTTGGCTATCTGTCTTAGCGCTTCAATAATTCGAGAGATTTCTTTATCCGACATCGTCGGGTGAACGGAGAGGCGGACGAAACCGGGTTTTGAGGACCAGTCGCCCCGGTCAATCCGATCGGTAATCATTTTTGAAACGCGCCGGTTGATATTAAAAAGATAATGGCCATAAGTGCCGGCGCAAGCGCAGCCGCCGCGAGTCTGAACGCCAAAACGATCGTTCAAAAGTTTGACCACCAAGTTGTAATGCGCTTCTTTAACGGTGAAAGAGATAACTCCCAGCCGGTCTTTAATTTGTCCGTCCAGAATTTTCAAACTCGTAATTCTTTCCAGCGACGTTAAAAGACGACCGACGATTTCTTTTTCCCTTCCCAATATTTTCTCAATCCCCATTTCTTCCTTAAGTTTTATGGCTAACGCCGCGCGAATGGTTTGAAGAAAGGGCGGCGTGCCGCCGTCTTCCCTGATTTCAATATCGCTAAAGTAGCGCCGGCCGCCCCACGGATTGGTCCAAGCGACCGTGCCGCCGCCCGGTCGATCGGGAACTTGATTCGCGTACAACTTGGAATCAAAAATCAAAATTCCCACGGCACCGGGACCGCCGAGAAATTTATGAGGCGAGAAGTAGACGGCATCAAGTTTTTGCCATTGGTTTTGGGGATGCATATTTATTTTCACATAGGGCGCGGCGCAGGCAAAATCAACGAAACACCAGCCGCCGTTTTTGTGCATCAGTTCGGCAATCTTGTAATAGGGTGGAGCAATACCGGTAACGTTGGAGGCGGCCGTGACAGCGGCAATTTTAAGTTTTCGATTCTGATATTTTTTAATTAACTTTTTCAGATCGTCAATGTCAACTTGGCCGTTTTTGTCCGGTTTAATCACCTTGACATCGGCAACTGTCTCGAGCCAAGTGGTGTGATTGGAGTGGTGTTCCAGATGAGTAACGAAAACCACTGGTCGCTCTCGCCGCGGGAGCCGACAGTCGCGGACCAATTTCCACGCTAGTTTGAGGCCGAGCAAACGCTGGAGAAGGACAATCGCGCCGGTGGCGCCCGAGCCGGCCGGAATAAGAACATCGGCCGCCCGGGCGTTGACATGTTTTTTGATCATCATTTTGGCCTCGTTGTAAGCGCGGGTCATGGCCTGACTGGTGGTCGTGGATTCAGTATGGGGGTTGGCGACCAGGGGATAAATTCTTTTCAAAAATCTATTTTCAATCGGCCGGTAAAGCCGGCCGCTACCCGTCCAATCGGCGTAGATTAAACGTCGGCGCCCATAAGGGGTGTTGATGATTTGATTCCAGCCGATGGTCCGGCGCCTGAATTTGGCAAAATATTTCTCTAACGTCATAGGTTACATCTTTATCTAGAGGCCATAGAAATTCTACCCGGGGAAGACTAAGAGCGTAATCGCAGTGAATTCAAAACGACGCTGATACTGCTAAAAGCCATCGCCACGGCGGCAAAAATCGGATTAAGCAGAATTCCCAAAAACGGGTAGAGAACTCCGGCCGCGACGGGTATAAAAGCGATGTTGTAGAAAAACGCCCAGAAAAGATTCTGTTTTATTATTTTCATCGTCCGTTTCGAAATCCCTATTACTTCGGGGATAAGCGTCAGATCGCCTCGCATCAGCGTAATGTTGGCTGACTCCATGGCGATATCCGTGCCTTCGCCCATGGCGATACCGATATCAGCTTGGGTAAGCGCGGGCGCGTCGTTTATGCCATCGCCGACCATCGCCACAATTTTCCTTTGAGCCTGAAGCTCGCGCACCTTTTCCGACTTCTTATCAGGCAAGACTTCACTCATGACCTTGTCTATGTTTACCTGCGCCGCGATCGCCCGGGCAGTGCGATCATTGTCCCCAGTCAGCATCCAAACGTCTATATTGTTCTTTTTTAACAGACGAACCGCTTCAATCGATTCCTTTTTTAACACATCGGCCACCGCCAGCGCGCCCTTAATTTTTTTATCAACGGCCAGAATCATTACCGTCTTGCCTTCATTTTCAAGCTTGGCGACGGCATTTTCGTGGGGCGACGCGCCGAGACCAACCTCCACCATCAAGGCCCGGTTTCCCAAATAGGCCTCAACCGCCCTAGATTCAACTCGCAAAAGTCCCCTTAACCCCTTTCCGGAAATGGCCTTAAACTCCACCAGTTTGGAAAGTTCAACCTTTTCCTTCTTCGCGGCGGCTAAAATCGCCTGCGCCAAGGGATGTTCCGATCGCTGCTCCAAGGAAGCGGCGAGACTAAGAATCTCCGCTCGATCAGTATTATTGAACGCAACAATGTCGGTCAATTGCGGTTTTCCCTGGGTTAGAGTGCCCGTTTTATCCAAAATCACCGTGTCTATCTTGTTGGCAATTTCAAGCGAGGCGGCATCTTTTATCAGAATCCCCTTGCTGGCCGCGCGGCCGGAAGAAACCATAATGGCCATTGGCGTCGCCAGGCCGAGAGCGCAGGGGCAAGCGATGATCAAAACGGCCACAAAGTTTATAAGGGCAAAAGTAAAAGCGGGCGCGGGTCCGAAGAAAAACCAAAGAATAAAAGTCAAGAAGGCGACGATGAAAACCGCGGGAACGAAATAAGAAGAAACCAAATCAGCCAGCCGCTGAATCGGAGCTTTGGAGCCTTGGGCCTCTTCCACCATTTTGATAATTTGCGCCAGTACCGTGTCCTTGCCGACCTTGGTCGCGCGGAAAGTAAAGGTCCCGAATTTATTTATGGTGCTACCGATGACCGCGCCGCCAACTTTTTTATGAACCGGCATTGATTCCCCAGTGATCATTGATTCGTCAAGTTCCGATTCTCCCTCGATTATTTTTCCGTCAACCGGAATTTTTTCTCCCGGCCGAACGATTATTAACTCGCCCGCGACAACGTCGGCTATCGGCATTTCAATTTCCTTTCCGTCCCTGACGACTTTTGCCGTTTTGGGCTGCAGACCGATAAGCTTTTTAATGGCTTCCGAAGCCCGGCCTTTCATCAAGACTTCAAGATATTTCCCCAGAAGAATTAGAACAATAATTATCGCCGAGGTGTCGAAATAGATCACCGGTATTATTCCTCCTTTTGTGAAAAAGGCGGGGAAAACCGTGACCGCCACACTGTAGAAATAAGCGGCTAACGTGCCGATGGCGATTAAGGTGTTCATATCGGCCGTGCGGTATTTAATGAGGAGCTTGAGTCCGCTGTAAAATTGCGCGCCGATCCAAAATTGCACCGGGGTTGTTAAAATCAGAAGAATCCAGTTATTGTTTAGAACCGGCGGCGCAAAAGAAAACCACTGCGGGAAACTGCCTAAAAATATAAAAAACGCCAGAAACCCGCCGCTGACAAGTTTGCGCTTCATAATTTTCATCTGCTTTTCCCTTTCAATTTTTTCCTTATCCAAAATTTCTTCCGCCTCGCCTTCCTCTTTAATCGGCTTGTAACCGGCGTCAATAATGACCTTAAAGATGCCGTTAATATTTGAGAGCGACGGATCAAAAACCACTTTTGCCCGACGATTTGAAAAATCAACGTCGGTGTTTTTGATCCCCGGCAATTTCTTGATGGCGCCCTCCACCGCCAGCGCGCAATGGGGAGAATCCATACCCCAAACCTTTATGGAAATTGTTTCGATATTTTTGCCAGTAACGGTTTTTTCTTCCGCTCCGACTTCAAGATGGTAACCCACCGATTCGACGACTTTTGCCAGGCCTGATTCAGAAATGATATTTCCATCAAACTCAATCAATGCCGATTCCAAAGCAAAATTTACCGAAGCCGAATGGACGCCGGCGGTCTTGCCAAGTACGCGTTCAATCGTCGCCACGCAACTGGCACAATGCATTCCGCGAATTTTATATGTTCCTTTTGTCATATTATTTATTCTCAATTGCCCGCTTTTCATCTTTATAATGCAGACCGCCCTCCGGACATTGGTAGAGTTTATTCATAATGTTTATTTTAAGCTCCAGGCAAACGAACGTTCGGGGACACCACCGACGTTCTTAATTTTAATTTCGATCGATTCAGGCATTGGTTGAACAGCGTTGAACATCAGCACTCCCTCGCGATGGTGGCCGCCGGGCTCGGCTCCTTCCCAAGCTACTGGCTCGTACACCTTGCCTTTATCATCTGTCAAAACCGCAACCCGGAGCAGATTATCGTCTAAGCTTCCGGAATGAGTATCGAGAACAATCCGAAATTTCCAAGTTTGAGCATCTTGGCCAAATTCCACTGGAGTTACTTTGACCGTCACCGGCGGCCGATCATCGGTTTTTGATTCCCATTGTTTCTGTTCCGCGTCCGCTGACTGTTCCGACAGTTGATCCGACGGCGAAGAATAGTACAGGAGGAAAGCGAGGACGATAATAATCGGTGAAAATTTTAGATATTTCATGTGTATTTCAATTTAGCGATTCGGCTCCCGATGTAGATAACGCCGCCGAGGTTAAACAGCAAACCGACCCAGAAAATTTTGATCTGATACTGCGCCACGAACGTGGCCAGACCGGTAATTCCAAGGATCGGCACCAAGTTTACTAAATAGTGCGCGCAACAAGAAATCATGGCCGCCGTGGAGGTGGTTCCGGACACGCCAACTACTTTACCCATCCCCCGTCCGTTAGGCACCAGACTTTTAAGGTATCGGTACAAGGCAATTTGGATTCCAAAACCGACCGCTAAACTGACAATAAAATACCAATAGGCCACGAATTGGCTTTGGGTAAAACTCCAGCCGGAAACCAACGAGAGCACCGCGAAATAAACCCCCAGCAGAATTACGCTTGCAAGCATTCCGGACAGAACTGATTTGGCGATGTTGTTGGTCATAATTATTTTGTGATATAAGCTTTGGGGTCTTTTTCAAACCGTTGCCGGCAATAGTCGTTAAACTTTTGGTTAGTGGCAACAGCCGCCATGTTTATGTTTACTGTCTTCGTCTTTTGTTTTTGGTTTTTGCCCCGAAACGACGTCATCAGTCTCATCTTCCGTATTGGCGCCACTGTGCCCGCCATCCCCCTTAAACATCATCCAGAAATGGGCGACGGCAAAGATACCGATAAGAATTGGCCAAATGTTATTCATTTAGGATTTTTGACCAAGCTGGAATTATGCATCCAGACAATATACCAAGCGCCAATCCAAGCAAACACGAGTATATACCCCGCACCGAGAATTACGCTTCCGACATTGCCCCAGACAAAACCGGGCAGAAGTTCAAATAACGAATGATGGAATTCAGCGGCCCGGCCGGTGAGGAACAAACCCCAAGTTAAACAGAACACATAGAACACTTCACCTCCGAGGGCACAGAGCCAACCGTATCGTTTTAATGAAAGCATAGTAGTGGTTAATTTTTAAATTAATTTGTTAAGTTCGGCGACTAATTGATCATTGTGGATACCCATATTGGGATCGTCAAAAATATGTTTGACCACTCCCTCTTTATCAATCAAGACAAAAGTATGACCGGGAAGTGATCCGGGATGCATCGAGGAGGCGACTGCGAGCAGGCCAAATTGCTTGGAGACCGTGGCGTCTTTGTCAAATACGACCGTGGCCGGCGACGAAAGCGGCAACGATTGAGGCGCCTAGAAGCAGGTCCATTTATTTATTTGATAAGGTATACACTCTGATTAACTCCTTGATCGCTTTCTCTTCCTTCCCCGGTTGCCGCATTTGGTGTTTGACATGCGTTCGCAAATGATTCTCGAGCAGGAAAGCGTCAAGACTCTTGAGCGACCTTTGGATGGAAAGGGACTGCCCCAAGAGTTCGGGACAATAGTCCTCCTTCTCAATCGCCTTGATGAGACCGCCTAATTGGCCGCGAATGATCTTCGCCCGATGGACTGCCCGTTTCTTCAACTTCTGGTCGACCATAGATGCACTCTATACCCCCATACCCTATCTGTCAAACATCGCCTGTGGATAATCACTGGCTGATAAACTCTTTTATTTTCTGTTCGTCAAACTGATCTAGAATTTCCAGTTTGCCTTCTTTGGTTAAAATAATTTTGCCATCGTAATTATTCGGCGCGAGATAGACATTGTCCGGATACTGCGTTACTAAAGCGGTAAGTTTCTCGATCAGATCGGGTTCGCAAGTATATTTCTCACAATTATATTGAAGGATAACGCCCGGTTTTCCTTTACCGTCCGCGTGCTCAAACATATGGCGTTGGATATTGTCAGGGATTGGCTCGGTGACAATATGTGCCTTCGGCGATTCTTCAATATGCCCCTGCATCGTGGTTGGCGGCAAGTTAGGGCGAGTTGAAATAAACCAACCTAGACCAGCAATCAATCCCAAACCAATAACCGCATAAAGAAAACGCCTACCAATATTTTTCGGTGTTTCAGCAAACCTTTCCTTTTTTTGTTCCCGTTTTTTTAATTCCTCTTTTTGTGTTTTTCTCAACTCGTAAAACTCTTTACCGTTCAGTTCTTGTTCCATAAATTTTTACTTAAAATCAAAACTTTTTATATCCCGCAACCTCCTGATTGCCGTTTGGGCGCAGTCACCTGCGAGGCGATTCTGGCAAAACCTTGCCCGCTGGAATAATTGATCCCAAGGATTTCCTGCGGATTCACCTTTTCCCACTCAAGGCCTTTGCTTTTCATATAAGTCGCAATGGTCAGATAGGTATCGGGGAACCAGTAGGAATTAACCATCAAGGCGGTTTTATACATGTCCCGCTCACTTACTCCTTGCGAAGCCATAAGTTCGAGTAGCCCGAGCATGGCCATCCCGTGGTTGCAATCCGGAAAGTAAGTCGAGTTACCGCAACAAGGACGATAGATATTTTTGCTGACTCGCTCAACCAGTTGCTGCTGGGCCGGCGTCAAATTGAAAAACTGGTGCCGGCTGTAATGATCCATCGCGTCCCCTTTCGCCAGCGTCCAACCGCCGGTGGAAGCAAAGTTGGCCGCTCCGCCATAGTTTTTATCAGTCATCGGCCCTTTTTCCAGAATCTCATTTTTCGCGCCTAACCCGAGCGCCCACAAAAGGTTGAGAATCGTTCCGGAGTTTTCGGCGGTGATTTTGACATGGCCGTTGTTTTCTCCATAAAGCAGCGCTTTCATTTCAGCGGTGAGCCCGCCGCGGCTGGCGTAAAGCTGTTCAAATTTTTCAGCGTCAATGACGCCGGCCTTTACCAGCTTGGCTCCCAAATCGCCCCAACGGACCGGCAAAACAACGCCCTCCGGCGGCAAGACTTTTTCTTC
>Ga0209541_10016202_pt1 | contig 11044 bp, 14 predicted proteins | sample RifCSPlowO2_01_FD_184027 | JGI IMG/M metagenome (GOLD analysis project Ga0209541, IMG submission 184027) | Groundwater microbial communities from Rifle, Colorado - Rifle CSP2_plank lowO2_0.1 (SPAdes) (version 2) | ecosystem: Environmental > Aquatic > Deep subsurface > Groundwater | place... | reverse complement strand
AGTGCGCCAATATCATTGCGGCAGACCTGCTTTACCAACTCCAGGTTACGGATCTCCTAGAGAAGTTAGAGGGCTAAGCAGGATTGGTCTTAAAAGCGTAGTGGTCCATAATACTGCAATTTTTAATAGTTTAGATAATAAAACAGATGGAATAGTTATTGGATCTACAGTGGGTAATAGAAAGAGATTAGGCTTGCTTAAACTGGCCAAAGAGAAAGGTTTTACTTTATTAAATGTCAAAAATATTGATCAAGCTATTGACAAGATTAGTAAGAAGTTAGAAGAACGTAAAAAAATTAGAACGGAGAGATCTGAAGTAAAGACTAAAAAGCAGAAAGAAAAAGAGAGAAAAGCAGAAGAGAAACAGAGAAAAGAGGCTGAGGAGAAGAAGAAAGAAGATCATGATCATGGTTCTTCTGAAGAAAAGGAAACACAGGAAAGAAAAGAAATGGAGAAATTAATAACTAAAAAACAGTAAAGATGAAATCAAAAAAAATTTTAGCAGCGAAAATACTTAAGACATCACCTTATAAGGTGCGTTTTGCAGCTGGTGCTCTAGACGATATAAGAAAAGCTATCACTAGGTCTGATATGAGAGGCCTGATTGCTGTTAAGAAAGTTATGAAAGCGGCTACTAATGAGCATTCACGAGGCAGAGCTAGGAAGATAGCTTCTCAGAAAAGGAAAGGACGTAGAAAAGGCCGAGGCAGTAAAAAAGGAGCTAAATATTCTAGTGTTGATAGAAAGACTCAGTGGACTAATAAGATCAGAATTCAAAGAAAATTTTTATTCATGCTGAGAGACAAAGGATTACTCAATACTCAAAACTATCGCGCTCTATATAATAAGAGTAAGGGCGGTTACTTCAGAAATAGAAGGCACATTAAATTATATTTGACGGAGCATAAACTAATTGATCAAAATGGGAAATAAGCCAAGAACAATAATGTACAGAAGAAAGCGTGAAGGTAAAACTGATTTCAATAAACGTTTAAGTCTTTTGTTATCTCATAAACCTAGGCTAGTAGTTAGGTTTACTAATAAAAAAGTAATAGGTCAACTAGTCACCTTTTTAGAAAAAGGTGACAAAGTGGCAGTTGGAATTGATTCTTCATCTATAAAGAAAGCTGGATGGAATTCATCTTTAAAAAACATTCCAGCAACTTACTTAACTGGTTTTATCCTGGGGAAGAAAGCAGTTAAAGCTGGACATAAAGAAGCTATCTTAGATGCCGGGTTACGTGCACCATTACGTAAAGGGAGAATTTACGCTTTCTTGAAAGGAGTGGTGGATGGAGGATTAAAAGTTCCATATAGCGAAGAGAATATTTTTCCAGACGAGACCAGATTATCTGGACAACATTTAAAAAGTGACTCTTCAATTGAGTTTAAGCGAGTAAAACAAAAATTAAGTGAATGAAATGACTAAAATAGACGAAAATAAAATGGAAAAGAATAAAGGGGATATTAAAGTAGATATAGGGTCAATTCCTGAACTTCGAAGAGAGTGGCATCCTGTTTCTGAATTAGGCAAAGCTGTACAGCAAGGCAGAATAACTGAGCTAGATTATATTTTTGATAATGACTTAAAAATAATGGAGGCTGAGATTATAGATCTATTAATGCCAGATCTAGAAGAAGATTTGTTATTAATTGGACAGGCTAAAGGTAAATTTGGGGGAGGCCAACGAAGAATTTTCCGCCAGACTCAGAAAAAAACTAGGGAAGGAAATAAAATCCAGTTTATGACTTGCGCAGTTGTTGGAAATAAGAATGGCTATATTGGAGTAGGAATGGGGAAAAGTAAAGAGACTGTTCCAGCTAGAGATAAGTCTAAGAGACAAGCCAGGCTTAACGTTATGAGGATTAGAAGAGGCTGCGGCAGTTGGGAATCAGATTCAAGAGAAGCTAACTCCATTCCTTTTGCTGTTATTGGCAAATGCGGTTCAGTAAGATTAAGGTTAATGCCTGCGCCAAAAGGAACTGGCTTATGCATTGAGAAAGAATGCGCTAAAATTTTAAAATTAGCTGGGGTTCAAGATATTTGGAGTAAGACTGAAGGTCAAACTAAAACTAAGTTAAATTTGATTGGAGCTTTGTTAGATGGATTAAGACAACTTACTGAAAGAAAGATTAAACCAGACCATGTTGCAAAACTGGGCATAGTGCAAGGCAAGTTAAAGGAAGGTAAAACTATTGAGAATGTTAATAATGCTGCAGAAGCTGCTGAGAGGGTTGTATCATGACTGAGGCAAAAGAAAAAATTAATCCGGGCAGGTTGGCAGTAGTTTTAGTCCGAGGACTAACTGAAGTTACTAAGAAAATCAAAGATACTTTAACTCTACTAAATTTGACTAGGAAAAATCGTTGTGTAATAGTTGAAAATAGTTCTTCTATGCTGGGCATGATTAAAAAAGCTAAAGATTATGTTACTTGGGGGGAAATAGATGAAACAACTTTCAAAGACTTAGTCGAGAAGAGGGGAATTGATTATCTAGGAAGGCTGCAGGATAACAAAGGGAAATATTCCTATAAAGTTATGGAAGTTGCTGGAAGAAATTATAAACCTTATTTTAGTTTAAATCCTCCTAGGAAAGGTTTTGGCCGAAAAGGAGTTAAGGTGCCATTTAATGTTGGCGGCGGTTTGGGAGATAGAAAAGATAAAATTAACGATCTTATCAAGAGAATGATCTGATGGTAACTAACAAAAGAAAAAAAGTTCAAAAGTATCGTGGTCATACTACACATGGTGGTGGGCATCGAAAGAAAAGAAGAGGTTGGGGTAGCCGGGGTGGAAAAGGTAATGCTGGTACTGGTAAGAGAGCCGGGCATCACAAAAATCGTTCGGCTAAACAAGGGAGAGTTATAGGATCCACAGGTTTTATTCCCAGGAGAGGTAAGATGGTTTCCAAAGTGATTAATTTAGCGTACTTTACTTCAGAAAGGTTAGAAAAATTGACAAATGCCGGCAAGATTAAAAAAGACGGAAATACTTACACTATAGATTTAGAAAAAATAGGTTATACTAAACTGCTAAGTACGGGAGATTTAGGCGGTAAGGTCAACTTTAAGAACTGCCAGTGCAGTGCCAAAGTCGAAGAGAAAGTTAAGGCTGCCGGTGGTGCAGTTAAGACCTCAAAAACTGAGGCTATAGAGGAATAAGAACAATAAAATGGGTTTATTTGACAGTATCCTTTCGCATCTGCCTGAAGTGAAGGGGCCAAAACAGAAGAGGTTGCCATTTAAAGAGAAACTAAAATGGACTTTAATTACTCTAATTCTTTTTTATATAATGGGTTTTGTTCCATTGTTTGGTTTGGGCCAGAATGCTTTACAGCAATTTGAATTTTTATCAATTATCTTAGGAGCTTCCTTTGGCTCAATTATCAGTTTAGGTATCGGCCCGATAGTCACAGCTTCAATAGTTCTACAGTTATTGTCTGGAACCGGAATTCTTAAACTAGATATGTCTAATCCTGAAGGCCGGCAAAGGTTTACAGGACTGCAAAAATTTTTAGCTTTTTTCTTTATTATTTTTGAAGCAATGATTTATGTTTTAATGGGAGGCTTGGCTCCAGAAGCTGGACTAGTAGGGACTCCATTATTTGTACAGATGGAATGGCTGCTGATATTGCAATTAATTATAGGTGGAATTTTGATTCTATTTATGGATGAAATCGTAACAAAGTGGGGATTCGGCTCAGGAGTATCTTTGTTCATTGCAGCCGGTGTTTGCCAGCAGATATTTATTAGAGCATTTAATTTCTTGCCTTCACCTACTAATCCAGATATTGCGGCAGGTGCAATCCCAGCTTTATTTCAATCACTGGCCATTGGTGATGTGACTACTGCTACTTTACAAATTGCAGCGGTTGTTTCAACTATCGTGGTCTTCTTCCTAGCTGTTTACGGTCAAGCTATGAAAGTGGAGATACCTTTATCTTTTGGAAGAGTTAGAGGTTATGGCATGCGATGGCCGTTAAATTTCTTTTATACTTCTAATATCCCCGTCATCTTGGTGGCTGCTCTGCTCGCCAATGTCCAGCTCTGGGGTCGCTTATTGCAGAATTGGGGCTACCCTCTCTTGGGAGAATTTGGTCCGACAGGAAATCCAATTTCGGGCTTAGTTTATGTCATCTCCTCGCCCAATATGTTCCATAAAGCGATTACGGGCTCGCTTGCGCCAATTGATGGTCTCCAGGCTCTTCTCTACATCGCAGTGATGGCTGTGGGTTCCTTGGTCTTCTCCTGGTTCTGGGTGCAGACTTCAGGTATGGATGCGGGAGCGCAGGCAAAGCAGATGCTGTCATCAGGTCTTCAGATCCCTGGTTTTAGAAAGGATGCTCGTGTGCTGGAGAAGGTCTTGCAGCGCTACATTGGTCCTCTGACGGTCATGGGTGGTTTGACAGTCGGCGCTCTTGCCGCCTTTGCCGATCTTACCGGTGCATTGTCAAGAGGGACTGGTATCTTGCTTGCCGTCATGATCATCTACAAGCTTTATGAAGACATCGCCCGTCAGCACTTGATGGATATGAATCCGATGATGCGCAAGTTCATGGGTCGACAGTAATAATCTTCTTAAGGGGTTAATCATTTCTCGATGTATGCGTGTTGCAAGTCCCTTAGAGGCCCAGGCTGTTTTAGAGGGTTTGAAGCATTCGCGGCGATATCTTCCAAAAGTCAGATCTGCTCAAGTGAGCATTAAGTCCGGGGAAGCGACCTGTCTTGAGGCTGTATTCATTGCTGCGATGTTGATGGAGGACTTAGGATTCCCTCCAAAAGTTCTTGCCTTGGATACGATAGATGATGTGGGTCATGCAGTGTATATGTACGAAACAAAAGAGGGGTATCGCAGTTTAGGGAGATCAAGCTCTCCTGAACTCCAAGCAAGACATGAACCTCACAAAACAGTACGCGATCTTGCCGCGAGTTATAGGGAAGGGTTGAGGAATCTAGGATATACACTATGGCGATTTGGTGAACTTGACCTCCGTGACTGTTTTTGGGACTGGAGAACTTCACGAGAGGATCTCTCCAGGATCCAACGTAGCCTAACAGCCTGTGCTCACCAGCGTATTGATGAACCAAAACCCCTCACGGACGAACAGATCAGAGATATAGCAAGAAGCATTCTCGATCAAGACGCTCGTCAAAAGAGACCATACTGGCAAATGGGAGACTAAAACAGTTGATCGAATCTCTCTTCTAAACTCTTCCCTGCTTCCAAAGCAGTTCAGCATAAATCCTGAATGAATCGGCGACTTCTTGGTTCTGGATTACCACAGAAAATGAACTGCTCTTGTTGATGCCTATCGTGACGGTGTCGGCATAGATCTCCATCCAGGCATGGGTGATCATCGATGGGGGGAGGTAGCGCACTTCACTGAAGGGATAGGTCGCTGACTTCTCGCCGAAGGGTGTGCGTGCATACTCGTCATAGAGGTACCTGCACCTGATGCCTTTATGGCAGCGTCGGGAGTGGTACTCTTCAAAGTAGGGTGTCAAGCGGTCGTAGGGTGTCCTTGCGATGCCGACAATCCACATCTGCTCGCCCTTCTTCATGATGGTGAGCGTGCGTTCCCGTGCGGTCTGGATGCCACGGAGGCCGTCGTAGACTTGGACCATGTCACCAGTGAACGCTGTCCCGGTAAGCGGGCTGAGCTCAGTCACAAGAGTCTTGAGTTTGGTCTCTTGGTGTTTGAGGTCGTCTTGCTGTTCGCGTAAATAGCTGAGGAGGCGCTGTGGGTCGGCCGCTCTGAAATACTTGGTCTTTTGGCGTAGGACATGGGCGGCAAGTCCCTTCTGGGCCAGGCGATCAAGGATGGTGTAGACCTTGGAGACGGAGACGCCAGACTGTTCGACGATGGGTCCTGAGCTGGTCTCGCCAAGGCGCACGAGGGCAATGTAGACCTTGATTTCGCCTTCGGTGAGTCCGAGTTTACGTAATGGTTCGACATCCATAGGGACTCCTTGGGCTCCGACGTTCTTAAAGTTTTCCCCCCTAGAGGGAAAGAAACTTTAAATAGAAATATCCCCTAAAGAGTGGTAACAGTAGGAGCGCATGATGACGATGAAGAACACATTCGGACTCAGGATCCCCTCACTAGGCGAGATAGTGCAGGACCCTGAGGTGAGAAGATACATAGAGAAAACTCTTCAATCAGTCCTCACCACTATCGGTGCCTCCCTGCCCTCAGCCCTGACGCAGAGGGTGCTCACAAGCGCTAAGGAGTTACCGCTTGAGAGGTATGAACAAGAGGGGCACGAAGGTCTCCATGATATTCCCGGACTCATAGCAAGACACCTCGTCGGAAGGGCACGCCTCGCCTATGAACAAATAAGTCCCTATCTGCAGGGCGGCACTCTACTCGACTTAGGCTGTGGTGATGGCAAGATCGGGCATTTGGCGGCAGAGGAAGGGCGCAAGGTGATGCTTGCTGATGTCTACAAACATCCCAATATCGATGAGACTGGGCTGGAATTTCATTGCTTTGGTCAAGGAGAGGCAGTGCCCCTAGATGACGCGACAGTGGACACCACCTTACTCTTGACTGTTCTGCACCATAGCGATAATCCAGTACAGACGCTTAGAGAGGCACAGCGAGTCACAAAACCAGGGGGGAATATTATCGTAATCGAGTCTGTCTATGGTATCAGGGACAATAGCCCATTTGGCAAGCTGACCGAGGAACAACAGCGCCGGGTGAATATCTTCTTTGATCATTTCTATAATCGGGTGCTGCACTACAGTCCCGATCCTAAATCCAAAGTGAATGTACCCTATAATTTCAACACGCCAGAAGGATGGAGGACAATCTTTGCGCAGCAAGGGCTTGATCAAATGGCGTACGTGCTCTTGGGTATCGACCAGCCAGTGGTGCCGGAGTATCACACACTGCATGTTCTGAAGGTGTGAAATGAGAGGACAGATTCAATGTTCAATGGCACGAAGGACGTTGACCGTCGAGACGAAAAAGCGCAGAGAGATCATTAATCTCGATAGACTGATTCAAGAATTTGTGAAGGAGAATCAGGTTAGAGAAGGTATCCTCTTCACAAGAACACTCCACACCACTTCCGCGATAATAATCAATGAATTTGAACCAGGTCTTATGACTGATATTGAATCCTTCTTGAACAAGGTGGTTCCTGAAATAGGATATTATCATCATGATGATCCCAGGATCCATCCCCTGTCAGATAAAGATGAACGCAAAAATGGCTTTGCGCACTTGCAGGCCATATTACTTGGGCCAGGAGTATCAGTTTCAGTCTCTGGTGGTCAATTGGTCTTAGGGCCCTGGCAATCAGTGTTATTCGTCGAGCTTGATGGACCTAGAGCTAAGAGACAAATCGAATTGACTGCATGGGGGACCTAAAATGCTAAAGCTTAACTTAGATAGCCTGAACTGGGAAAAGAGGTTCACCTACACCAAGAATGTGGTGTTTGATGAGACCGTTCTCAATCAGAGAGGCGCAAAATTCCAGATTGTGAGGTTTGCTCCAAAGACAAGGGTAGGTCCGCACTTCCACAAGAAAGTGACAGAGATCTTCTATATCCAGCAAGGCCAGGGGGCCATGGTCTTCAATGGGAAAGTCCACCAAGGCAAGAAGGATGACATATTTCTCTGTCAGCCAGGGGATGTCCACGAGATTGTCAATGAGTCACATGAAGAGCTGGTCATCTTGATTTTCAAGACCAATGAGCGTCCTGAAGATATCATCTGGCTGGCCCAAAAATCCTAAACCTTTAAATATCGTCCTCGTCGAGCCCTGATCATGGCGTGGTTATCATTCTTAGACGCACCATTAGACGCTGTCTTTGGTCCCGTAATCGCATGGTCTCCGTTAGGCGCAGTCATCCTCTTTTCCTTGATCATGACGCTTCTGCTCACTTTAGCGTACAAGTACTTGACTGATCAGAACTTGATGAAGCAGCTCAAGGATGAGACCAAGGCCCTCCAGGCGCAGATGAAGGAGTTAAAGGACAAACCTGAGGAGGCGCTCAAGGTCCAGCGAAGAGCGATGGAAGTCAATATGAAGTATATGATGCAGTCGATGAAGCCCACCTTGTTCACGATGATCCCTATCCTCTTGGTCTTTGGCTGGATGAGCGGTGCTCTTTCCTATCTTCCCATCATGCCAGGCCAGGAATTTGCTGTCGAAGCGAAGATGAGTGGTGACTCGACAGCGATGCTTGAAGCAGTGCCACAACTCACGCTGATAACGCCTGCTGAACAACCCGTCGTCGACGGTATCGCTCATTGGGCGCTCAAGGCGGACAAGGGAGAGTATCAGCTCAAGGTGACTCATAAAAACGTCTCACAAGTGCATCAGCTCAAAGTTGACGAGCGCAGGTATCTTCCTCCAGTCTCGACCTTTTCTGATAGCGTCATAACCCAGATCACGGTCAACAATCAGAAGCGCATTGTGCTCAATCTCTTTGGATGGCAACTGGGCTGGCTGGGTTCCTATATCATATTCTCGATTATCTTCTCGATAGTCTCACGTAAGGTGCTCAAGGTCTATTAGAGCCCTAATCTTTTTAACGGGACGTTGCTGAGGTCTGCTAATGGACCTCTCAAAGACCCAAAAGGCCATTGAACAGATAGAGGTCCTTCTGCGCAAGGGCTACGATCTTAAGACCATCAAGCGTGATCACAAGGTCTCAGATGAGCTCTTGAGCATGGCAAGGGCGAGGATCAAGAATGCCCGAGAGAATAAGATCGATCAGCGTCTCATCTTCACCGAAGATGATTTGCGTTTTTGCACGAATCAGATGGTGGCGGACTATCGCGCGAAGAGGCTCGCGTGTGATACCATTATCGATGTGGGTTGCGGCATAGGTATCCAAGCGATGGCATTTGCAAAGACCTGTAATAAGGTCATCGCGATTGAGATTGATAAGGGTCGTATCGAGCGCGCAGAGCTCAATGCAAAAATAGCAGGTATCACTAATATCGAATTCCTCCACGCTGACGCAATCAAGGCTTTTGCGTCGATAAAAAGAGCAGATATCGTCTTTTGGGATCCTGAACGCCCTCCTTCAGAGGCTAAGAGGGCGCTTCAATCCTTTTCTCCTTCATTTGCTGATCTGATGGCTCAGGCTCAGAGGCTCACGCAAAAAGTCGCAGTGGAGCTTCCCCCTCGTCTGGCAAGAGAAGAGGTGATGGGTGATCCGGAACTGGAGTATGTGGTCTTGGATCACGAGACTAATCGTTTGACTGCGTATTTTGGTCCGTTAAAGAAAGTCGAGCGCAGTGTCATTGCACTGCCCGAGACCCATCGGATTTCCACAGAGGATGCCCAGCAAGAGATAGCTCTTGCGCAAGGGGTCGGTAAGTATATTGCCGAGATTGATGAAGCGGTCCTTGCCGCTGATCTCTTGGCAGTGCTTGGTGCGAAGTTACCTAAGGCTAAACTCCTAGTGCAAGAACAAAAGTCCTATCTGACTTCAGATCATGTGATGGAAGATTCATTTCTTAAAGTCTACAAGGTGCATGACATTGCAAAACAAGCACAATTAGGCCATGCGCTCAAGACCTTGCAGTGTGGCAAGGTGATTTTGCATGGTAAGATCCCCGAGCGCGTCTATGCTTCTTGGCGCAAAAACCTACAGGAGACCGCAAAAGGCACCTTGACGTGTCATCTCTTCGTGCTTGGTGACGAACATGCATTAACGACCAAGCAATAATTTATATATGGAAATAAAGTAGACCTGACAAGCCTATTTCCCTTGTTTTCAGGCCCCCGAACCCTTATAAACGGATTCAAAGGCCTTTCACTCGATAAGATTTAAAAACCTTTATAAAGGATGAACGTTGTACTCGTTATATACAAGGGGGTTCACTATGGCAAAAGTTGTTGAGAACAAGAAGAAGCCAGCGCAGAAGTCGGAGAAGTCTATTGAAGTAGTCAACATCGTAGTCTCTACCTCTCTTGAGCATGACATTCCTCTGGAGAAGATGGCGGCTACTCTGATCAACACCGAGTACAACCCCGAGCAATTCCCAGGCTTAGTCATCAGGATCAAGGATCCCAAGACCTCTGCGCTCATCTTCAGCTCAGGTAAAGTAGTCTGTACTGGTGCAAGGACCCTTGACCAGGTGACCGAATCGATCAAGAAGATCATCAAGAATCTCGAGAAGATCGGCATCAAGATCAAGATTACACCCATCATCCACGTGCAGAACATCGTGGCTTCAGGATCAGTGGGTATGGATCTGAACCTCAACGTGCTTGCGATGAAGCTCGATAACACCGAGTACGAACCCGAGCAGTTCCCAGGTCTGGTCTACAAGCTTCCTGAGAAAGGCGCGACATTCCTCTTGTTCTCAAACGGCAAGATCGTCTGCACAGGCACAAAGAGCGAAAAAGAAGTGCATGCTGCGCTTGACCAATTGATTGAGAATTTGAAGAAAGTGATGTAGGATTTTTGTTGTTGATCTATTTCTTTTAGGATTATTCTGTTAAGTGAGTATTCTCTTTGGAGAAATTTGCATAATTCAGATAGTAGGTGAGTTTTAAGAAGAATGAGATTTTTCTTCGGATGCAAAGTTCTCTTAGAGAAGTTTGACTTGATTTTATGACTTATTCAAATTTCTCTTTAGAAAAATTTTGCGCCGGACACGACGACCACCCCAGAGCCGCGCCGCCGTCGTCGGCGAGGAAGCTAACGTCGCCGACGTAGCGGCCCAGCACCACAGCTCCTTCCCTACGTCCAAATGGACGAGAATCGCGACGCAATATTCTGGGACTCGTCCCTGTAACTCCTTTAAGGATTCTCTTCGTGTCTCTGACACTCTTACCGATAAGGGCCCGTAGTGCTTCATCATCTCTACCCATTCTCAGGGTTCCAGGTCCGACGAGAGTGGGAACGAAAACGAGACTGTCCAGGCCGACATACACATCATAAACGCCATCTGCGCCCCGCGATTCATAGGCCGTCCGCCGACGTGTCACAAGCCGCGTACCATAAGTTAATCGACCTCGAAAGAATGCCAGAGCGCGATCACGAACCACACACTGTTCAGGAACTGAGGGC
>Ga0209541_10016199_pt1 | contig 11046 bp, 12 predicted proteins | sample RifCSPlowO2_01_FD_184027 | JGI IMG/M metagenome (GOLD analysis project Ga0209541, IMG submission 184027) | Groundwater microbial communities from Rifle, Colorado - Rifle CSP2_plank lowO2_0.1 (SPAdes) (version 2) | ecosystem: Environmental > Aquatic > Deep subsurface > Groundwater | place... | reverse complement strand
TGATCCGCCAATGAAGGTTAGAAAAGGTTGGAAGAGGTTTGAAGAGGTTACCAGAGGAAGAACGTTGCAAGAGGTTGCAACAAAAGTAACCTCAAGAAACTTTTAACGTTTTCTAACGTCTTTCAACCTTTTGCAACTTTTTTTAACTTTTAAGATTTGTTTCGTGTATTCGGATTTCGAATTTAGCATTAGGAAAATATGAGCACAACAATGATCGCCACACGCGACGGGTTCGGCGAGGAACTGGTCCGACTTGGCAAAACCAACGAAAAGATCGTCGTCGTTTCCGCGGATCTGGAAGACGCCACGCGCGCCGAATATTTCAAGAAAGCATATCCCGACCGGTTTTTCTCGGTGGGGATCGCCGAACAGGACATGGTCGGCACCGCCGCGGGGTTAAGCCTGATGGGGTTCATTCCCTTCATCAATTCCTTCGCCGTTTTTTTAACCAACCGCGCCTATGACATGCTGCGGATGGACCTGTGCTACAACAACTGCAACGTGAAAGTTATCTGTTCCCATGCCGGCTTGACGGTCGGCGAAGACGGAGCGTCCGCGCAATGTCTGGAAGACTTGGCGCTCATGCGCGTATTACCCAACATGACGGTCATCTGTCCGGTGGACACCATCGAAGCGCAAAAAGCGACCCGCGCCATCGCCGATACAAAAGGTCCGATGTACCTGCGCACCAGCCGGGCGGCCTTGCCCGTACTTACCAAAGAATCGGATCCATTCAAAATCGGCAAAGCCAACATCCTGCGCGAAGGCAAAGACGTGACGATCTTCGCCTGCGGCACGATGGTCTCGGAAGCACTGCAGGCGGCCGAGATCCTTCAACAAGAGAAGATCAACGCCAGGGTCGTGAACATGCACACCATCAAACCCATCGATGAAGATATGATCATCCGCTGCGCCAAAGAGACGGGGACAATCGTCAGCGCCGAGGAGCACCAGATGTACGGCGGGCTCGGCAGCGCGATCGCCGAAGTCCTCGTCAAAAACCATCCCGTCCCCATGGAAATGGTGGCGGTGCGCGACACCTTTGGCGAATCCGGTCCGCCGCAGGAATTGCTTAAGGCCTATCATCTCAAAGACGTCGACATCGCGGCCGCGGCAAAGAAGGCGATCGGACGTAAAAACGCCGGTGCACACAATAAAAAATGGTAAAAATGGTAATGTTTGTAAGGGCATGATATACTTTTAATGTCAAAAGCCACAGGAGCATGAGTAATGACAAAAAAAAGGTATCAAATTAACGTGAATCTTCCCGTCCAGATTATCAAGGAGGGAAAGATTTTTGTTGCGTATTGCCCCGTCCTGGATATCGCCACACAAGGGAATACCTACGAAGAAGCTCAAGAGATGTTTAATGAGCTGGTCAGGGTATTTATCGACGATCTGATCGAGAGGGGGACCTTTGAGAAAGTCCTTTTAGACCTTGGGTGGAAGAAGGCTTCTCACGGCAGACGCTGGGAATTGCCTGAAAGACAATTTATCAGCGAAACACATCAAGAAGTCAGCATTCCATGTCCCGCCTGATACCTGTTCACTACGGTAAATTTTGCAAGTTTCTGGAATATGTCGGCTGTGAATTCATCAGAAAAACCGGCAGTCATCTTGTCTACAGAAGAAATGATTTGCCCAGATCAATAGTCATCCCTGAACATAAAGAATTATCAATGACCGTTATCTTTTCGAATCTCAAGACGCTGGGAATATCCAAAGAGAAATACCAGGAGATAATGGAGAGGATAAAATAATCTGACATGACCAAAACGACCCTCCAGCAGTTGGCCGATTACGGACAAAGCGCGTGGCTGGATTATATCAGCCGTCCTTTGCTGGAAAGTGGTAAATTGAAAAATTTAATTGCGCAAGGATTGCGCGGCATGACTTCGAATCCATCAATTTTCAACCAGGCCATCAGTTCCAGCAACGACTATGACTCGAAAATTATGCGACTAAAAGGGAGGGGCAAATCCTCCTTCGAGATTTACGACGCGCTGACCATTGCCGACATCCAGGATGCCACGGACCAGTTCAAGTCGGTCTATACGGCGACCAAGGGGCTGGATGGTTACGTGAGCCTGGAGATCAATCCCAAGATCGCGCATAAAACCGACGAACAGATCACCGAAGGCCTGCGATTGTTCAAAGCGGTCGGTCGGCCCAATCTGATGATCAAGGTCCCCGCCACTCCCGAGGGTTTTAAGGTCGTGGAAGAACTCACCGCCAACAGCGTCAACGTCAATACGACGCTGATCTTTTCGGTAAAACAATACGAACGCACCGTGGAAGCTTATTTTGCCGGCCTCACCCGCTTGCTCAAGAATAAGGGAAGCGCCGATCAAGTCCATTCCGTGGCCAGCGTTTTTGTCAGCCGCATCGATACGATGATCGATGACATTTTGGAAAAGCATGCTGATGCCAAAAATCTACAATCATCAAAAGGAAAGGCCGCGGTCGCCAATTGTCGTATCATTTTCGAGCGCTACCACAAATTCGTCAATTCTCCGGCTCACGAAACGCTCGCCGCGCAGGGAGCGAACATGCCGCGCGTCCTGTGGGGCTCGACCAGCACCAAGAACCCGCAATACCGCGACATCAAATACGTGACAGAACTGATCGCCCGCCCGACGGTCAATACGCTTCCGGAAAAGACATTACTGGCGTTCCTGGACCACGGAAAAGTTCAAGAGGCCTTGGGGGCATCATCCGGCGACGCCGCAAAAATTCTATCCCAATTAAAGTCGCTGGGAATTGACATTGACCAGGTTTGCCAGGATCTTTTGCGCGATGGCGTGAAAGCATTTGCCGACGCCTTTGAAAGCGCTGCTCAATGCGATCGAAAAAAAGCAGCTGCCTTAGTCAATCGGTAATAGGGAGATGGTTGCGTTATCGGATGACAATGAATCGGATAGCCCATGCGCTAAGCAACCAAAATTTTATAAAAAATTCTCTTTAAAATCAAGAGAGCATATCAAATGAATATCTCACCTGATAAAAAATTATTTTGGTTTCTTAAGGACAATGCTTCTTTAGATCTGGCCAATGCCGCGGACCTGGAGCTGTATGTGCAGCAGGTATTAACCCGGGGAAGGATGGCGGATGTCAAAACCCTTTTAACCACAGTTGATTTTAAGCGGTTCCAGCAAGTGTTCTTGGAGATCAAACGATTCTTTCCCCGGGAAGTGCGAACATTTTGGGAGGATTTCATTGAAAGTTATTAATTCAGTTCAAGAGAAAATCCTCAGCCATTTCGGTGAAGTCAAAGATAGCGGTCAGCTTTATTTAACCGGCGGCACTGCTCTGGCGTATTTTTATTTAAAGCACCGGCAAAGTAACGACCTCGATTTTTTTACTTCCGTAGAGGAGATTATTGATCCTTTTAGTCATCAACTTGAAAAGCATCTGGCCGCCAAAGGATTTGAATGCAAGCGTCAGAGAGCATTTCATTCCTTTGTGGAATTAATTGTCTCGCTTAAAGGACAAACCACTCTCATTCATTTAGCTTTAGATTCAACGTTTCGTTTCGAACCTGCTAAAGAGTTTCCCGATTATCCCCGTTTAAAGGTTGATAACTTGACGGATATCGCGTCAAACAAACTCTTGGCGTTATTCGGCCGGGCGGCCCTAAGAGATTTTATTGACGTATATTTCTTGATTCAAAAAGGGCATTTCCAGAAAAAGCCGCTCATGGAAGCAGCCCTTCACAAAGACCCCGGCTTTGATTTGTATTGGCTCGGGGTGGCGTTTGAACGCATTCACACCTTCAATACAGATTCTCCCGAGATGTTATTGCTCCTGGAGCCAATTAAACTTAAAGAATTGGAAAAATTCTTTGATGAATGGCGAAGTGAGATCGTTAACGAGTTAAAATCATAAGTGTCATATGGAAAGGGTTTAACGATAATAATCATGACCACGCAACCTAAAGTCCTCATCTTCGAAAATTCGTACATCCTCGCCAATTATCTGCTGAAACTCTGGCAGACGATCGCCCAGCAAGCAATCGCTGACCACAGCCAGTTTAACGCCGCGCTCTCCGGAGGCCGCACCCCGGCTGAATTTTATTGCCGGCTTTCAACCCTCGATGATGACGCCTTGTGGCAAAAAACATATCTCTTTCTAGGCGATGAACACTTTGTCCCCGCGGGAGACAAAGAAAATAATTTCCGGATGATCAAATCCAACCTGATCGATTATATCCACATCCCGCGCGCCAACGTTCACGCCATCCCGACGGATGTGGAGAACGCGGCGGTCGCGGCCGAGCATTTGAAACATGAACTGGTCGGACATTTTTCCTACCAGCGCAAGTCCCTGCCTGCCGGCAGGCAGGGACTGCCGACCTTCGATCTCGTCTTGCTCGGCGTGGGGGAGGACGGCCATACCGCTTCGCTTTTCCCGGGCATGGACAATATCGCTGATCCCAACCTCGTGACTGTGCCGGTTTCCCTGCCATATTTAAAAAACGACCGGGTCAGCATTTCACTTTCCGTCATTAACAACGCCCGTTATGTCATTTTCCTTGTCCTGGGCGCGGGCAAAAGCGAGATCCTGCACAATATCCTCGAAGAAAGTTTCGTTTGTCCCGCTTCCAACGTTGATCCCGCCAATGGAGAACTCATTTTTCTGCTGGACAAAGAAGCCGCCCGTAAATTATCCAAATCCTTTATCGGCGCCCACCAGCAAGACGCCCTTTCCCTCGATGCCACAGTTAAACAAGAATAAATTTTTCATTGTTTGACCATGGCAATCATGTATAATGGACATAATTTATCGTCGTGGAGCGGTCATAAGCATCTGAAGTAAAACCAATTTTATAGAGGATCAACGCCAATATGGATCCCTGGGGCCCCGTAGCACATTTGCCGCGGCAAAAAATATACGAACTGCAAAACCAAAAACTGCACCAGTTCATCAACCGTTATCTTTACCCTTTTAGTCCGTATTACCATCGCCTCTTCGACCAGAATAAAATCAATCCCAAAGATATCCGTACCGTTGCCGACCTGCGGCACGTCCCGTTTACTTCCAAGATGGATTTCATCGCCTCCGGCGGGACACGGGACGACGACCGTTTCAGGGAATTCATCCTTCAGCCCGACAAGGAAAAAATCCGCGCCGCGTGGCCGCCGGGCAAACTCGCGGCGCTCGCGCTCACCGCGGCGTTGCGGGGACAATCCGCCGTGGAAGACAAACTTATGGCGGAATTCAAGCCCAGCTTCATGACCTTCACAACGGGCACCACCAACCGTCCGGTACCATTTATGTACAGCAGCTACGATATCCGAAATCTCTGCGTTTCCGGCGGGCGCATGCTGGATGTTTTCCGGATCAAACCCCTGGATAACATTGTCAGCACCTTCCCGTACGCGCCGCACCTCGCGTTCTGGCAAGTGGTCTTTGGCGCCCTGTCCTCGCACCGGCTGGCCTTGAGCACCGGCGGGGGCAAGGTCATGGGCACCGAAGGCAACATCGCGGTCATCGGGAAAATGAAACCGGCCGTGGTGCTGGGGGTCCCCAGCTACATTTACCATATCCTGCGCGAGGCCGTTGAAAAAAAATGTGATTTTCATTTTATTCAGAAGATAGTGCTCGGGGCCGCGCGCGTCACGCCGGCGTTCAAAGCGAAAGTCGTCGAACTGCTGGCCGCGATGGGGGCCAAGGACGTCGCGGTCTTCGGGACCTACGGGTTCACGGAAGCCCGCTCGGCGTGGGCCGAATGCCCGGCGGGTCCGCAAGGTTCCAGCGGCTATCACCTTTATCCGGATAAAGAGATCTTTGAGATCGTTGATCCCAAAACCGGCGAAGCCAAAAAAGAAGGGGAAGACGGCGAACTGGTCTACACCTCCATCGACGCGCGGGCGAGTGTCGTCCTCCGCTACCGCACCGGCGATTTCGTCAAAGGCGGCATCTCTTATGGTCCCTGTCCTCACTGCGGATCAACCGTGCCGCGCATCTCCAGCGACATTACGCGTTTGTCTGACATCAAAGACCTTCAGCTGTCCAAGATCAAAGGGGCGCTGGTCAACCTCAACCACTTCGACGTGATCTTTTCGGAAATCACCGGCGTCGACGAATGGCAGGTGGAGATCCGCAAAAAAAATGACGATAATTTTGACGTCGATGAAGTGGTCATTTATCTTTGTGGCCGTCCCGGCGCGGACCAAGCGCAAGTGGAAAACCAACTGCGCAAAAAACTGCTTTTGGCGACGGAACTGGCGCCCAACGCGGTCCACTGGATTTCCCGACCGGAACTCATCAAGCGTCTGGAGCTGGAAACGGCGAACAAAGAGAAGAGGATCGTGGATAGAAGACCGAAGGAATAAAGTTTCCGGGTATCCGGATAACCGGAAATCCGGATATCCGGTTCGTGAGGTAACCAACTTATAACCATGCACCGCATCGCCATCATAGACGGCATCCGCACCCCGTTCTGTAAAATGGGGACGGACTTCAAAGACCTCTCCGCGCAGGAACTCGGGCGCATCGCCACGCGCGAATTGCTTGAGCGCACCGCCATCGCCCCCGACGCTATTGACGAAGTGATCTTCGGCAACGTCAGCCAGCCGGCGGACGCCGCCAACATCGCGCGGGTGATCGCCCTCTTAAGCGGCATCCCCAAGACCGTGCCGGCCTGCACGGTGCACCGCAACTGCGCTTCCGGCATCGAAGCGGCGGTGCAGGCCGCGATGAAGATCCAGCTGGGGCAGGGGAATTGTTACATCGCCGGCGGGACCGAATCGATGAGCAATATCCCGTTTTATTTCAGCAAAGAACTGCAGGATATCCTGACCCATCTGGGACGGGCCAAGACATTGCCCCAGAAACTGCAAACCTTAATCCGGCTGCGGCCGGCATATCTCAAACCGCGCGTCGGACTGGAAATGGGGCTGACCGATCCCATCTGCGGCCTTATTATGGGATCCACCGCGGAAGTCCTCGCCCGGGAATTCAATATTACCCGCCAGGAACAAGACGCCTTCGCCCTGGAAAGCCACCTGCGGGCGATCCGAGCAAAAGCGCTCCTGCGCGAAGAAATCGTGCCGGTTATTCCACCGCCCTACCAGGCGGCCGTCGAACATGACAACGGCCCGCGCGAAGGCCAGGCGATCGAAGCCCTGGCCAAATTAAAACCTTATTTTGACCGACGCTCCGGCACGGTGACGGTGGGGAATTCCAGCCAGGTCACCGATGGCGCGGCGGCATTGCTGATCACCAGCGATCAGAAAGCGAAGGAACTTGACTTAAAACCACTGGGCTTCCTCAAAGCTTACGCTTTTGTCGGTGTCGATCCGCATCGAATGGGCATTGGCCCGGCGCACGCCATCCCCCAAGTTCTAAAGAAAGCAGGCATGCGCCTTAAAGATATTCGAGCCATCGAAATTAATGAAGCTTTCGCCGCTCAAGTTTTAGCATGCCGCAAGGCGCTGGACTCTCCGGCCTTTGCCAAAGAATTCGACTACGAAGGATATTGCGGAACAATCGGCCGTGATATCTTGAATGTCAACGGCGGGGCCATTGCCCTCGGACATCCAGTGGGCACAACCGGCGCGCGGCTGATCCTCACCATGCTCAAGCACATGCAACGCCATAATCTCAACACCGGAGTTGTCGCGTTGTGCGTCGGCGGCGGCCAGGGCGCGGCGGTTATACTAGAACAGTAAATGGTAAATGGTAAATAGTTAAATGGCTAATGGTAAAATTATCAATGCTTCATCCGGCATTCACTATTAACCATTCACTATTAACCATTCACCATTAACAATTTACCAATGTCAATTACCTATCGCGAAGAAAATAACACGGGCTTCATCGAATTCGACCAAAAGGATTCGAAAGTCAATCTTCTGACCGCGGATACGTTGCGCGAACTGGACAAGATACTGGATTCAATTAGCGGCAAATCCTCTTTAACCGTGGTCGTACTGATCAGCAAAAAAAAAGACGTCTTCATCGCCGGGGCGGATATCAGGGAGATCGAAGGGATCGCTCAACCCAAAGAAGGTTGGCAAAAAGCCAAAGCCGGGCAGGACATCCTCAACAAACTTGAAGATTTACCCGTACCCACCATCGCCGTGATCGACGGGGTGGCGCTCGGCGGCGGCTGTGAACTGGCGCTGGCGTGCCAATACCGCCTGGCAACATTCAACGAAAAAATCCGCATTGGTTTGCCGGAAGTCAACCTCGGCATCTTTCCCGCGTTCGGCGGGACGTATCGCTTGCCCCGGCTGATTGGTCTTGCGGACGCCCTCACGATGATCCTCACCGGAAAACCTGTCGACGCCAACAAGGCGCTGCGCCTGGGGTTGGTGGACCGCCTGGTCCCGCAGCAGGGACTCGAACAACACCTCGCCACATTTATCAATGACATCCCCAAAGGACACTTTCCCCGGAACAAATATGCGCGAGGCAGACCCAAAGGACTCCCCGCGTTCCTGAAAGGATCTTTGCCAGGTCAATGGTTCATCTTCCGGCAATCCAGCCAGTCCGTCCTGAAAAATACCAAAGGATTTTATCCGGCACCGCTCCAGGCCATCGCCGTTATCAAAAAAAATTTCTACATGGACCGGACCAAAGGTCTGGATGCGGAAGCGCGCTCTTTCGGCGAACTGGCCACAACCGCGGTCTCGAAAAATCTCATCCATGTTTTCTACCTTTCCGAACAATACCGCAAACTCACCGTGGAAGGTGTTTCGCCCAACCAAATCGAAAAATGCGGGATCGTCGGCGCCGGCGTCATGGGCGGGGGGATCGCGCAGCTTTTTAGCGACCGCGGCATCCGGGTACGGATCAAGGATATCAATTATCAGGCTTTGGCCCTGGGACTGAAATCGGCGGCCAAACTTTACCGGGATGCCGTCAAAAAACGGCGACTCAAGCCATACGAAGCGATTGTCAAGATGGACCAGATCACCGCGACGCTCGATTACAGCGGATTTGCCAACACGGATATCGTCATCGAGGCGGTGGTCGAAAATATGGAGGTCAAGCGCAAGGTGTTCCGGGAATTAAGCGCCGCGGTGAACCCGCAAACGATTTTGGCAACCAACACCTCGGCCTTGTCCGTTACGGAAATGGCGAAGGAAACGAAGGACCCCTCGAAGGTGATCGGCCTGCATTTTTTTAACCCCGTCCACAAAATGCCGCTTGTTGAGATCATCACCACCGCGCAGACCAGCAAAGAAACGCTCGCCGGCACACTGGCCTTGGTCAAACGATTGGGCAAGACACCGATCATCGTCAAGGATTCCTGCGGCTTCGTGGTCAACCGGATCCTGCTCGGCTACCTCAACGAGGCCGGCCGGCTCCTGGAAGAAGGCCATTCCATCGTTGCCATTGACAAGATCATGACGGATTTTGGCATGCCCATGGGGCCGTTCACGTTGACCGATGAAGTGGGTCTTGATGTGGGCAGTAAGGTCCTGCATATCCTCGAATCCGGATTAGGCGAACGGTTCAAACCGGTGGAAGTTTTCGAAAAGACCTGCGCGCAAGGCTTTCTCGGCAAGAAATCCGGGAAAGGATTTTACCTCCACCCGCCGGGACACTCCCGGAGTGTCCGAGGCGTCCAGCCGAATCCGGCAATACCGCCCGGACACTCCCGGAGTGTACGGGGCGAAGAAAGTCTCCGGCGCATGTTGTATGTGATGATCAACGAAGCGGCCCGCTGCCTGGAAGAAAAAATCGTGGACGCGCCGGGCGCCATTGACGTGGGGATGATCTTCGGCGCCGGGTTCCCGGCGTTTCGGGGAGGATTATTGCGCCACGCAGACACACTGGGAGTCCCGGCGATCGTATCCGAACTCAAACGGCTGGAAGAAAAGCTTCAAACGCACCGTTTTGAACCAGCAGCTTATCTGCTAAGACTGCGAGATGAAAAAAAGAAATTTTATCAATAGTTATCGTATCTCGTATATCGCCGCTCGTATCTCGAGGAATGTTTTCCGAGATACGAAATACGAAATACGAGATACGAGATACGATTTACCCTAGCAAATAGTGCAAAGACGCCAACGACAAACCCTCATCGCCATCATCGCCGGCACCATCGGCCTGGCTCTGATCCTGACGATCGGATGGTTTTACCTGAAGCGGTACCGGACCATCGGCTACGAAAACAGCCGCTACGGCTTCGCGCTGAAGTACCCGGCCGTCTGGTCGTTCGCGGAAAATCTGGGCGGGGCCGCGGCGGTCTTTGTCTCCCCGAAAGAACACGCCCTGGACATTTTTCAGGAAAACGTGAACATCGTCGTGCAGGACATTTCGCAAAACCCGCTGGGCCTCGACCAATACACCGCAACGGCGATCACCCAGATGCAGGCCGTTTTCGGAACAAATCTGGAGATCCTGGATTCCTCGCCGACGTTGATCGACGGCCGCGAAGGGCACCAGTTCGGGTTCATCGGCAAAGGCCCCGACGGGAACTTCCAATACCTGTGCCGCTGGACGATTGTCGGGACCAGCGCTTATCAAATCACCTACACCGCCATGGAATCCGGCTATCCCAAGCTTCTGCCCCAGGCCGAGCGCATGATGAGATCATTCAAAATACGGCGATGAACATCCGGCCGTTATGTCCTGTTTTCGGGGAATGCGGAGGATGCGCCTATCAGGACATCCCGTATGAGGAAGAACTCTGCCGCAAAGAAGAGTCCGTTAAGGATCTCCTGGAAACGAACCTGCGCATTCCCGCCGATTGTTTCGAGCCGATCGTGGCCTCGCCCAAACCGTATCATTACCGCAGCCGCCTGGACCTGAAATTCATCCGCACGCGGGACGAACGGGTCCTGCTGGGATTTACCCCGGAATCCGGCCGCGGGATCGTCCCCGTGGCAGGCTGTTCGATCGCTGAAAAATCCATTTCAAAATTCATCCCGGAACTAAAAAATCGCCTGGAGCAAAATCCTCCCCCGAACTACCATCGGGCCAGCATCGTCATCCGTAGCGGAGATGACGCCAAAGTCCTCTGGGGCGGGATCGGCAAGCGTTCCTGCCGGCTGGACCCCGACGATTATTTATGGACGCTCGTTGACGGGA
>Ga0209541_10016198_pt1 | contig 11046 bp, 10 predicted proteins | sample RifCSPlowO2_01_FD_184027 | JGI IMG/M metagenome (GOLD analysis project Ga0209541, IMG submission 184027) | Groundwater microbial communities from Rifle, Colorado - Rifle CSP2_plank lowO2_0.1 (SPAdes) (version 2) | ecosystem: Environmental > Aquatic > Deep subsurface > Groundwater | place... | reverse complement strand
CTTCGTAGCCGCCAACCCTACTTCGCTAAAGCTACGAAGGGTTCTACTCACGCCTTCATCCCCGCAGCAAGCTGCGGGGTATTCGGCGAAGTAGAATAACCCCACACCAGCGAGCGGAAGGTACGAACCGAAGTGCTCCGCCGCGGCGCGGATGCGCTCGAGGACTGTTTGAGCAAAGCGAGTTTCGCAGAGCGCATCCGCGCCGCGGCGGAGCGCACCCTAAAGCTCATACACGACGTCTTTCCGCTCCACGATGACCTCCCATTTCATCCGCCGAGCATAGCGGTAGAGCTTCATGTTCGGATTGAAGCATATCGGACGCGCGACCATTTCCAAAAACGGGATGTCGGTTTCCGTGTCGCCCACTCCGATCGAGTGCGCAAGCGTGAGGCTCTCCTTCTCCGCGGCGCGTTTTACAATAGCCGCCTTGTTCAGTATGAGATGCTCCTCGAGCACCACTCCGGTAAAACATTCCTGGGGGCCGATCTCATAGACCATCCCATACGCCTTATTGAATCCCATGCGGGGGCAAAATTTATCAAGCACCGTCTTTGGAGAATGCGAAACGGCCAGAAGATAGTAGTCGCGCTCTTTCAGGTCCTTGATGAGGCCGCGCGTGTATCGGTACACGCGCTTCCACTGTTCTTCGACCACCTCCTCGGCCGCGTCCGCGAGCGCGCCGTAGTGCACGCCCTTCAGATGCATGTTGAACGCCTCGACGACCGCGTGAATGTACTCCTGGTAATCGCCTTCTCTATTGAGCCATTTCTCGTAATCACGCTCATATACTTTGCGCGTCTCTTTTGGAAATGCGCCATTTTCTATCAACCTATTTACAAGCTGTATGAGGAGAGAGGAGCGAAATATCGTCCCATCAACGTCAAAGACCGCCACTCGCCTTTTCTTTCGTTCCATCCTCTTATTCTAGCGCCAGGATCAATCTTTTGACATCGTCAATGGTATGCGAGGGAAAATTCGCTATCCGGATCTGCCTCTCCTTGAACTCGCCGTAGCCCGCCCCGACAACGCATCCCGCGCGCGCAAGCCTTTTTCGCACCTCGCTCGAACCTGCGGGCGTTTCGATCGCGAGGGTCGTCGGGGATCTCCACAAAGGGTTCTTTACGAACGGCGAGAAGGCGCCGTGCCGATCGAAAAAATCGTAGAGCAGTTTCGCCTTTTGTTCGGTTTCCTTTCTGATGTTCTCTATGCCGTACGCATGCAGGAGTTTCGAGACTTCGTTGAGGAGATATATCGCGAGAACATTCGGCGTTTCGGGCGTTTGGTTCTTTTGAGCAAACTTCAGCAGTGTCGGGACACTGTGGTAGGTGCCGATGTTCAAGCCCTCTTCTTGAAGCCTTTCGGCCTTCTCGACGCATCGCTCGTTCAGTAGGAGAACGCCCAGTCCGGCGGGCAATCCGAATCCTTTCTGCACGGAGAAAAAAGCGCAATCGATGAGAGAAAAATCCACGTCTGCGTACGGCACTGACGAGACGAGGTCGAGCGCGAAGAGCGCGTCCGGATATCGCTCTTTGAAGCCGTGGATGTCTTTCGCGGACAGCATGACGCCGGTACTCGTGTCGTTCTGGGTGATGCACACCAGTTCTATTCCCTTGGGAAGCTCGATGCCGCGCAGGTCGAAGCCCTCCCCCGCGCTTGCCTCGATCTTTTCCGGCTCCTTCTTCAGTTCGACCGCGGCTGTATAAAAACGCTTTCCGAATGAGCCGTTAACGAGGTGGAAACTTTTTCGTCCGGCGCAATTTTCCAGCACCCGCTCCATGCCTTCGGTTCCGGAGGAAAGGAAAAAGATGTGGAAATCTTCCGGTATGTTCAGCAGTGTTTTGAGAGACCGGATCGTTTCGGCAAAAAGCGATTGGAACTCCGCGCCGCGATGCGAGATCGAGGGAATGTCCTTTTTGAACGCTTCGCGCATCAGCGCCGCGAGCTTGGGATGCGTTTGCGAGGGACCGACGGTGAAAAATGTTTTTTTCATCCCGTTAGAAGCAGGACGCGGAAACGAAATAGATCTCCGCGCTCTGACGTATTATTACTGATAAATCCTGATTGAATATATTCCATATTGCTAAGTCGTCCGCGGCTTCTAACGGGATTCATTAGTAAAGTATCCTGAACTTTATCGTGTGCGGCACTTTCTTCATCGCCTCGATGACCGCTGTGTCGTACTCGGTCCCCACGTCCGTTATCACATAGCCTGTCATCTCGTTCGTTTTCAGGTATTGGCCGAGGATGTTGATATTGTGCGCGGCAAGCACGCCGTTGATGTGCGCGAGCACGCCTGGCATGTTGTGGTGGATGTGGATGAGCCGGTGCGCGTCCTTCAATTCCGGAAGCTGGATGTTGGGCAGATTGACGGAGAGATACGTGTTGCCCGCGTTGACGAAGTCGGTGAGCTTGCCGGAGACGAACGCGCCGATGTTCTCCTGCGCCTCCTCCGTCGAGCCGCCGATGTGCGGCGTGAGGATGACGTTCGGCAGACGCTGGAGCGCGGAGACGAACGGCTCGTCGTTGCCCTTCGGCTCATTGGGGAAGACGTCTATCGCCGACCCCTTCAGTTTTCCGCTTTTGAGCGCTTGCGCGAGCGCCCCGATGTCCACGACGAAGCCCCTGCTCAAGTTGATGAGAAGCGCTCCGTCCTTCATCAGGCCGATCTCGCGCTCCGAGATGAGATTCTTGTTGCGGGGATTCCCGTCCACGTGGAACGTAACGACGTCGCTCTTCTTAAGGACCTCTTCCATCGAGGAACATTTGACGGCGTTCCCTATCGAGAGCTTGTCCACGATATCGTAAAAACACACTTCCATCCCGAGGGCTTCGGCCGCGACCGAGAGCTGGGAGCCGATGTTGCCGTAGCCGATGATGCCGAGCTTTTTTCCGCGCACCTCGAAGCTTCCCTTCGACGATTTGTCCCACGCGCCGTCGTGAAGCTTCACGCTTTTGTCGAACACGCCGCGCATGAGCATGACTATCTCCCCGATCGCGAGCTCGACGACACTGCGAGTGTTGCTGTATGGGGCGTTGAAGACGGCGACGCCCCGCTTCGAGCACTCGTCGAGGTCTATCTGGTTGGTGCCGACGCAAAAGGCGCCGACGGCCAAGAGGCGCTTCGCCCCGGCGAGCGCTTTTTTCGTTATCTCCGTTTTGGAGCGGATGCCGAGCACCGAAACGTCGCGGATTTTCTCCGCAAGCTCGTCTTCGCCGAGGCTTTTCGGAAGAGTTTCTATCTCGTAGCCTTCCCTCCTGAACACCGCGACCGCGTCGGGATGGATGTTCTCCAGGAGGAGCGCCTTGAGCCTGTTTTTCGGAAAGGATACCGCCCCCGGCAAGCCGTTGACGTACAGGAACTCGTCGAACGAGGCCACGACGCGGTCGGCGTGCTTCGTAACGGCGTCACGGGATACGTTCTCGGTGAACGCGAAGAACTTGGACGCCGCGCCGTTCTTCTTTATCTCGTAATCGGTGTAACCGTCGCCCAGAACGAACGTCTCTCCGGCAAGACCGAGCTTCCGTACGGCCTCGGTCTTGCCGCCTTTCGCGGCAAGCGGATTTTCCTTGTCGTATCCCGTGATGTTCCCCGCCCGGTCGAAGGTGAACGTGTTCGCGAGAACATTGCTTTCGGGAATGCCGAAAGATCTGGCGACCGGACCGATGAATTCCCTGAACCCTCCCGAGATGATGTATATGCTCCGCTTATGCTCGGTGAAGAATTTTTTGTTGCGTGCAAAGGAGGGAGTCACATTCTTCTTGAGATGTTTGACCAGAATCTCGATATGTTTCTTGTTCGCTTTGAGAAGCGGGACGCGGCGGCTCAACGATTCTTCGAACGTGATGGCGCCTTCGACTCCTTGCCTCGTGATGTCCCTGATATTCGCGACGATGCCGTCCTTTTCCGGATCGTTTTTGAGCGCTATCGCGGCCAGTTCATCGAGCGCTTCGAGCTTGGTGAACGTGCTGTCAAAATCAATGATGATGTTGGGCATTCCCTTCTCCCGCTTGGTTCCTCCTTTCATCTTCGTATCGTACCAGAGCGCGGGATGAAATGGAAATTTCAAATAGCTTTTTCTGCAAGAAAATGCTATATTTCACAAATAACGGATATGATAAGTCGTATTTTGCCTAAAAACATGAGTATTTCAGACAAGACCTTATGAAAATCTCACTGATATGCGGAGGGCCTTCCCTCGAAAGGGGCATCTCGCTTAACTCCGCTCGGTCGGTTCTCGACCATCTTTCGTCGGAGAGGATAGAAATCGTGCCGTTCTACCTCGACGCGAAAAAAAACGCGTACCGGATCTCGGCGAGAGAGCTGTACAGCAACACTCCCTCGGACTTCGACTTCAAGCTGGAGCGGGCCGGCAAGCCGCTCAACGATCGGCAATTCGCGCGCGAGCTCAAGGAAACGGACATCGTATTCCCCGCCATGCATGGACCATACGGAGAAGACGGCGGAATACAGAGTTTTTTGGAAACACGCGGTATTCCCTTCGTCGGTTCGGGCTCGCGAGCGTGCAAGGCGGCCTTCGACAAGTTCGACGCGAACGAGCGCATCCGGAAGGAGGGATTTTTCACTCTGCCGTCGGCGCTTTTGAAGATATACGGAACGGATCATCGGGAGATCGTACAGACATTCTTCGACGAGCGCGAGATCACCCGCGCCGTCGTGAAGCCCGCCACCGGAGGCTCTTCGATCGGCGTCTTTTCCGTCTCGACGCCGGAAGCCGCGCTTCGCGCGGCGCGGACGCTTTTCGGGAAGCGCATGGACACGCGAGTCGTGATCGAGCCGTTCGCCGAAGGCGCGGAGTTCACGTGCATCGTTCTCCAGAACAGATTCGGCATTCCGGTCGCGCTTCCGCCCACGGAGATGGAGATGGACTACTCGGAGCATCAGATATTCGACTTCCGAAAAAAGTACCTGCCTACGCGGCACGTCGCGTACCATTGCCCGCCGCGCTTCGACGATTCCGCGATAGAGCGCATCCAGGCGCAGGCCGAACAGCTTTTTTCACTCTTCGACATGCGCGATTTCGCGCGCTTCGACGGCTGGATCCTCCCGAACGGAAACATCTGGTTTTGCGACTTCAATACGATCTCCGGCATGGAGCAGAACAGCTTTTTCTTCCAGCAGGCTTCGCGTGTAGGAATGACGCATCACGACGTACTGCGCTACATAGTCGCGAATGCGTGCAAACGCCACGGCATCGATCTCCCCGCGACCGACCGAAAGAGGTCGGGGAATAGAAAAGCTGTTTCCGTTCTTTTTGGGGGGCCGACATCCGAGCGGCAGGTTTCCTTGATGAGCGGCACCAATGTATGGCTCAAGCTTCGAGGATCAGACCGCTATGAGCCGCATCCGTACCTTCTCGATATTGACGGAAGCGTATGGAAACTTCCCTATCACCTCGCGCTCAACCACACCGTTGAGGAGATCGGCGAGAATTGCGGGAGATACGCGGGCGCAAAGGCGCGGCTTGCGGCGTACGAGGAGCGGGCGCGCCTCCGCCTCGGCCTTTCCTCGGAAAAAGACCCGGAAGATTTCTTCGATCCGGAGCGCCTTACGATGGACGAGTTTATCAGCCGTTCACCCTTCGTATTCAACGCTCTGCACGGCGGCGCGGGAGAGGACGGAACGATGCAGGCGCTCTTCGAGAAACACGGCGCGCTTTTCAACGGCCCCGGTGAAGCCGCCTCGAGGCTCTGCATAGACAAGTGGGCAACGAGCGAGCGCATCCGGGATCTTCGGCTGGACGGCATAGGCGCCGTCCCCGGCATCGTCGCCGAAACGAAGGCGCTCATGGCGGAGGACGGCAAGAGATTCTGGAGTGGCGCGCGCAAAACGCTTTCGGCGAAGACCGTGATAGTGAAGCCGCGCGGCGACGGCTGTTCCACCGGGGTCGTGCATCTGCTCTCGGCGGCGGACCTTGCGCTGTACGTCCAGGCACTGCGGGCGCGCGTTCCTCACATTCCGAAAGGAACGTTCAAACATCAAACCGACCCCATCGAAATGCCTTCCGAGACGCCGGCGTTCCTCATCTTCGAGCGATTCGTGGAGACGGATGTCTTGCGCGTAAAAGCGAATCGCCTGAAGCACGCCAAGAAAAGCGGCTGGCTCGAGATAACGGTCGGCGTCGTCGAGAAGAGGGCTCTCCACGCGCTCAACCCCTCGATCGCCATAGCGGAAGGAGAGGTCCTCTCCGTCGAGGAAAAGTTCCAGGGGGGAACCGGCGTAAACCTGACGCCGCCACCTCCCTCGGTCATTAAGCCGGCTGTCGTCCGGAAGATCAGAGGGCGCATGGAGGAGCTGGCGAAACGAATCGGCATAACGGGTTATGCGCGCATAGACGCATTCGCGAGCATCCGCACCGGCGAGCTTCTCATCATCGAGATAAATACGCTCCCCGGCCTCACCCCCTCGACAGTTCTCTACCATCAGGCGCTCGCCGAGGAGCCCCCCCTTCCTCCACGAGAGCTCCTCGAACTCCTTGTGAAAAATAATGGATACTAGCCTTCCAACATATATGTTCATATTTTGGAACGCCGGGTAAACTCGGTCAAGGAGCGAGATTTACTCAATGACCGGCCTCAGAAAATGCTACAATTTGAAAAGCCTTACGAGGTATTTACCAGACTCGTTGCGTTAAAAGTTTGAAACCGCCTCCAAAATAACCATAAATAAATTTATGGAAAAACCGAGAATAGAAAATTTGTCCGCACATATACCAATTGACATGTATCAAGTTTCTGGTCATGGCGAGATTGATCCCGAAAAATATCTTAGAAACAAATGGCAGGATAATCAAATAAAGTTATGCGCCGAGAAAGACAGTACTTTAAATAAAATTCTGGACGCCCCGAAACAAGAACGAGCTTCGCTGATAAAACAGGCCCTGTCTCAAGAAGACCCCGAGGTTCAGAGAAAAGCGGCGGAGATGATTTTGTGCGCCCCGGAACAAGAACAAGCTTCGCTGCAATTATTGGTTTTAGAAAAAATTAAACAGGCCCTGTCTCAAGAAGACCCCGAGGTTCAGAGAAAAGCGGCGGGGATGATTAGGTACGTCCCGGAACAAGAACGAGCTTCGCTGCAATTATTGGTTTTAGAAAAAATTAAACAGGCCCTGTCTCAAGAAGACCCCGAGGTTCAGAGAAAAGCGGCGGAGATGATTTTGTGCGCCCCGAAACAAGAACGAGCTTCGCTGATAAAAATAGCTTTTTACGCAGGACTGGGCAATGAGATAGTTAAATCTCCGTTATACGATAATAGCAATTTTGACAAAGAAAGGTTTAAAAGAAAAATGTTTGAGAAGACTGGTTCAGAAACTACGCTTGTTGGAGGCACGTTGAAAGACAAGTTGATTATCAGACACGTAAAACCGAGCGCATTTCTTGCTTGGCAAAAAATCTATGAAAATCATCAGGTGTGGAAGAATAACGGTTTTGATTATGTGCCGATTGAGCCAATCCAATCATACCGACTTAATAAAAAAGGACTGGTTGATGTGTTTTCCGGTGTTTTAGATTTGAGCCTTGCGCAATGGGCGGAAGTTTCAGGATATATGTTTATGGAAGAGTTAGGAAAACAAAAACATAATATTATATCTGTTTTAGAGCGCCAAGGTATAAGACACGGACATACGCATGACCGTAATTTTGTTCTTCGTTTTTTTAGAAACAAGGACGGCAATTCTGACTTGAATCAAGTCCCAAGGCTATATGCTATTGATTTTGACGCGGCATTTTCTCCTTCCTGATATCCACAGCTCCCTATTGGAGCTACTTATCAAAAACAAAGGCTATTGAGCTTACGCGCCCTATATGAACATTTGTTCAGCTGTACAAATGTTCATACAGCTACTTTGAGCTGAACCGCCGTTTTGCGGCGGGGGGCCAGAGTTTGGTGAGCGGATGGCCGGTGCACTCGTGCGGGCGGGCCGGACAGATGTATCGGCCGTAGAGCACGAGGCCGTTGTTGACGTATTTCCAATCTTTTTTCGGCACGAGCTTCTCGAGATCGTGCGATATTTTTTTGAGGTCCCTATTGTCCGAAAGGTCGAAGCGGTACGCGAAGCGCTTCACATGGGTATCGGTCGGTATGCCATCCCATATATCGTACAGCTCCCCGAGGATCACGTGCGCGGTCTTGTAGCCGACGCCGTGCAGTTCGACAAGCTCACTGTAAAGAGCCGGCACCTTGCCGCCGAATTTCTTTTCCACATCCTTCGCGGCGGAGCGAATCGCCTTCGTTTTGTTGCGGAAGAAAGGGATAGACGAGAGCCTGTTCTTAAGTTTTTGAGAACTTAGTAATGAAAAATCCCGGGCTGTTTTGTATTTCTTGAACAGCGTTTCCGTCGCCCGATTCACCGCCTTGTCGGTGCACTGCGCGGAGAGAATGACCGCGACCAAAAATTGGAACGGCGTCTCGTATTTCAATTCGCTCTTCGGCTTCGGATACGCACGCTTGAGATACGCGATTATCTTTTCCGCGCGGATGCGTCGTTTGACGGCGAAGTTCGTGTCCATTGATCCCTGAAGTTGCGCTACCCGAGATGTTCCTGCGCTCTGTCGAATTCATCCCGAAGAACGGCAACGGAATTTTGGGCCTCTGAGAAAGCCGGAAGATCTTCTGGCTTATCCTCCGCGGCCTGAAGTCGCTTATCTGCCTCCACCCTGTATGCCTCCAGACCCTGTAGCAAGGCGAAAGCCTCCGTGGTCTCATCGGCCATATCGTCCCCGTTCAGGACTGAAGATGCTGTCATGGTGTCGAGCAGTTCTCGCCGTTTGCTTGGAATCCACTCGCGCACTTTGTTCACTAAGTTTCCGTCCTCCTTCAGCTTTTCTCTCATCTCGCGCAGAGAGAGGAGGTTGTCATTCGCCGCGCGGGGCACTTCGAATTTCATAAGCCTACGGTCCTATCACGATAGGAAACTCCACGGCGTCTTCGTTCTCCGGAAGGCCGGACGGATTATCCTTCATGAAAATGAGCGTCGCGGGGCCGGAGTAGTTCTCGACGGTTACCGGCGCGGTGAACGGCACCCAGCCGGTCGTCATCCAGTCGGCTTCCGCCTGCGCTATCCCCTGCCCGACGAGGTTGTTTTCGGGATCGCGCACCTGCACGGGGAACGATGCTTCGAAGTACCACGTGCCCCGCGCCTCGCCGACCGCCGTGAAATTCTTGAGGACCGTGCCGTTCACCGGAGGGCGCAGGACCTGTACGTTTTCCGAGACGAACTGCGCGGGGCCGCCCCCGGGCCCCGGCACGAGGACGAGGAGAGCCGCCGAAACGACAATGGCGATGCCCACGATACAAAGTACGATCCATGCGGCGCGCGGCATAGCGTCAGTATACCAGCTACAGCTCCGAGATAACCTTCGCCACTTTGGCCGAATCGTGCCGGGCGATGTCGGCTTCCGAAAAGAAATCCCCGGTGATGACCTTCCACGCCTGGCTGTACAGCTTCTCGTCGCAGTGGATCGGCCGCTTGCCCTCCTTGGCATACGCCGCGAGAAGCCCCGCGTCCATGCCGGCGGTATTGCAGATCACGTAGTCGAACTTCGAAAGCCCGCTGTATCGGAGGAGTTCGTCCATCATATCCGAGGCGACGAATCCGTTCGTCTGTCCCCACTGCGTCATGAGATCCGCGACGGCCACTTTTTTCGCCCTGCTTTCGCGCAAGGCTTCCGCCATGCCTCCGACGAGAAAATTCGGTACGAGCGACGCGTATAAACTGCCCGGGCAGATCACGACGACGTCGGCCTCCCGTATCGCGCGCGCCGTCTCGTCGTAGAGTTTCGCGCCCGGCTTGAGGAACGCTCTCTTGACCCGCAGTGCCCCGTCGTGCTTGGGATTGTAGATGTTGTCCTCGCCGACGACCTCCGTATCGTCTTCGAGAATCACGTGGAGGTGCGCTTTGTCGAGCGAAACGGGGAGCACCCTTCCTTTCAGGTCCAGAAGCTCCGACGCCTTGCGGATGCCCTCGATGTCGCCGCCGTAGATCGACGAGAGCGCAACCAAAAAGAGGTTCCCGAAACTGTGTCCTTTCAGAGAGCCTCCGTTCCCGAAGCGGTAATTGAAAAGCTCGCGCAATATCTCCGCGCGCGTTCCCTCGGAGAGCGCGAGGAGACAGCGGCGCACGTCGCCCGGAGGAAGCACGCCAAACTCGTCGCGCAAGACGCCCGACGAGCCGCCGGAATCGAACATGGAGACGACCGCCGCGATGTCGAGCGGGAATTCCTTCAGCCCGCGCAGGACGACGTAGCTCCCCGTGCCCCCTCCTATCGTAACGATTTTTTTCATGCCGTTTCCGACCACTGTATATTGGCGCGATGACGTTGACAATCGGAATGCATTGCAGATTCAGAGCGCCTTCATGCGGCGCAGGGCGCCGCGAAGCGCCGCAAGCGGCAGGCCGGCGACGTTGTCCCTGCCGCCCCTCACGCGCCGCACCAGCCTCGCGCCCCCTTTTTGCAGGCGGTATCCCCCGGCCGCCCCCAGCGGCTCGCCGGACGCGGCATATCGCTCTATCTCCCTCTCCGAGAGCGTCCTGAACCATACTTCGGTCGAAACGGAGCGCGAGATGCGCGCGCCGCTTCGCGCATCGAGAAGCGCGAACCCGGTAACGATGCGGTGCTTCTTCCCGCTCAAAGCGCGCAGTATCGCGCGCGCATGCGCGAGGTTCCTCGGCTTCCCGTACACGGCCCGGCCCGCGACAGCGAGCGTATCGGCTCCGATGAGTATGGCGTCCTCCCCTTTTCGCGCGGCGGCTTCCGCTTTTTGCGCGGCGAGGCGCTTCGCGAGCGTCGCGGGCGAAAGCGCGGCGTCGAGCCGCTCGCGGAAACGGCTCTTCCGGACCTCGAAGTGCGGGACAAGTTTCTTGAGGAGCGTGCGCCGCGCGGACGAGCCCGACGCGAGAACGATACGCCGCTTCTGCCTCTTCTTCTTCAGTATTTTCTAGTGGCAAAACGGAACCGAAATGAGTTTAGCATTTTCGCCGGAATTGGTCGAATAATTTCTTCTTTTCTTTCTGCATCTCCTGCGCG
>Ga0209541_10016195_pt1 | contig 11049 bp, 10 predicted proteins | sample RifCSPlowO2_01_FD_184027 | JGI IMG/M metagenome (GOLD analysis project Ga0209541, IMG submission 184027) | Groundwater microbial communities from Rifle, Colorado - Rifle CSP2_plank lowO2_0.1 (SPAdes) (version 2) | ecosystem: Environmental > Aquatic > Deep subsurface > Groundwater | place... | reverse complement strand
CTGACGATTAGTCCAGGGACTAGTGGTTGTTGATAGAGATTGAGAATTCTTTGATCTTTGAGATCAAATTTGATTCCCGTAAGATCGCTTCCGGTAAAGCGAATACTAGTGATAGTTTTCATGGCATGTCTCCTTGGAGACTGGCAACCAAACTGTAAATCGGGGCGATGACAGACAGAACCATACCTCCCACGCCGATGCCGATGATGAGCATGATGACGGGCTCCAAGATGGCTGTAAAATTTTTGATTTCGTTTTCTAATTCCTGTTCGTAAAAATCCGCTACCTTGAAAAGTATTTTATCGGTGGTACCCGTTTTTTCACCTGTGGCCACCATGCTAATCATCATCTGGGGAACCAGCTTGCGATGTAAACGTAGAATGGTGGCTATAGAGTCACCTTTTCTAATGTCTGTTTCCAACGACTTAACTAGTGGAGCAAACTTAGCATGGCTTAAGGTGGAAGAGGCAACGGAGATTGCCTGGGTAATCGGAACTCCACTTTGCATTAACGTAGCGAGGGTGCGAGCAAAACGGGCCAAGTCTAATTTTTCAAACAATTTAGTGACCCCAGGAATACGTTTTAGTAATCCCATAAATATCTTTTTGCCCCGAGGAGTTTTTAGGGTAATGACTAGACCGATTATAAGTAAAAGCAGAATCAGACCAATGAGGTGAATGTTTTGATTTAAGGCCAGACCTGCCTGAAGCACCATGACAGTTAATTTAGGGATCGGGAGTTTGGTTTTTAAAAACACCTGGGCAATTTGAGGAACAACAAAAACTATGAGAATTCCTCCTACCCCAAACATGGTGGTAATAATCACCGCGGGATACATCAGGGCACCTTTTACTTTTTGGGAGAGAGTATGATTGGCCATCAACTGCTCTTCTAAATATTGGAATGACCGCTGCAGAGCGCCAGATTCTTCTCCGGCTTTGACTATGGCCAGAAAGGAAGTGTCAAAAATGAGTGGGTATTTGGCAAATAGATCCGATAGTGATTCACCTTTTTGTAATCCTTGTTGCACTTGGCGCAAAATATTTTGAAGCGTATGAGAACGGGTATCCTGCGCGATAGTGTCTATGGCTTCTGCCAGGGGGAGACCGGCACCGATCATGGTGGCCAAGTAACGGCAAAGATTAGCTTTTTCTACTGTGGGAATGTTTCCGGTCACTTTAGAAAATAATTGCATTGAGTGGGCAGGTTTGAGACTAACAATGGTTGTTTGTTGGCTCTGCAGGGTGGCAGCTGCTTCATTAATGGTTGCGGCATTAATAGTGCCGCTGGTAAGTTTATCTTGGTTGTCTTTGGTTTGATAAGTAAATTCTGGCATATATTATTCGCGGACAACACGCAATACCTCTTCTATAGTAGTGATGCCAGAGGCGACTTTGTCCATTCCGTCCTGGAAAATGCTAACCATGCCTTCGCTGACTGCTTGGTCGCGGATCGCATCGGAGGAGGCATGACTGATGATTAACTCGCGAATTTTACTGGTAACTTCAAAAACTTCATATACGCCAATGCGGGTTTTGTAACCTGTCTGGCCACACTCATCGCAGCCTTTACCACGGTAATATTTTTGGTTTAATTCATGTTTACCTAATTGTTGGGCAAGTTGCGATGTGACTTCAAGTGGTGGTTGATATTCCACAATGCAGGTTTGGCAAATTTTACGGACTAAACGCTGAGCGATGACCATATTGATGGTGGAGGCAAGCAGATAGGCTTCTGCTCCCATATCCAGAAAACGGGGGATGGCAGAAGGAGCATCATTGGTATGCAAGGTAGACAAGACTAAGTGGCCAGTTAAGGCAGAATGGATACCTATTTCGGCAGTTTCTTTGTCGCGGATCTCACCCACCATAATGATGTTGGGGTCGTGCCTTAAAAGGGCTCGTAACCCTTTGGCGAAGGTTAGACCAGTTTGAGTGTTAACCTGAATTTGATTGACGCGGTGGATACCGTATTCTACCGGATCTTCGATAGTACAAATTTTTACTTTGCTAGTGTTTAGAATGTTCAATAAGCTGTATAAGGTGGTGGTTTTGCCGCTACCGGTTGGACCGGTAACTAAGACCATGCCATGAGGTTGTTTAATGGCTGCCTGGACTGTGATGAGGTTAGCCTGAGTAAAACCTAGTTCTTCTAAGCTTAGGGGGCGGGCAGTCTCAGTCAAAAGCCGTAAGACTACGTTTTCACCATAAAAACCAGGGATAATGGAGACTCTAAGGGCAATGCTATCGCCATCTATGGCAAATTTGAAGCGACCATCTTGGGGAACACGATGTTCATCAAGTTTTAGAGAGGAAAGAATTTTGATGCGGGCGATAATGGCAGCCTGAATAACCTTGGGCAAATTGATAATATCCCGCAAGACACCATCGACCCGAAAACGGACCAGGACATCGTTTTCCAATGTTTCGATGTGAATATCTGAGGCTTTTTCAGCTTCGGCATATTCCAATAATGTGTTTAGAATTTTAATCACCGGTAAATCTTCAGCTTGAGTTTGACTGCCGGCTACTTTGACATTTTGGGCAATGATTGAGGCGAATTCGCGTTTAATATTACTTTTGTACTGCGCCAAGCCTCGGCTTAAATCCTGATCTGTTGAGTAGTAAGGGATAATTGTTAGGCCGGTTTGGCGTTTCAAATACTCAATGGCTTCCAAATCCTGGGGTTCTTCCATGGCTACGTGGAGCTCATGATCAGTCGTTTTTATGGGCACCAAGTGATATTTGCGGGCGATTTTTTCAGGGACAATCTGTAGTGTTTCCTGGGGGATAAGTTTGGTCTTTACATCCGCAAAGGGTAGATGAAAATATTCAGCAATTAATTTGCCTAAATCAGCTTCGGATAAGAATCCACGGAAAACCAAGATATCGGGAATGTCTTTGCCAACTTCTTCGGCTGCTTGACAGGCGGCGGTAAAGTCGCTTAAGGACATGTACCCTGGGGTCACGACAATATCTTTTAAGATTTGGGCAGAGAGATGCATACCTAGTTTTAACTTAGGAGAGTTGTAGGTGTTGCTTGATTTTAGTAACTACTTCGGTGGGAGTTAAATTGGCTTTGACTAAAAATTCTCTGGCACCTAGTTCCATAGCTTCTTTTTGCTTGGCTAGTTCAGAAAGGTTGGAGAGCATTAAAACGGGGATATTTTTCAGCAAAGGGTCCTGGCGGATGAAACGCAACACTTCGATGCCGTCTAATTTGGGCATCATGATGTCTAAAACGATAATATCCGGCTTTTGAGCCTTGGCAAGCTGCAATCCTATTTCCCCATCGGTGGCGGTAAATACCTGAAAACCTTCGGCGGAAAACTTGGTTTGATACATGGTGACCAACAGGGGATCATCTTCTACCAAGAGCAGGACCTTGGGTTTAGATGGAATTGCAGTGGGTGGTGGCGTGGACATAGGTTTATTTTACTGTTTTTTGGGCAAAAGGGATAGAAAAACTAAATGTACTGCCCTGCCCGACCTGAGACTTCAGGGTAATATCGCCATGAAATTCCTTGATAATTAACTTGGAGACGTATAGGCCTAGGCCGGATCCACCTGACTTGCCGATGTTCACCCGAGCTTGGGTAAATTTTTGGAACAAATTAGCTATATCAGCTGGAGATATTCCGGGGCCGGTATCGATAATGTGGGTAACAACGAACCCACCTGACATTTCGTGCTTGATGGTGATGCCGCCCTGTTGGGTAAATTTTATGGCATTGCCAACCAAGTTATTAATGACTTCGCGTAAGCGGTCGGGGTCGACACTGACAATAGGAAGTGGAGTCGGCGGTTTTTCGTAATTTAAGGAGAGGCCTTTTTGATCCGCTAGAATTTTCAAGCCGCTCACTTCGCTTTGAATCACATCTTCGAGTTGGACATCAGCGATATTGAAGATTAGGCGACCCGATTCGATGCGACTAATGTCAAGCATATGATTAACCAGACGGATTAAACGGTCGTTGCCTTCGTAGGCTCCCTGTAAAAATTCCTTGGCTTTACTGGCTACTTCCCCACCGTCTCCCTCCAGTACCATGGAAATGTATCCCTTAATTGCGGTCATGGGTGAGCGCAATGCATGGGCAGCAGCAGAAACGAATTCATCTTTGAGGCGATCAAGCTCTTTCAGCTGTTCATTTGCTTGGGATAATTGTTTGCCGGTAGCATCGAGGGTAGAGTACAGGCGAGCGTTTTCTACGGCCAAACCCACAATGTCAGTAAACCCCTGGATCAAATCTTTTTCTTGGTCGGTAATCATCTCAGAGGGTTTAGCGACTCCGAATAGCAATACTCCTAATGATTTATTTTTGGCGACAATGGGGACCAAAATGCTGGCTTGAATTCCGGCTGCCGTTTGAGCGTTTGTAGCTGTCTCCACCGTCAGGGCTGGATGAAAAACTTCCGACCAATTGGGGGTTAACTGCATGCTTTGGTCTCTCCAGGTGCGAATCATGATGTTTTGAGTTTGGGCTAAGGGAATTTGAATTTGTGCCAGTGGTATGTTGGCTGCCTGAATGGCTTTCTCTGCCTCCGGGGTCTTGGACAAGGCCACTATTTGCAGTGTAGTGTGATCAGAATTTTCCAACGCCAGGACTACAAGTCGGTAGCTTAAATCAACAAAATAAAGTTCGTTTAAAACGCTGTCACAAATTTTCTGGATGACTTGGCGAAAATCTAACGTATCCAGAATAATTTTTTCTAAACGTTGAACTGCTTCGAGGGTATTGCGGGAATGGCTGGCACGATCGTCACTCATGAGGTAACTATAGCACTTATTTTAGTTGCTTGTACCAAGATTTAACAATTTCACTGACCGTATCTTTGGCACCTAACCCGATGGCTAGTCCCAAACCTAATGCCAGCATGGCAACGACTCCGGTAAAGAGAATGTGAATGAATTGTTCAGCAATTTTAAGCTGGGAAACTGCGGCCAAGATCGAGAAAACCATAATAGTATAACTGGTGATTTTCCCTAAGAGCCTGGCTATTTTGCCATCTAACTCGGTCATGGCGCCTTTGACCATACTTTCTAAGAAACCCGCAACTAAAATGCCTAGCGCTAGAATTAAGATGGCACCAATGACGTTGGGAACATAAGCCAAAATACTTGTCAAGACTTCAGAAACAGCTGTTAATCCCAGCAAGTTCATGGTAGCGATGAAGAAAATTAGGATAATTATCCAGCGGACCGTTTGGCCGATAAACTCTTCTGCAGCATGGGGCAATTCGGCTTGTTTTAAAAATTTTTCTATGCCAGTATTTTTAACCAGGTGATGAAGATTGACGGCAGTAACAAGTTTGGTGGTAATTTTTTTAGCCCAATTAGCAAGAATAACTCCAATAACAAATAGCGAGGTGGCACCAATTAAGCGCGGCAGAAAACTGGCAATTTGGCTGAAGACAGCAGTGCTGGCAGTGAAAAAAATGGTTTCTGGGTTATTCATACAAGAAAAGTCTTTTGGCTCGTAAGCCAGATTCTGTTCTAGTCCCGACATAGGTCGGGACGAGCAGTCATTTGTCTAATGCCCTCATGCCTTAGGGTAGAGAGGGAAACTTCTCACCCAGTTCGGAGGTTGCAGCGGGGAGGATTGCCTCCCCCTTCACCCGCTTCGCGGGTTTCGGGGGACCCTCCGTAGCTCCCGAAGGAGCGTAGGATGGGCGTTTCACTCCCGACAAGCTTGCGCTGTCGGGACTCGTCTCTGTTGCTCTAAACTGTTGTACGCATTGCTGCGTGCACTCCCGCTTGCGCGAGACACCCTGTTTCCGGCTGTCTGGACTTTCCTCCCCCCTTCGCTCTGACGAGCTACGGAGGGGCGACTGCGCGGCCAAAAGACCAGGTCTATTATAGCAAGAAACTAAACTTTATTGGGAAGATTTTTCCTTATTAATAACTTCCAAGACTACTTGACCCACAAGCATGGTCGGGAGAGCAAGCACAGCTCCTCCGATGCCAGCTAAAGTAAATCCCGCCATTAAGGCAATCATGGTCACAAGAGGGTTATATCCGATTGCCTGGCGCATCACATTGGGCGTAATTACCTGGGCTTGAAGTTGCTGGACAACAAAATAGAGAGCTCCAACCCCGAGTGCAACGGTGGGGTTGGTGGCTAAGGCGATAATCATGGCGGGAATGGCCGAAACTATTGGTCCCATATTGGGGACAATTTCCAGGATACCCGCCAGAATGGCAAGGGGTAGAGCAAACTCAAGGCCTAAAAGGCGCAGACCCAAATAACACAATACTCCCACTAAAACCATGTCAAACAGTTGACCTCTCACCCATTTGCCCAGTCGCAACTCAACTTGATCCACAAACACTTCAGCCTTTCTCTCCCCATCGCTGCCGAAGGCAACGGTGAGGTGTTGTTTGAGATTTTTGCGTTCGAGCAAGAGATAAAAAGTAAAAACCAACACCGTAAATACCACGATGATGTTTCCCACGGCCGATAGGGCAAAATGAAATATATTTGACGGGAGGCTGCTTAGTTCACGCACCAAGACGGTAGGCTCTACCCCAAATACCCCCAATCGATCTAATAGCTGCGGGGTTACTGCCATGAGTTTGGCAGTTTGTTCCACCAGGGGAGGAATAAGCACGGCTACTACCCCAGTCATGGAACTGATGACCAACACATAAAAAAGTAGGATTGAGAATACCCGGGGCACCTTTATTCTTTCCAGTAAGTCAACGCCGGGATTTAGGGCTGACATGGCAATTACGGAAATGAACACCAAAAGAATCACCCCCCTGGCTTGATAAATTATCCACAAAAATAACAAGAAGAATACCGTAAAAATGATGGTGCGGTGAGAAATTTCTACTTTGGTCATATGTTGTTAGCGTACCAAGTTTTTACTCTAAGTACAAGGTTTTTTTTCCATGATGGTGAGGTAATGTCATACCAGTTGATTTTTGGGTTTCTTTTGAACCAAGTTGTTTGCCTCTTGGCATATTGGCGCTCTCGCAATTGCCATTTGCTAATTGCTTGTGCTTTCGTGGTCTTGCTTTCTAGGTAGTCACGCCATTCCTGATACCCGGTACCCGAGAAGGCTGGGAATTTCCAGCTGGGATATTTTTCAACCAATTTTTTCACCTCTATTGTCATGTCGTTCTTGGCTCGAGCAAGAACACGTTGGTTTATTTTTTGATCAATGTGTGTTCGAGGAGCAGATAAACCGACCCAAAATACATTAAGGGGTCCCCTTTCTTCATGAAAGGGGACCCCTTTTGAAGCTAAGGTGACTTCGATCGCACGCACTAGGCGACGCGGGTTGTTTTGGTCGGAATAATTCATGTGGTGCCACCTGTTTATGTCAACTTGTTGTAATTTGGCCTGCAGTTTTTTAGTGGTGAAGGTATTTAACTGTTGACGCAATTTTTGGTCAGGTTTGATGTCGATGGAAGCGGGAGGTTGCAAAATGGCATCCAGGTATTGGCCTGTACCACCAACGATAATGGGCAGAGTATTTTCTTTCCATAATTTGACAATAATCTCCCATGCGTATTTATGGAAATGGGCCACACTAAAATCTTCATCAGGGTTAACTAGATCGTAACCCCAGATTTTTGTATTGTCAGATGGTTTGTCTTTGCCGGTGCCGATATCCATGCCGGTAAATACTTGGCGAGAATCGGCAGAGATTATGGCGGCAGGAAGCACTTTAGTCAATTGAAGTGCAAGATCTGTTTTGCCAGTAGCTGTTGGGCCACAAATAATTAAAAGCTTAGGCAATATAGGGACGGTCATGAAGGTTATCCTTATTGATGATTTGATCCAGTATTTCCCAACGGCGTTTTTTTTCGCTATGAGGGATGTCATCTGGATAAATGCGCCACGAGGCGGTGCCGGGACGAGGAGAATAGCGAGCTACAAATCCAACGCGCCAATTAACTTTTTTGGCCAGATCAACTGTGTCTGCAAAGTCTGCTTTTGTTTCTCCTGGGAAACCTACAATAATGTCTGTCCCAATGACTGCGTTAGGGATTTTGGTGCGGATTTTTTTGACTAATGCCAAATAATCTTCGCGAGTATAGCCGCGATTCATGAGTTTTAAAATTTTGTTACTGCCCGACTGAACAGGAAGATGGATGAATTTATCGATCTTGGGATTTTGGGCGATTTCATCAATTAGTTCATCGTAAAAATCCCAAGGGTTGCTGGTAATGAAACGGATAGTTTGAATGCCGGGTATTTTAGAAATATTTTTTAACAAGCGGACGAAGGGTGGTACTCCTTTGGGCCTAATATACTGTGATTGATTGGTAGGGATGTCTGTTAAGGACAATTTTTTGTCTTTGTCCATTAAGAGTTTGCGAAAACCGATGCCCACCTTTTCTAAGCCCCAACTATTAACGTTTTGACCTAGAAGGGTGACTTCGGTATAGCCATTTTTGGCTAAATGATGGATTTCATCAAGTATGTCTTTTTCAGGACGGGATTTTTCGCGACCGCGAGAATAAGGCACGATGCAAAAAGTGCAAAAACTGTTGCACCCGGTGGAGATGGGAACCCAGGCGTGTTGGGTATCTTTTCTTAAGGCAGATTGATTGAACCCAACTTCCCCTACCGGTAAGATTTCGTCAACCATGGGGAACATTTTATACAACTTTTCGTTGCCATGATGGGTCATGCAGCCAGTAAAAATGATTTTAGGCCTGGTCTGCTTTAATTGATTGAAGTGGGTAATAACGTTGTATAAAAATCCTTGAGCCCGATCTTCGGCCATTTGACGCACGGCGCAGGTGTTGACGATGATTTCATCGGCTTGGCGCCAATTATTAGTTTCTTGGTAGCCACGAGCGTCGTAATCCCCAGCTATACGTTCGGAATCGCTTTTGTTGGCCTGACAACCAAAGGTCTTGATGAAAAACTTTTTTGCCATAGGCCTATTTTACCAGGCTACGGCAAGATAAATTTTTCGATGACGGTGGCGACACCGTCTTCTTCGACTGACGGAGCGATAAAATCAGCAATGGCTTTTAGTTCTGGGACGGCATTGCCCATAGCAATTTTGAGGCCACAGGCTATTAACAGTGGGAAATCATTGGGTCCATCCCCGACTCCAATAATTTCTGAGGTATCTATATCTAATAATTTAGCCACATTAACTATGGCGTGCTGCTTGGTGGCGAGGACATGATTAACGCCTAAGCCAACGCTATTGTTCTCTGTCATTAATATACGATGAGCGGACAAGGTGGGAATGGAAGTTAACTCTGTTTCTAATTGACTAATTTCTTCTGCAGGTACTTGAGGGAAAAATATATTTGAGAGAGCTAAGCCATGTAAAAGACTGATATCCCCCTCTTTGTCGGTGCTGAGATCATTGTAATAAACCAATGATTTGTGATGGTTTTTTCCAATCCTAATAATTTTCTCTATATCGCTGGGCTCAATTAACTTATCCCAAACTGTTTGGCCACTTTTCATATCAATGATTTGTGCCCCATTTAAAAGAATTGCATATCCGGTTAATTTCAGGTGCTTGATAATTGATTGCATTTTGTCTAAAGGTCTAGCGGTGACTAAACAAAGATTAATTTGGTTTCTTACTTTGTTAATTGCTTGAGAAACTCTTTTTGTCGGTAAAAGGGCTCCATCATTTGGTCCATGAGGGCAGAGAGTGCCGTCGATGTCGAGCATTAGGGCTTTGTATTTCATAGGTTTAGCACAAACTTTTCTATTACAGTCGCAACACCGTCTTCGTCGACACTAGGGGCCACAAAATCGGCGATGGCTTTTAGTTCCGGCACTGAGTTGCCCATGGCGATTTTTAGGCCACAGGCCATCAGCAGGGGAAAGTCGTTATGATTATCTCCGGCACCAATCATGGTCTTAGTATCAATGTTTAATAATTTGGCGACGTGGACAATGGCATGTAATTTAGTGGCGACAATGTCACTGACTATGATTTCACTAACCCCTTTCTCCGGGGAATAAAATTTGTGGACTGAAAGTGCAGATAATTCTTTTAGTCGAAATTCAATTGTTTCTTGGTACTTCAGCGGGATGTTGGTCAAGTACATGTAGGCCATTTGGGTTTGATTTGACAGCATTTTTTCAGATACTTGTTGACGTTGACTGAAGTCATACCAATATGCTTCGAGGTGATATTTATCGATTAGTTGCAACAACATGGGAATTACGCTTGGATCAACGGATTTTTTCCATATGGTTTTTAGGGTGTGGGAATCAATGATCTGGGCGCCACTGGCGAGGATGGTGTAGCCATTCATGTTTAGATGAGAGAGAATGGGTTTCATGTGTGGGAGGGGACGGCTGGTGGCAAAAATGACAGATAGGTGCTGGCTAGCTGTTTTCAAAGCAGTCTGCACTTTTTTACTAGGTAACTTGGGTAATTCCTGATAGCTATAAGGTGCGGTGGTGCCGTCGTAGTCAAGAATCAAAGCTGCGTATTTCATGAGGAGGCGGAAGAGTACTGATTAATGGCGTAATGCCAGAATTTTAGTGATAACCAAAAGATTGCACAAGAAGCGAGTAGAGAGATTATGACAGTGGGAAAAGATAATAGGCCCAGAATGGCTTTGGCGGGGAAAGTGAAGGCGAGGGCTATAGGGATAGCAAAGGTCAAAAGAGCGCGAATATTATCGGTATAGATATCAATGGGAAAACGAGCCATGCTGGATAAGTCGCGGTAAATCATAATGGTGTGGTCTACTTCAGTAGTGATTATTCCTAGAGAAGCTACAAAAATATGGATACTGGTAATGACAATTAAACTGGCGACGATCATGATTGGGGCGAGTGGAGAAATAGTGGGAACCTGAGTGATTAGATAAATTAAGGTGATGAAAAATAATGGGACGTCGAGAATATCGGTTTGGCGGGTTAAGGCTTGAAACAGGGGGCTGGCGGGTTTGACTAGGCGAAAATCAAATTCTCCGGAAACGACTTGGTTTCTAAACCAATAGATTCCTCTAAAGAAAATTTGGCCATACAAGTCTAAAAGATTGAACACCAGAAAGAAGATAATCATTTGGTTCAAGCTGTAGCCTCCAACAATCTTCACCTGGGAA
>Ga0209541_10016194_pt1 | contig 11049 bp, 13 predicted proteins | sample RifCSPlowO2_01_FD_184027 | JGI IMG/M metagenome (GOLD analysis project Ga0209541, IMG submission 184027) | Groundwater microbial communities from Rifle, Colorado - Rifle CSP2_plank lowO2_0.1 (SPAdes) (version 2) | ecosystem: Environmental > Aquatic > Deep subsurface > Groundwater | place... | reverse complement strand
GGAGATTGATTTTAGCTCGCAATCTAAACCAAAACCCAGCTCCGTATGCCGTATCCGTAACAGATTAACACAAAAAACTGACAAGTGTCAATCTGATGTAAATATTACAAAATAGAGTCTTGTGGAGTAAATGGCTTAACATAGGCCGGAGTCCTAGTTGTTCTCTCCACCAGGGAAGATACAGCTAAACTACTTATTGGTCGTCGTTTTCTCGGGTTAAAGTTATACTCTGGTCCATTTCGCCAAATATTAACAGGAGTGGGCTTCGTGTAGTACCATTTTTCATTTTTTTCATCAAAAGTTCTATATGCAACTTTGCCTCCATCCGGACGCGTATAGTCAAACCTGTCACATGGGTAGTAGTCATCGGGCGGCCCCGGAGTCCATATCTCCCACGACCCAAGTCTTTCTTCTTCTAATACCTCTACCAACAAGTCATTGCCTTCTCGAGGCTGTTTTACAAGTTCCGCATATCGGTCAAGTTCCTCGTCATCAACCTGAAATAATGCTGGAGGATAATAATCGTCAAGGGCTCCATAGTACTTAGTCCCAACCTGAGCGTAGACGCTATTATCCCCGGTAACCACAGCATTCAACTCTTCGCCCTCGTTGTAGCCACGAATAGCCAGTCTCCATAAGTCATTACAGGTTTTTTTGAGAATGTAACGCACCTCGCGGTCTTGCGGCGGTTCATTCCCGTACCGCTGAGCGTTAACCCATGTTCCTGATCCTTCTCGTTCTATAGCCTTATGTAGTGATTCAACTTTTGACATTAATGTTTCCTTCTGGATCTTCATTATTAGTCATGCAGAAATATTTGCAAGCATTAGCATAAATACTTAACTAGTTAAGTATTTATGCAACTTAGTAGCTAACGAGCGAGCACCATGCAATAAAAATGGTGGGAGCGCTATTACATTTTTATTTCAGCGTCACAGCCGGCGGGCAAAGAAAGATTCATTAAGGAATCGATGGTCTTAGGTGTTGGGTCACTTATATCGATTAAACGTTTGTGAACTCGCATTTCAAACTGTTCGCGGCCCTTTTTATAAACGTGCGGGCTTTTAACTACAGTGAATGTGCTTTTTCTAGTAGGTAGTGGTATTGGGCCGGCTATGTTAGCGCCAGTTCTAAGAGCTGTTTCGACTATTTGTTTAGCCGACTGATCTATGACCTTATGGTCATAGGCTTTCAGACGGATTCTGATCCGCTGCTTGACTTCTGGTTCGGCTTGTTTCTTAGTCTCTGCCATTTTTTCTAACTATGAATTCCAGGAATTAAGCCACTGGATACTTGATTGGGGTCTCGTTGAGGAGCGCGTGCTATGGTTATTTCGACTGTACTGCTTGATAACCCATCTTGCGTTTCGACACCAGCTGCCTCTAGAGCTAGGTTTGCTAAATTAAATGCTTGCGCCCTAATTTCTTCTTTTTTCTCATCGGGAACTTCGTCTTCAATAGTAACGATTACCGCAGGTTTCTCTGTTAGTGGGTTAAGAATTTGGAATTCTTCAGGCATGCTTGTTATTTTACGATCTTAGTAACAACCCCGGCGCCAACCGTTCGACCACCCTCACGGATAGCGAAGCGCAGGCCTTGTTCCATAGCAATTGGTGACTGCAGTTTGACCTTAAAGGTTACGGTATCGCCAGGCATAACCATTTCTTTGTCAGCCGGCAATTCAACTTCACCAGTTACATCGGTAGTTCGGAAGTAAAACTGTGGTTTGTAGCCCTTGAAGAATGGGGTGTGGCGGCCGCCCTCTTCTTTGGTTAGGATATATACTTCTGAGTCAAACTCGGTGTGCGGAGTGATGCTACCGGGCTTGGCCAGCACCTGACCGCGTTCGATATCATCACGTTCGATACCGCGCAGCAGGATGCCGACATTATCGCCGGCTTGGCCTTGATCCAGGTTTTTCTTGAACATTTCTACACCAGTCACAACCACTTTCTTGGTTGGGCGAATACCAACGATTTCAACTTCCTCATTGACCTTAACTACGCCGGTTTCCACCCGACCGGTGGCAACTGTACCGCGGCCTTTGATGGAGAAGACGTCTTCAATGGCCATCATGAACGGCTTTTCTAAATCGCGTTTAGGCTCAGGGATATAGTCATCCATAGCCTTGACTAGTTCCATAATAGCGTCTTGGCTGGGGGCGTCGCCCTCCAGCGCCTTAGTGGCAGAACCTTTGACTATTGGAGCCTTTTCATCAAACTCGTACTTCTTTAGCAGTTCACGAACGTCTGCTTCAACCAGTTCAACCAGTTCAGGATCAGCCAGGTCCATCTTATTCAGAAAAACCAGGATTGAAGGCACGCCCACCTGCTTGGCCAGCAGTACGTGCTCACGAGTCTGGGGCATGGGACCATCAGCCGCCGAGACGACTAAAATAGCGCCGTCAATCTGAGCGGCACCGGTAATCATGTTCTTGATATAGTCGGCGTGGCCAGGCATATCTACGTGGGCGTAGTGGCGCTTTTCGGTTTCGTATTCCTGGTGTGAGGTAGCAATGGTAATACCGCGGGCTTTTTCCTCTGGGGCATTATCAATTTGATCATAGGTGACCGGCTTATTAATATCACTAGGTAATTTCTTGGCCAGAACAGCTGTAATGGCTGCCGTTAGGGTAGTTTTGCCGTGGTCAACATGGCCCATAGTACCGACGTTAATATGTGGTTTGCTGCGATCAAAATCTACCATTTAATACTCCTTTTGAGAATAATTCTTAAAATTTAGCATGGTCAGCAATAGCCACACCATGCGATTACCCGAGTATTATAGAGTAAACTCAGCTTGTTTGTAAAGTCCAGCAGTGAGCCTTAGAGGCTATCCGTCTCTGACGGATGTTTGGCGCAGCCACTCAAAAGTCTACTACAAGGTAAAGGGCTAGCCCGACGAACGTATCTATTATTTATCAGCTCCGCCAATGAGCTTTTTAAGCGGTACTATTTTTACCCGTGAGCCGAAGCCTCTTTTTAGGATCTTAGACAAGGTGTTAGCATGACTAGGTTCAGCAAAACTTCTGACTCCACTTCTCAACATTTCCTGGCTCATCTCATAGAATCGGACCGTTCCAGTGAACATATTGCCAAGATGTGTGACTATCTCTACCCGCGAAGTTAGCTCCCTGGCATTATTTGCAAAGAATGTAAGCTTTGGATTGTCCGTTAAGGCATCCCGCAGTACTGGCAGCATACGATCGGCCGCTATGCCTTGCCACCGCGAGTGGGCCGCGCCTTTGATATTTAGCATCACCGCCTTGACTCCCTCGCGAGAGTCTGCTTCGGTTACCGCCGCCTCCACACTGTCGTTAACGCCACTAATAGTGTATTCATCTGGGATGTTAGCCGCAGCGATGTCGATATCGAATTTTTTGGCTAAGGCTAAAAGTTCAGCTTCAGACAAACCTTTGATAGCCCCCATTCCACCGCCACCGGGGATATTAAGATCCGCTTCCCGCATCGCCTCCTGGCGCTCAAACATAACCCGCACACCTTTCTGCACAGCAACAGCACCAGCGCCGAATACACCCGCCGCCAAAAGCGCGCCGTATTCTCCCACGCTATGTCCGGCCACGGCCTTTGGCATCTTACCCTTCCTTTGTAGTACTGCTAAGGTTGCCGCGGCTATAGTGAACATCGCAATCTGTGTATTTCTGTCCAATTCCGCTTTTGGGCCTTCAAAACAAAGCTCACTTATTTTTCGGCCTATTAAAGGTATCACCGCGGTATCAGCTTCGTCGAAGGCTTCTTGGGCTTCGGGATGTGTCGCCGCCAGCTCTGCCCCCATCCCTACTTCCTGGGGACCCTGTCCGGTAAAGATAAACGCATCCGGATTTGGTTCAGCCATGATACTGGTATTATATAACTATCTACTGGATTTATCAAACTCACGAAGGACTTTTTTTATAGGCTTTTATCGTGAAACACTCGAACTACTAATCTGTGCCGGGCTAGGACGGCTCAAGCCCTACCCCTCCAGTTATGATATAGTTACAACGAATAGTAAGCTGACAATTGGCTGTCAAGTTTTTGGAAAGGTATGTATGCTCTCTTTTGTTTGGTCGGATCCTCTGCCTATTTATTCAGGGCGAGGAGGTTCCGAAAATTTTACAATCGGTCACGTGCGTGAACTTCTCGAAAGAGGTATAGATGCGCGAATAATTACAGTCGGTTTAGGCGAAAAAGATGGACGCCAATTCTTCCCAGACATACCGTTTTATAGCGTTTCGGCAGTTAAGGAATTAGAAAAGTTAGATGATACATTGTTTTTTATAAGCCGGCCTCAGCCTATAAAAACGAAGGGTGAGTCCTTTGTTATATTTCACACTCAGCCCCCGGCTAATCCGAACCAAAGGACCGTGCTCAAGCACGCCATTCGCGACAAGATAATAATCGTAAACAGCCGTTTTTCACGCAAACTTTGGTCAGAGTATTTTAGTATTCCAGCCAGTAGTATAACCGTGGTTTACCCCTTTGCAGATCCTGCGTTCGGCAGAGTCAAACGCCCTAAGAGATCCACAGACTCCAAACGAGTTGAAATACTTTATGCAGGTCGTTTGACTCCCGAAAAAGGGATTTATACTCTTCTGCAAGCACTCCACCACGAAATCTTTAGGGACGATTGCCAGGTTTCAGTCACGACGGCAGGTAATCAAACAGAAGATGGTGAAGCAATAGAGAGATTTTTACGCCATCATTCTTGGGTCAAAGTTGTAGATGCCACACACACGCCGACCGAAACCGCAAAGCTATTTGCGCAATTCCAGATTGTCGTTATACCTTCGAATCCTGATTACTGGACGAGTATGTTTGGCTACTGGCACGAGACGTTTGGGATGATATCCGTAGAAGCCCAGCACGCTGGATGTTATGTCGTAGCCAGTAATAACGGCGGGCTGCTTGAGACCGACTGCGGCGGTTTGGTACTATTTGAAAGCTCAAACTCCTATTCTTTGGCTCTAGCGATACAAAAAATAGCTAAGGCCAGCCCTCTTAACGATGAACAAAGACGGCAGGCAGTTAAGCATTTCACACGTACTGAGTCCGTAAATGCTTTGTTAGCGATATTACAACATTCTAAATAGCTGCTCGGTGAAGGGCTGCTTCAGCTATGGAGACGCCGGCCACTGTTGATTATCATCCCCTCGTGGGGACGCAGGTTTAAGCGTTTAGCAACTATTTTATTAGAGATATCCTGATAAGTGGACAAGATTACTTTGCCCTCAATAGCACCAAGGTCAAGTGACACAGCAGAACCGCTGATGTTTAAAATTACAATAAATCTGTCATCGCCTAAACGCCGGCCAAAACCGTATACTTTTTCATGAAGGCTTAACTCTTCATAAATGCCTAGTTTTAGGATGTTAGATGAGCTGCGCAGCTTTATCAGCTGACGATAGAGGTTGAGTAAAGACATTTTGTCTTTCAGCTGAGTTTGGATATTTACGTCTTTGTAATAAGGAGATACCGGCAACCACGGCTCTTTGACACTGAAACCGGCGTTTTTTTGACTGTTCCACTGCAAAGGAGAACGAAACTTGTCTCTATCAACACCTTCCACTCGCTGTGGATCCATTTGCTTATCTGGGGGAATAGATACATTGGTCATGCCTATTTCTTCCCCATAATAGATGAAGGGCATCCCCGGAAGAGTTAGAAGCATCATAGCAGCCGTTCTGGCAGATGGGAGTCCTACACGGCTAACTAAACGAGGTTTGTCATGGTTACCTAATGTATATACGGGAAGATAATCTGGTTCTAAAACCGCTTCGAATTTATTTATAAATGATTTTAGCAATGGAGCCTTCCAAGAAAGATAGATTCCCTCAAAATTAAACGGAGCTATGTGATGCTCATCAACCAGCTCGTAAAATTTTAAATACTCGGTAGGCTCTTTTCCCCCTTCAGGGACAGCTTCAATTACCATAAATCGTTGGCCGTAGCTTTTTAAAACAGTGGCTATCTCGTGCAGGTATTCATAAAGGTGCGGCCCTTTCCGACTGTATTTGTGTGTGAGCGTATCATAGTCGCGAGAATCGCCAACCACGCGGTGGGAATTAATAGGATCATTTCTAAATCTATGGTCCTTAGAGAGCCAATAAATGGCATCGGCTCGGAAACCATCAACCCCCAGATCCAACCAAAATCTCATAACTGATTTGATAGCCCACCTAACTTCGGGGTTATCCCAGTTGAGATCTGGTTGTTTTACCGAGAAACTGTGCAGATAATACTCGCCGGTTTGGGGATCGAGTTGCCAGGCTGAGCCACCAAAAACACTCAGCCAATCGTTGGGTGATTGACCATCTTTCGGTTTCCGCCAAATGTACCAATCCCTTTTAGAATTTTTTAATGAGCTCTTAGACTCTAAAAACCAAGGGTGTTCATCTGAAGTATGGTTGGCCACCAAGTCTATAATCAACTTAATGTCTCTAGCATGGGCTTGCTTGACTAATTCCTTGAAATTATCAAGTGTGCCAAAAATTGGGTCTACGTCTTGATAATCTGAGACGTCGTAGCCAAAATCGGCCATAGGCGAACAGTAGAAAGGGCATAGCCAGATTGCGTTTACGCCTAAAGAGTTGTCAGTGCCCGCGAGGTAGTCGAGTTTTTCAATAATTCCATTCAGATCGCCCACACCATCGCCATTGGAGTCATAGAAGCTGCGCGGATATATTTGATAGACTACGGCTCCCCAGAACCAGGGTTTTGTCTTTTCATCCATATGGTAATAGTATAGGACAAAAAATTATCGATAAGCTGTGCCCTTACTCATCCCTGTCTAAAACTATGCGCTGGTTTTAGCAATTGTATAATCTAAAGCTATGGATGCTCAGCTTAAGAAACTGAAGACCGAATTTATCCGTCAGTACAAAGATAGGATATTACTGCATTTCGATTATGGAGTATTTCTCGACTCCGATGACATCGGCCTACGCGAAACCTCACGAACTTTAAAGGATATTTGCCTTTACTTTACACCGTGGTACCAGAAGAATGGAACGGTCGAGCATCGCATCGAAGTCGTCCTAGCTGATGAGGCATACCGTGCTATTAGAGTCAGAGAAGCCAAAGAATATCCAGCTGCATATATGTCCAACGGAAGCAGCATAGGCCGCTCTCTGATTATGTTATGGCCTTTGCCCATAGCCACCGATTTGAAGCTTGGAAAGACCTTATTGCTTGATAGCAACTGTACAATCCAGTCCCTGTTAACAGGTCACGAGATAGATCTATTGGAAGAAGTGCCCGTAATCGAGATATTCGGGGATCGGCTTCACAGGCTAAACCCTGATTTCAAGGTATTAGAGCGATAATCAAGCGGGCTTGTCGTTCTTGGAAATGATGCCTTCGGCGACATTCGGCGGTACATCGGCGTAGTGATCGAGTTCCATCGAGCTGGCCGCCCGGCCTTGGGTCATACTGCGAAGATTAGTAGTGTAGCCAAACATCTCGCCCAAGGGTGCATAGGCTGTGATCTCTTTAATCCCTGGTGAAAGATCTTCCATGGCTTCTACCCGGCCTCGTTTAGAGTTTAAATCGCCAATCACGTCGCCCATTGAAACCTCCGGTGTCACCACTACAACCTTCATTATCGGCTCCAGCAGTACAGGGCCGGCCTTTTTAACTGCGTCTTGCAGAGCCATACTACCAGCGATCTTAAAGGCCATCTCCGATGAGTCAACATCATGGTAGCTGCCATCATAAAGCTCAGCTTTAATGTCAACTACGGGGTAGCCGGCAATAACGCCGTTAGCCATGGCTTCTTCGACACCGGCTTTAACGGCTGGGATAAATTCGTTGGGTACAGAGCCACCTTTGATGCTGTTGATGAATTCAAAGCCTTTACCGGCTTCATTCTGGCTCAGACGCAACCAGACATGACCGTATTGACCCCGGCCACCGCTCTGGCGGATAAACTTGCCTTCGGATTCAACACCATCCTTACGGATAGTTTCACGGTAAGCCACCTGGGGCGCACCGACGTTAGCCTCAACAGCAAATTCACGCTTCATGCGATCGACAATGATTTCCAAATGGAGCTCGCCCATACCAGAGATAATGGTCTGGCCGGTTTCATGATCGACTTTAATCCTAAAAGTCGGGTCCTCTTCAGCCAAACGCTGCAGAGCAATGCCCATCTTTTCCTGGTCGGCTTTGGTCTTTGGCTCAATGGCAATGCTGACCGGCGGCTCTGGGAAGGTGATACTTTCCAGTACTATCGGATGAGCCGGATCACACAGAGTATTACCGGTGGTTGTGCCTTTGAGGCCAACGATAGCGGCAATGTCACCGGCTTCCACCTCTGTCACGTCTTCGCGTTTATCGGCGTGCATCCGCACAATGCGGCCAATGCGCTCTTTGTCGCCTGTTGAACTGTTCAAAATGTAGCTACCAGCAGTGACTTTACCGGAATAGGCTCGGAAAAAAGCCAACTTGCCGACAAATGGGTCGGTAGCAATCTTAAAGGCCAGAGCGGCAAATGGTGCAGCCTCATCTGGCTGACGCTCGATTTCCTCGCCGTTCTTAGGATTGGTGCCCCAGGTTGAACCACGGTCCAGCGGTGAAGGCAGGAAATCGGTAATCCCATCCAACAGTTTCTCAACTATCACGCCACGGCCATCGCCACCGGTGACGGCAAAAAACTTACCAGTTAAAACAGCGCTGCGGATAGCCGCCCGGATGTCTGCTTCAGACAGACCTTCTTCGCCGACTTCAATGTATTTTTCCAGCATCTTTTCATCTTCAGCAACAGCGTTTTCAACCAGAAGTGAGCGGTATTTTTTGACTTTGTCCAGCATGTCGGCCGGAATTTCACCTTCAACCAGATTTTTATCGGCAAAGTCCTTGTAGGTGTAGGCTTTCATGGTAATGAGATCGACAACCCCATTGACCGATTGCTCAAAGCCAATAGGCAGGTGAATCGGAAAGGCCCGCTTGGAAAGACGGTGGTGGATACTGTCCAGGCTCTTGTAGAAATCGCCGCCGGTTTGGTTGATCTTGTTAATAAAACAGATCCGTGGCACATTGTATTTATCGGCCTGGCGCCAAACAGTTTCAGACTGGCTTTCCACGCCCATCTTGCCGTCAAAGACCACCACCGCGCCGTCTAAGACACGCAGTGAGCGCTCAACCTCAACTGTGAAGTCAATGTGACCCGGGGTATCGATAATATTAATCTTCTTATCTTTCCAAAAACAGGTTACTGCTGCGGCGGTAATAGTAATACCGCGCTCTTTTTCCTGGGCCATCCAGTCGGTGGTAGTGTCGCCTTCATGAACCTCGCCAATTTTGTGTTTTAGGCCAGTACGATACAAAATAGCTTCGGTAGTTGTAGTCTTACCCGCATCAATGTGGGCAATGATGCCGATGTTTCTTAGGTCTTTAAGGTCGTATTTTTTATCAGCCATAGATTAGCCCCTAGCCGTTAGCTCGATATCCTTCTAACCCCATGCATAATTTCATCTTGTAAGGATTCCTCAACTGCTTGTTGGGCCACAGCACAAATGTGGCCTTCGCAAACCAGAGCCCTTACTGACATTTCGCTCAGATAATCACTTATTGCTCGTTGTGTAACCAATTGTGTCTTTCCGGCATCCGAATCAAATCCTAATTCTCCACGCACATCTTCATTATCTTCATATCTCCGGTCTGCATTTCCTTGTATTTCGGAAGTTCTACGACCAATATACTCAAGAATATCGCACTCATTTCCGGTAGCCGGACATATACTTGAAAATTCGGTCATTTTAGGTCCTCGCAAAGTGGGCAAACGCCCTGTTGGCCTCAGCCATCTTATGAACGTCTTCTTTTTTCTTGACAGCTGCACCAGTATTGTTATAAGCATCCATCAGTTCCTGGGCAATACGGTCTTCCATACTGATACCCTTGCGGCCACGGGCCGCCTGTACGAACCACATAATGGTCAGGTGCTGCTGGCGTTGGCCTTTAACTTCAAAGGGGATCTGGTAGTTAGCACCACCAACTCGGCGAGAACGAGTCTCTAGATGTGGCTGGATGTTTTTCATAGCTTGCTCGAATACTTCCAGCGGGTTTTGGACTTTAAGTTTATCGGCCGCCTTTTGCATGCCACCATAAACCAGCCGTTCAGCCAACTGTTTTTTGCCATCCAACATGACGCGATTAATAACTTTAGCTATTTGCGGACTGTTATAAAGCCGGTCGGGCTCTACTTTCCGCACCAACGATTTCGTTGTCTTACGCGGCATAAAGCACCTTCGGCGTAGTAGACAGTTCTGTCATTATTTAGTTCCTCTCGGTCTATCAATTCCTGACATGTGTAGTACTCCAAGACCGATAAAACCTGCGGCATCCTCTCGAGTTAAACTGATTCCCTCCCCAGAGCCACGACTGATAGCTACCTCAGCTCGCTCTTCACCTGCTTCTGCAGGGTCAGGCGGTAATTCAGGACCCATTTCAAATCGCCTCATCAACCGCGCAAGTGTATCTTCAACCGGTGAATGATCAGTCCAAGCCATTATTTACCCTTCTTGGTGCCGTACTTACTGCGGCCCTGCTTACGATCTTGCACCCCTTGAAGATCTAGATTGCCACGGACAATGTGGTAGCGCACACCAGGCAAGTCTTTTACTCGTCCACCCCTGACTAGTACCACGGCGTGTTCCTGCAGGTTATGGCCTTCGCCACCAATGTAGGCCCAGACTTCATGGCCATTAGTAAGACGTACACGGGCTACTTTTCTAAGGGCTGAGTTAGGTTTTTTGGGTGTCTTGGTAGTCACACGGATACAGACACCACGCTTAAAAGGTGCCGGTTTATCATAGCTCCTGGTCTTTAAGTTATTGACCACCCGTTGCAGGGCCGGTGACTTGGTCTTAGTTCCCGGCATCTTACGTGGTTTCCTAACTAATTGGTTAACTGTTGGCATAAGCTTCAATCCTAGCAAATTTACCCTTTAGAGGCAACTGCTTCCTCCTCTTTTAGTTCTTTATCGCGCAAGCGGCGAGCGCCGGTACCGACAGGAATCAGACGGCCTAAAATAACGTTTTCTTTAAGACCAT
>Ga0209541_10016192_pt1 | contig 11050 bp, 11 predicted proteins | sample RifCSPlowO2_01_FD_184027 | JGI IMG/M metagenome (GOLD analysis project Ga0209541, IMG submission 184027) | Groundwater microbial communities from Rifle, Colorado - Rifle CSP2_plank lowO2_0.1 (SPAdes) (version 2) | ecosystem: Environmental > Aquatic > Deep subsurface > Groundwater | place... | reverse complement strand
AGAAATAGCACAACACCTATCCAGAATACCCCAGAAGAAAACATATTTTCTTTCACCATCTGCCTCGTATTTGTCTACAATGTTTCCAATAATGTTAACTCGAATAACTTTTTTGTTTCCAAGTTCGGGAATTTCGCAGCTGCATGTAAAGCGGTTTACAACTTCTTTTTTTGGGATAATTGCATATAGTGCCCCAATTAAAAGTATAGTTATAAACGCCAATATTACAATGTAAATTAATGGCTGACCTTCTGGCATGGTTTCTTTTAGCTTTTTGTATTATTTAACTATTTATATAGGGAGTAATTATTTCATAGCATGACTCGTGCTGTACGTCTAATCCGCGAATTTGTTGTTCTGAGCCATATTTTTGAAATTTCAATAATGTCTTTTATCGTTATTACTGCGATTGGAATTTTTGATATGATAATCCCTCTTTATGTTGAGGGCTTTGCTGAAAAAGTTGCACTTATCGGATTGATAGTTGCAATGCCATATATCGCTTCTATAATCGCTGAAATTCCAACTGGAATAATGGTAGATAAGTACGGAAGAAAAAGAGTTCTTTTAATTGCTTTGTTTGTATTTGGACTTGTTGGAATTTTGTATTACTTGTTTGCGAACAGCATAGCCATACTTGCGCTGCTTGGAATGCTTTTTGGAGTCACGAGCGTTGCTTTTTGGATAGGCTCAGCAGTTCTTGTGAGAGATTATTCTCCAAAAGAGATGTTGGGGGAGAGTGAAGGAGTTTATTTGAGCATTTCAAGTATTGGCTGGATTATTGGCCCTATGATAGGAGGAATAATTGCATTTTACTTCAGCGATCAATTTAATTTTTTAATAATTGCGGCGCTTTTGTTTGCGAGTTTTGCTTACAGCTTTATTGTTTTAGTTGAGGCAAAAATAAAGAAAAAAAGGACTTATATGCGCATAAAAGCTCTTAAACTTTTTAGGGAATTTTACGAGATGCACGAGCATGCGCTTCCACTTTATTTGCTCTCCTTATTTTTGAACGTTTGGATCGGAGTTGAATGGACATATACACAGCTTTCATTGCAGAACGTTTTTGGAATAAATGAATTGATTATTGGAGGCGTATTGGCAGGAATGATGCTGTCGGAAACACTGCTCTATTTCCCGGCAGGCTACATTATGGACAAAATTGGAAAAAGGTATATTATTTTGGCAGGATTTTTGCTTTTGTTTGGAGCTTCTTATTACGCATTTTTGTCTCAAACAGCCGCGCTTTTTGTTTTTATGCTCTTCCTAGCAGCAGGGGCAATTGGATGGGTATTTCCAGGAACAGAAGCTCTTTTAACAGAAATTACTCCTGCGCACAAAAGAGGGGAGATGACTGGAATTTTTGATACCTCAAAAGATATTGGTTTAGTTGTGGGAATGCTTTTTGGAGGGGTTTTAGCAGATACAACCTTTAACTTAATGACTCCTTTCCTTTTAGTTACAGTCGTAGCTGTGCTTGGAGTAATATTTGGGTTAAAGCTTTGGACTGGTGCTATAAAATAATTAGCGCCCGCGAATTTTTATCATATGATGCACTCGTTTTTGCACTAACTTATCTGTTCCAATATCTTTTCTATAAAATAGTTTATCGCTTTTAACAGCTGAGATTGCACTCTCCGTCATCTTTTCTGCGCCGGAAATTGTTGTGTCAAATCCAACAACTCCAAATGAGCGCGATTTTGTTGTGGAAATTTTTCCATCATCCTCATTGACAGAGGCATAGTAAAGTTTTGCGCCTTTTTGTTTCACTAATGATTCATTAATTCCAACTTGCGCATCTGCTTCTGGATTATCCGGATAGCCTTTTGGAACTAAATATTTGCAAACAGAAGCCTTTTTTTCAAAATCTGCATTAATTAATCGGCTTTCTAAAATTGAAAGGCAAATTGAATTGAAATCTGTTTTTAATATTGGCAAAACATTCATTGCCTCTGGATCTCCAAAGCGGACATTATATTCTAGAAGCTTTGGGCCATGGGCCGTGAGCATAAATCCGCCGTACAAAATTCCTTTGTAAATTATCCCATATTCTTTTTGCAATGCCTGAACAGAGCGCTCCATAATTTTTACAGCATCTTCCAAATCTTTTTTTTCGACAAAAGGTAGAAGATGATTTGAATCAGAATATGAACCCATTCCTCCTGTATTTGGGCCTTCGTCATTTTCAAAAGCTCGCTTGTGATCTTGAACTAAAGGCATTGGAACAATTTTTCTACCATCTGTAAAAGCCTGCAGAGAAAATTCTTCGCCCTCCAATTTTTCCTCGAGAACAACTGTATTCATTCCACCAATTTGTTTTTCAACAATTTCATATGCATAATTGCGTACCTCTAAAAAATCTTTTAAATGCTCACCTTGGATTTTTACTCCTTTTCCTCCTGTTAATCCTGCAGGCTTTACAACTAATTCAGTATCAAATATCCTCATAGCCGTATCAATTTCGCGCACAGTATTGCATACAGCAAATTTTGGGATTCCATCTTTTACATATTTCTGCAAAAGATTCCTGCAAAATCCTTTATCACTTTCCAATCTTGCAGCGCCTTTTGTTGGCCCGCAGACTTTTATTCCGTTTTTAATTAAAATGTCTGCAACTCCTTGAGCTAAAGGCTCCTCTGGGCCGACAAAAACATAGTCTGGCCTTATATGAAGAGCGAATTTTAAAACACTGTTTGGGTCCTTTATATCTCCAACTGAGAATTCTTTTGCTAGTTTTATAATTCCGGGGTTGCGCGCGGACATAAAAGCAAATAAATCAGCGCTTTTTGCTATGGATTCTGCTATTGCATGTTCGCGCGCTCCATTTCCGATTAATAATGCCTTAATTTTTTCCATCTTTGAGCGCAAGCGAGACAACGCGAAACCGAAGGTTTCGCGTGCGCAAAGGAATGAATTCCTTTGTGAGATGCGAGGAATCATGATTCCGAAGCACTTTCCCACTATGAAAGATTTAAATAGCAAGATTATTTAACGCTTTGCATTATGCGCGAAAAAATCAAAAATACAATCAGATATTTTGAGTATATGTTTTCAATTGCAGGAGTTATAGTTGCGGTTTCAATTTACTACTATTGGAAAATTTTTGGCCAGCAGGAACTTATAAAAATATTTTGGGCTGGATAATTGGAGCAGGATTAATTGTCCCTCTTATAACTTTATTTATTCAGTGGAGAATTAAAAAATAAGTCAAACAGCTGCTTTTGCTTCTTTCCATTCTGAGCGCTCTTTATCCCTTGTGTCCCCAAGCAATTTTTTCTGCTCCTCAGAAACATCTGTAACATATTCTCCTGTCAAGCAGGCCATGCACAAATTGTTTCCAACTCCGATTGCATGCTTTAAGCGCTCAATTTCTTGATATGTAAGAGAATCCGCACCGATTTCTTTTCTGATTTCCTCAATTGTTTTTTCGCCTGCAATCAATTCTGTTTTGTTTGCAAAATCAATTGCATAGAAGCAGGGATATTTTATTGGAGGGCAGGTAACAACAAAATGAACTTCAGTTGCGCCAGCATTTCTAACCATATCAACAATTTTTCTGCTTGTTGTGCCACGCACAATTGAATCGTCGATTAAAATTACGCGCTTTCCTTTTATTTCGCGAACGACAGGATTTAATTTTATGCGGACTCCAAATTCGCGCTTTTTCTGATGGGGCATAATAAATGTGCGGCCAACATATCTGTTCTTAATTAATCCTTCTCTATATGGCAGGCCAACTGCTTGTGCAAAACTTACAGCAGCAGTTTTTGAGGTTTCAGGAACAGGGATAACAACATCTGCTTTTATTCCTTTTTTCTTCCAGATTTCTGCAAGCTCGTTCCCCAGATTTAAGCGAACCTCATAAACTCCTTTGTTCTCGATAACAGAATCTGGGCGCGCAAAATAAACCCATTCAAACATACAGGCCCTTTTCTGCCCCCTTACAACAACTTTTGAATAGTATTGCATATTTTCATCAACAAGAATTGCTTCCCCCGGCTCCAAGTCTTTTATAATCCTGAATCCGAGCGTGTCAAGGGCAACGCTTTCAGAGGCAAATCCATATGCGACAACTTTTCCATCAACAATTTTTTCCCCAAAAACCAGCGGGCGGATTGCATTCTGGTCCCTGAAAGCCAGAAGGCCCTTGTCCGCAACAACTGAAACGCAGGAATATCCTCCGTTAATCTGCTGCATTGCATTTTTTAAAGCTTCAAAAACCTCATTCTCTGAGCAAGTGTCCTCTTTGCAAACTTTTTGTAACTCACTTGCAAATAATCCAAGAATAACTTCAACATCATTGTTTGAGCGCATTCTTCTGTTGTGCTTTTTCAGCAATATTTGTTTTAATTGATTATAATTCACAAGATTTCCATTATGGCAAATTCCAATCCCAAATGGATTATAAGTGATAAATGGTTGGACATCTTTTTTTGGGTCGCTTCCTATAGTTGGATAGCGCACATGTCCTATTCCAATTCTGCCTTTTAACTCAGAAAGATTTTGTTCGTTATAAAATTCGCTCACAAGCCCAATGCCTTTGTGCACATAAAATTCATTTCCATCAAAAGTTAAAATTCCGGTCCCATCTTGTCCGCGATGTTGTAGGGTGCTCAAAGAAACGTATAAATCATAAGCAACATTGCTGTCTCTAGAAATAAGTCCTATAAAGCCGCACATCTTCTCCCCCTAAATTTGCTTGCCATATTAGAATTTTGTTTTTTGTATTTAAATAATATTGTATATAGTTAGAATTTTTTCTGCAAATACTCAATAATAGATTCAAATATTACCATTCCATCCCCGCTTGCGCGATTATTTCGGTGAAAATCGTAGTGGTTAAAAGGATCCTGCACCCTTTCAGGGTGGGGCATCCAGCCAACGACATTTCCTCCCAAGTTGCAAATTCCTGCAATGTCAAAAGTCGTGCCGTTTGGATTGAAAGGATATTTTCCATTTGCAAATTCTCCTGCGGGAGTACAAAATCTGAAAACAATCTGATTATTTTCCTGCAATTCTTTCAAAGCTTGCTTATCTTTTCCAGGAACAAATAAAAGCCTTCCCTCTCCGTGCCCGTGCGCGAAATTTAAAACTTTTCCAATTTCAACATTTTCTGTAAAAGGTGTTTTGCGCAAATGCTTTACATAATTAAATCCTCCCTCGAATTTTGAACTTGCGTTTGTTGTCAAAGCCGCTTCAATATTTCCAGGCAATAATCCTGCAGAGGTTAAAACCTGAAAGCCATTGCAGATTCCACCAATTATTTTTCCCTCATTCGCGAATTCGCGCACTTCTTTTTCCAATTTACTTTGCATTAAAGAGGCAAAAACAGCGCCTGAGCGGATATAATCGCCTGCTGAAAATCCTCCAGGGATAATTAAAGCTTGGTAATCAGATAATTTTCTCCGCCTTTCGCCTGAAGAATCGCCTGTCAATTGTTTTAGATGGACTTTTTCTGCAAAAACATTTAAACGGCGGAATGCGCGCTCTGTTTCATCCTCGCAGTTTGTGCCTTCCATTCTTACGATACAAACTTTTATTTCTTCTTTTTTCATTGTACCTTGTATTCTTTTATATCAACTATTTCAGTAATTTTAGGAAAACCTACTTTGCAATAGGGCGTATACATCTGAGGGACTATTGGGCCTGAAAACTTCGGTCTGAGTCCTTCGCATAATCTTTTTGTAGCCATAACATAAAATACCTGAGCTTCAAGTGTTGTGTTATCAGAACGCCATCTTTCATATGTGGAATTCCTCTCCAAGTAAAGCGATACATAAACTCCAAGTCCTTTGAGTAGAGCGGGAGAATCTATAACAAAAATATAACCACCCTTCGCACCACTAATATGACCGACAACTGCTGCTTCTGTGTAGTCTAACTTTTCAGGAAGGGTCACAAATATGGCCACACTACTAATTATTACAGCGAGTATAACTATTACAATGAAAAATTTATTTTTCATTTTCCGCCCTCAACTATTTTGTAAATCGGTGAATGCCAAGCTTTGTAAAGCTCTTTCAAACTCAAATCAACTAAATTATCAATTTTTAAACGCGGTTTCTTTGTTGTTTGCCCAAGTTTTAGGAATGAAACTTTACTTCTTCTCAAAATTTTCTCGAACTCAGAGGAATTTTCTTCTTTAACTTCTGTCAGCCAGCGGCCGTTTGATTCTGAGAACAATCTATAATCCGGTCTTTTCACAGCTCCGTTTATTTTTCTAATTGAAACCTCTGCTCCATATCCACCAGAAGCAAGCATTTCAGTTAAAGCAACTCCAAGTCCGCCTTCAGATAAATCATGACAGCTGGCTAGAAGCTTGAGGCTGGAAGCTTGAAGGAGTGCGTTCATTTTTGCTTTTGTTTTCTTTGGATTTACTCGCGGCACAACTTTGCCCCAAGAATTGTGAACTTGCTTAAAATATTCTGAACCACCCAATTCATTGTAAGTTTCCCCAACTAAGTAAAGAAAATTATCTGCTCCTTTTACATCAGCGCTCACAGATTTTCTTACATCATCAATAATTCCCATTGTCATAATTGTAGGAGTTGGCAGAATCGGACCTGCGTGCGATTCATTATACAAACTTACATTTCCAGAAACAAAAGGAACATTGAACTCGCGCGCTGCAAAGTGCATTCCTTCACAACATTTCCAAATATAGCCCATATTCTCCTCTTTTTCAGGATTTGCAAAATTCAAACAATCAACCATTGTGTGTGGAGTTGCTCCGACTGAAACAATATTTCTGAAACTTTCTTCAACAGAGCTTGCTGCACCCCAGTAAGGATCTAATTTACAAAATCGTGGGTTCACATCTGTTGTGATTGCTAATCCTTTAAAAGAATCTTCTACGGGCCGAATAATTGCAGCATCTCCATGGCCAAGAGTTTCAAATTTTCCCTGCAAAGGAAAGAGCGCAGTATTTCCGCGAACATTTGAATCATACTGACGAATTATCCATTCTTTGCTGGCAATATTAAATGAGCCTAAAGTTTTGAGCAAAACATTTTCCAAACTTTTTGGCTGAGGAACATTTAATTCTACTTTTGCGCTCTCAGGAATTTTTGCAAATGGGCGTTTGTATTCTTTTGCCTCAATAATAAAGGGGAGCTCCATGTCATAAATTTTGTAACCTTTATATTTAATCGAAAGCCGATTTCCACGCACTGCTTTTCCAATAATTGAAGCAGGCAAACCCCAGAATTCAAAAATTTCCAAAACCTTGTATACATTCTCAGGCTTGCAAGTGAGCATCATTCTTTCCTGGGATTCTGAAACCCAAATTTCCCAGGGAGCCATGTCATGCTCGCGCAGATGAACTTTTTCCAAATCAACTTCTGCGCCCAAATTTGCAGCGTGCGCCATTTCTCCAACTACACAGGAAAGTCCTCCGCCGCCCAAATCTTTCAATCCAGTTAGCAAACCTTTTTCATTTGCTTCTAAACAAGCATGAATCAAAGGCTCTTTTGTAATCGGGTCTCCCAATTGAACTGCAGGCCTGGATTCAGAATCAGATTCTGCTGTGAGTTCAACCGAAGCAAAAGTAACCCCGTGAATTCCATCTCTTCCTGTGCTTCCGCCAACTAAAACAAAAACATCTCCTGCATTTCCAGCTCTGCTATGAACTAAATTTTTATTTTTCATAATTCCAACGCAGCCTGCATTCACCAAACAATTTCCAACATAAGAATCATCAAAGTAAACCATTCCTCCTGCATTTGGAATTCCAACTGAATTTCCATAGGAGGATATGCCTTTTACAACTCCACGCAACAAGTAGAGGGGATGCTTTACTCCATCTGGAACTTTTTCCTCTTTCAAATCCAAAGGCCCAAAAAACAAGGGGTCAACAACAGCAATTGGCTGGGCGCCCATGCACATTATATCTCTTAAGATTCCACCAATTCCAGTTGAAGCGCCTCCATAAGGGTCAAGAGCAGACGGATGATTATGCGATTCAATTTTTACAACATAGCTGTGCTCATTGTCAAATTTTACAACAGCTGCATCCTCTGAAACAGCTACCAAAGCTTGTGGGGCTTTAACTTTTAAAAAAGTCTCGCGCATAACTGGCTTGCTTGTTTTATAAGAACAGTGCTCGCTCCATGATTGAGCTAAACTTTCCAACTCAACATCAGTTGGATTTCTTTTTCCTCTGGAAAAATATTCCTTAATTCTTTTCATTTCGTCTAGAGAAAGAGAAAGGTGTCTCTCTTTGCTAATCTGAATCAACTCAGAATCAGTCGCGCTGCGCACATCAATTTCATAAAATGGAAAAGAAGTATCGAGTCTTCTATACAAGTGAGACAAAGAATCTCGACTGGATGTTTTTAGCATTTGGGAGTCCATGAGCATTATTTTATTGTAATTGAATAATTATTTATCACAGGATTCGCGAGCAAGCGCTTGCATGCTTCCTCAACTTCTTCCTGTGCCTTTTCTTTTGTAGGAGCACTAACATCAATAACAAAAATTTTTGCAGTTTTTACTTCTCCAATTCCTTTAAATCCTAACAATTGGAGAGAATTTTGTACAGTATTGGCTTCTGCATCCAGAATTCCCCTTTTTAATTCAACCCTAACTTCAGCTTTAAAGACCATTTTCCCACATGTTTATTATCTGCGCTTTTATTTAAAAACCTTATCTCGTTCTAATCAGGTTGCATTCAGTATCCACTTCAACAAAATGTTTTGCGGTTCCGTTATTAAATGCAGCGCATTGAGTTGCAATATCATTGTCAATTTCTATTCTTGGATTGTGTGCAACATCGCATACCCAATTTGCTTGAATTTCATTGCTTAAACATGGGCCTGTGCTCAAATTAACTTCCAAATCTTTTTGTTTATTGCAGAGCTGTACACACGCTACTAGTGCTTCGCCACTTCCTATAAATGGAGTTTCAAATTCAGGTTTTTTAAGGCTCTTTATTGCGCTGACATTTGGTGCGCTTGAGGTAAACGCCTCGCCAAGTTTACCTACTTTTTCAGTACAGCCACTAAATAAAACAACTGTTGAGAGCAAAATTATTAATATCAACAAATTTTTCATATAAGTTTTTTCCCTGTCAATTTTTCATATGCCTCAATATATTTTTTGCTCGTGCCTTCAACAACTTCTTTTGGAAGAACAGGAATTGGAGGCTCCTTGTTCCAATTGATTGAAAGTAAATAATCGCGAACATACTGTTTATCAAATGAGGGCTGCGGCCCGCCAGCTTTGTATTTATCAAGCGGCCAAAATCTGCTTGAGTCAGGTGTGAGCATCTCATCAATTACGATTATTTCATTATTTTCATCGCGGCCGAATTCAAATTTTGTGTCTGCGATTATAATTCCGTGTTTCAAAGCATAATTAGCTGCGCGCTCATAAATTTCCAAAGTTTTTTTGCGCAAAAATTCTGCTGTTTCCGCCCCCACTATTTCGCAGGTTTTTTCGAAACTGATATTTATGTCATGCGCGCCGCCCTCTTCTTTTGTCGCAGGAGTAAAAATTGGCTTAGGCAATTTATCAGATTCTTTTAACCCTTTTGGAAGTTTTATTCCGCAAACACTTTGGGTTTCTTTGTATTCTTTCCACCCACTGCCTGAAAGATAGCCGCGCGCAACGCATTCAACAGGAATTGGCTGAACTTTTTTAACAATAACTGCGCGGTCCTTCAGCTCATGAACTTTTTTCAAATTTGCAGGGAATTTTTCAAAATCAGAAATTAAAATATGATTTGGAATTGTTTTTTTCATCATATCAAACCAGAATAAAGAAATTTTGTTCAGAACAATTCCTTTATATGGAATTGGGTTTGGCAAAATTCGGTCAAATGCAGAAATGCGGTCAGTCGCAACCATCAAATAGGAGTTGCTTAAATCATACATCTCGCGGACTTTTCCGGATTTAAATTTTTTCAGGGGCAAGTCAAGGGTTGTGATTGTTTGCGCACTCATGATATCACCTCATCCAACCTCTTTTCTTTTTGCGCGCGCTTTATTTCCATTGCGATCCTGCGCCCCATTGAAATTGGCTTTCCATATTTTAAGTATGTGTAAGGTGAGCCTGGCATCCAAACGTTTGTTCCTGCAACAATCCGCGCAGAAATTTCGAAAACGTACATCTCTAACTTATCCGTGCAAACCAATTCAATTGAGTAAGGCCCTATTAATCCAGGGGAAAAAAGTTCCTTTGATTTTTCAACTAATCTATCAGCAAGATCAAAAACTTCTGGCAAAAGAGATTCGCGCATCATAATTGGAATATTTCCAGTTATCACATAAGTTGGCGGCATGTAAAAGTCCGCAGGCATTCTTGGCAAGCCATCTGCGTTTGATTCGTATCTTAAATCAATTCCAATTAATTCATTTTCTTTTTCCAGAGGTGAGTAGAAGAAATGCGGATAAAATCTTGTCCCTAAAACATATTCCTGCAATTGCATTTTTTCAGGGTCAAAAGTTCCTACTTTTTCATTAAACTCTTTTTCACTCTGGACTAAGGCATAACCACGGCCGCCTTTTGCGCCAAAAAGTTTTACTAAAGTTAATCTATCAATTTCATCTGGCTTTAAGAAATCATGTGGAATTTTAATTCCTGCTTTTCTAAACCACTGATAACTTTTTCTTCTATCAGCTTCCCATTCCAAAACTTTTTTGTTCCCAAACATCGGAACATTTAATTTCAAAAGTTCGCGGCCGCCAATATATTCAACGAAACTTCCATGTGGGATTAAAATACTGTTTTTTTCGTTTAAAGTTTTCTGCGCTTTATCATCTAAAATATCCTTAAAATCATCTACAACTAAAACATCATCCGCTAAATTAAATCTTTCATAAAACTTATCGCGCTTTATATTTGAAATTAACAGGGTTTTAAATCCTTCTTCCTTTGCGCCTTTTAAAATTTGCAATGCTGAATGCGAAGCTAGGGTTGCAATTGTTGGTTTATTCATGTCACAACCTCGCTTAAACGATCTTGTTTCATAGCTTCCTTAATTTCCATCGCAATTCTTTCCCCATACGAGAGCGAATTTCCATGCAAGTAAGAGGAGTACGGAGTGAAAATT
>Ga0209541_10016190_pt1 | contig 11052 bp, 16 predicted proteins | sample RifCSPlowO2_01_FD_184027 | JGI IMG/M metagenome (GOLD analysis project Ga0209541, IMG submission 184027) | Groundwater microbial communities from Rifle, Colorado - Rifle CSP2_plank lowO2_0.1 (SPAdes) (version 2) | ecosystem: Environmental > Aquatic > Deep subsurface > Groundwater | place... | reverse complement strand
TTTTGAGACCAGCTTCCCAGCGCCGAAACTACCCAATCTAAATCCCTACCACAACGCAGAATTATTCGGTAATGTCTAACTATCGTTTGTCCGTTCTCTCTGCGAACTAGATTAAAATCTTTCGATGGAATTCCGTTTTCTTTAATAACAATCTCAAACCCTTGCATATCCAATTGACTGTTTACATGTAAACCAGCCAGAGGTAAAACCTTCCTTGCAGAAGCGAATAAATATTGGTGACTTCTGTAATAAGAAAATTTTACTAAGTCTAGCAACGTCTGACGATCACGACTATCTTCAGGCGGTGATACTAATTGCTCCTCAAGCCATTTGTTAAACTCTATATGAGATTCTGGAATTCTTCCTTTACGCCTCAACTGATACTCTGCTTGATAAACCTGTTTAAGTGAAAGTCCGGAAATTCTGCTAATTTCGACTGGCCTCAAACCCGTTATAGCCAAAGGCCAGACTTTGAGCATCGTTCCCCCTTGAGATTGACTAATTCTAACCGAACGCGATGCTTCCGAAACACTACTTATATTATCAGAAACTCCTCTCTCCATAACCGTTAGTTATATCACTAAATTTCAACATCTACAACTAAATCGCTATATAGAACCCTGTATAGACTCCAATATTTTGTCGTCGATGTCAAAATTAGCACAGACTTTTTGGATGTCCAAGGCTTCAAGTTTCTGAAACACTTTCGATCTACTCCCCAAACAATACTAAGGTTCTCTTATATCTCCTAATCTCTCCGCTGCTGTTTTCGCAAGATCTGCAAAAAACTCCGTTAAAAACCTGCTATATTCAGAAACCAAATCATCTGGGTGAATGGACGCGGAAGAAAATCCAATCTCGCCTCTCTCAGTCTTACCAGCAAAGGTATATCCGGTATCGGGCCCACCCCAGGAGAGTTTCTCTCTTGAAGGAGCCACAAGTAACCTTAAATCATTCTCCCTGTGGTTGTCGAGCCTAATCCACGGTGAAAGAGTCCCGACAGTCAAAATCTTTCCTTCAACTATCAAACCCATATTTAATTCAGATTTAAATGTTAGTGTCGAAAGATCCAGATAACCTCTGCAAAAATCTACTAAGATTTGAGCTGCAATGTTCTGGCTGGCCATAAAATTTAGAGCCTCTTGAGCACTTTTAATCTCTGGTCTGGCTTGTTGTGCTTCAACAGCCATCTAAAAATTCACCCCCTCTCACGATTTTATTTGGGCAATAATTTCATCTGCAATCTCAAAATTAGCATAGACTTTTTGCACCGCTTCCAAATCTTCAAGCTTATCAATCAGTCCCAAAACCTTTTTTGCAGTCTCCGCATCGCTTACAATTTGCACGGTCGTCGGTTTTTTGAAAATTTCTGTCGAGATTACAGTTAATCCTTTTTGCACTAAAGCGTTTTTGACTTTTTCAACCTCATTTGGTCTTGTAAAAATTTCCACAAAATCTTTGGCATCCTCAACATCCTGTGCACCTACATCTGCTGCTATTTCCAAAATATCATCAAGTAATTTTCCACTCTTTTCAACAGTAATTAAACCTGCATCTTCAAACATCCAGGAGACCGCCCCGGGTGATGCAAAAGTACCGCCGGCGCGCTCGATTACCCCACGCACTTCAGGTGTTGTGCGATTTCTATTATCCGTTGCCGCTTCAATAATTAAAGCCACTTTCCCGGGCGCATAACCTTCGTACGTGACGGTTTCAAGCGCTGCTCCGCCACCTTTGCCCAAGCCCCTTTCAATTGCCCTGGCAATATTTTCTTTGGGCATGTTGGCAGCCCTTGCCTGCTCAATAGCAAGTCTCAACTTAAAATTGGAAGCCGGATCACCGCCGCCGCCCTCACGCGCCGCGATAGTTATCGCATTGCCAAGTTTTGTAAATACCTGCCCGCGTCGAATATCCGCAGCCCCCTTCTGCCGCTTAATACTGGACCATTTACTATGACCACTCATCGAAAGAATTATATTATATATTAAGAATCAAATAATCTCCATATTTTTACTTTGATCAAAATGAGTACTCAATTTTCTCAAAATTGTTTCATAATTTTCACTTATTGACTAGTTTTCACTATTATTCTAAGTTGAATGCTATGCTTGATACTGATGCTCGCAGGTGGAAGCGCGAAACTGATCTTAATATACTTTCGCAACTTGCAATAGAAGCGGCGCTTACTTCAAGTTGGGCGCAAGCAGCCAACATCAACAATAAAATATTGCAAATCTTCAAAGACAATATCGAGGCACTTAATCGTCTCGCCTTCGCCCGAACTTGTATGGGAGAAATTCTAAAGGCTCAAAAAACCTACAAGAAAGTTTTAGAGCTAGATCCATATAATCTCATTGCCAAAAAAAATCTGGAAAAAATTCAGAAACTCGAAAATAATCAAAACGGCAAGGTAACTCCTACCCAAAACCTATCCTCAGTCTTTCTCTATGAACCCGGCAAAACCAAAATTATTAATCTTCTAAACTTAGCTCCACCGGTAATACTGGCATCGCTTAATTGTGGCGACAAACTGCAGGTTTACCCTAAAAAACACAGTATCTCCATTACAATGCAGGATGGCAGCTATCTCGGGGCGCTACCGGATGATTTTTCCCACAGACTTCTTGCTTATATTGACGGAGGTAATAAATACGAAGTTTATGTTAAATTTGCCACAACCAAATCATTAACAGTTTTTATCAGGGAAATAGAAAGAGCACCTAAATTTATTAACCAGCCCTCTTTCCAGGAAAACCGCAAGTACGAACACGAAAAAGACACTGCTGCTTTTGCTTAAAACCCCAGACGCTTAACTCAAAAACTTCACTTAAGATCACTTAGCAAAAACTCCCCACTCAAATTCTGGTTTTTACCCGCTTGTTTGGTGGAAGTATCCTCATTTTCACTGGCAACTTTTTGTTGTTTTTGTAACTTATATGCCGCTAACTTACGCTCTGCCTCAGCGATAGATTGCTCACCGGCCTGATCTTGCCCTGCCTCCTGTCCCTGCTCCCAAAGAAATGGCTCCCTGCCAAAACCTTGATCCCCAGTAACATCTGGCAAAGACTCCTCCGCCGAACTTAGTCTGGCCTGCACATTGGATAAATCTGCAATTTGTGAAGGTGTTGTCTCTATCTCCTGCCTATAACCATCAGCAGATAGGCTTTTGCTACCCGAAGATGATACTTGCTTACTTTGTTCCCTTATCAAGGAAGCCAGGGCAATTATAAATGAAAAGATTAAAATCAAAATTGCGACTATTACAAAAATCATTCAAAATACTCCTTGGCAAAATCTTGGCCTAAGACCAATATGATTTGGCCATCGGAAGCATCTCCTTCAAGCGTGTCTTTTATATCACAGTTGAAAACTTTTGCCAAATAACTGGCTGTGTAAGAACTTTTATTCTTCGCCAAAATAAATGTCTTATCGTAAAACCCATCACTATTTTCAATCTCGACTACTTTCCCTCCAAGACTGCTCACAAAACTATAGGCAAGCTTACCAGCATCTGCCCTGCCGCTAGAATTTTTAATCCGGATTTTGGAATCGTCATTAACTATCCCAAAATTTTGCAAATACTTAGAAATTTCCCTGTTTAAAGAAACAACATCCGCACCTAAAACCCTTTGATTATCCGCAGTCAAGATTTCCTCTCTATGGCCTGACAAATCCACTATTGCTAAGCGTTCTACACTTAAGGCTTTTAACTGCCACCATAACTTAAACGCATCTATTCGAGTAATATTTGTATTCTTGATATCTTTTCCCCATCCTGCTGTCAATAATTCAAAAGGGGTAACAATAGATGCAAAGTCTGCAAAAAATTTTTTCGAATAACTCTCATCCATCATATTTTCGTTTTTTAACATAATATAATTATCTATTTTGGCGCCAAAAACATGTGACATCACCTTAGTAAAACTTACATCAGCATCTATCTGTTCTGAAATCACCTCGATAGGATTTTTTCTATCCCCGGTCTCGTAATTTGTGTCGGGCGCAATAGAAAGTATGCTCATTTGCCTAGAATCTGGCTGATATATAAACACAGAAGGATTGGTCGTATTAATAGCCAGCACCAAGGCAGACCTACTATCCCAGTTCGAACTTGCTATTTTACTTTTCCAGGATATACTTTTAAAAAGACCGTTAATTATTGCAAAAACTAGAGTTATCGTTATGAAGACTGAGAAAAGACTCTGCCAACTCTTTTTAACTTGATGTTTTTGCCAACCCTGCCTGGTACTTTGCGAAACAGAAGAGTATCTCCTCATAACTAAACCTCACTATAATCAGCAAAGCTTAGTCTGCCCAAAAATTTTCCTTTGACGCTTACCTCGCCAATAAGGTTACTTCCCTTTTCTCCCGATGATTTCTACTGTTGGAACCGGCTGAATTTTGACGATCTTAAAAGCCTGTTTTTGAAGCTTCTCCTTTTTGGGCTTTTTGCGATCGCCCTTATAATAACTCCCAAAATTCCCCATATGGTCTCCTTCCGACAAACATTCCCATCCTAAATCCCCTCTAAATTAATTTTATCAGTCATAATCAAACAGTACAAATAAACAGATGGGTCTTAAAAGATCTTCCTGGAAACCAGATCTTCAAAATGCTTGCTTTTCTCCTTTTTGATTTTGCCAAGATCTTGCCAATTCTCTGCCAAGATCTTTGAGATGTGCTCGCCGCCTACGGTCTCCGGCACAACAACATAATCTGCCCCAACCTCATAAATTCTTATGGCATCATGAATCCAGTAAGCGGCGGCGATAATCGGCCCTTTGTAATTTTTCTCTTTTGCAAATTTGATAAGAACCGAATTATCAACGACATCGGGATCGGTAATTATCACAAGCTTTGCGTGAGCAAATTCCAACTCCTCCAAAACCTCCGGGTCGGAAACATCACCGAAAACTGCTGTGTAACCTGTAGCCGTCAGAGTTTTAATAATCTCGGGATTAAAATCCACAACCACAATTTTTTGCTTATCGCTAACTTTGTTTTTAAGAAACTCCAGAATATCCCATCCCATTTGCTCGGCACCAATCAAAATAATATGGTCTTTTAGAATTTCTCTATTGGTCACATAGGGATCATGAGCTTTCTGAGGAAATAACTTGGCCAAATACTTATCAAGCTTTCTGTAAATTCGGCCACCATACAATATTAGATATGCAGAAACGGTTATTGTTATAATACCGACTGCGGCAACCAGCGATACAGCACTGCCTGTTACATGCCCTAGCATTCTCCCAACAGACATTAAAATCAAGGAAAACTCAGAAATTTGCGCAACTGTTACAGAAGTCAAGAAAGAAGTCCTATTTCTAAATTTCAAAGAAAGCATTATCGCAAAAACAATCAGGGGATTACCAATTAGAACAAAGGCGGAAAGTATGACCACATGCGAGACCAGTACTTTGGCAGCTCCTGTTGACAACGACGCCCCAAGTAAAATAAAAAAGATGATGATAAAAAAATCGCGAACTGGCTTGACGCGAGCAGAAATCTGAATTCTATAAGCAGATGACGCAATGGCTACTCCTGCCAAAAAGGCTCCAATAGCAATTGAAAAACCCATAAGTTCTGCCAAAGCCGAAAGTAAAAACGCCCAAGCAATTGCTGAAACAAATAACAGTTCAGTCGAATATGAGGCTAATCTAAATACATGTTTGAGCACTGTTTTGGCCATCCCATAAGCAAATCCGACTAAAAACAGCCCCTTTATAAAAATCAAAATTAGGACGGTGACTGACGGGATTTTACCTTGGCCAAATCCGGAAAGTATCATCAGTGCTAAAATCGCCACAAAATCTTGGACTAATAAATACCCAATCGCGACCTTACCATATAACGATTGCAGATCATGTTTTTCGGAAAGCAACTTGATAATAATTACTGTTGAAGAAAAGGTCAGTGCAAACGCCATGTAAAGGGCATTAATCGTAGAAAATCCCAAAGCGCTAATGAGAACAAAACCTGTAAGTGCCGTAAAAATGATCTGTCCAAGTCCAGTAAAAATTGCCGCCCGGCCAACATATTTTAGGTCGTCGGTATCCAAATCAATGCCGACTAAAAATAATAAAAAAGCTATACCTAAGTTGGAGAGCAAATCTAAAATTGATTTGTTTACTTCTTTAAAAAGTCCGAAAACAGAAATGATAATTCCCGTAAAAATGTAGGCGAGTATTAGGGGTTGCTTAAACGATCTTGAAATGAGGCCTAAAATTGTAGCAATAACCAAAACTAAGGCAAGTTGCAAAAATATATGAGGCATAGGCAGTAAATACGCTAAACGCAAATTGACTAACGACTAATGCATGAATTTTTGCGTTAGTCGCAAGACCTTAGTCGTTCAGCTTCTCAAGATTCAGCATTACATTTTTCAAATCATTTGGCAAGTTTGACAAAAACTCGATTCTCTTTTTACTCACTGGATCGCAAAATGCTATGAAACTTGCATGCAAAAATAGCCTCCCACACCACAACATGTCAAACTTTAAAAGCTTAGCAGGCCCATAAATTAGATCCGAAACAACTGGATGGCCGATGTGCTTTAAAACAACTCGAATTTGATGGGTTCTACCGGTTTTAGGTGAAACTTTGAGGTATGAATAATCGCGTGCGTTAACATTTAAATAATTCATTCGCGATTTAGAAAGATTTTTAGCCAATAATCTTTCAAATTTTCTATCATCAAACCTCAACTGTTTGATAAGATCGTATTCTGTCCTAGATTCCCACCCGCCTGTTTGCCGATTTTTGACAACGCCAAATTTGCCAAACTTGCCGATTCGCAGTAAGCTGACGTCAATTGAGCCATGATTCTGCCCCGTTTTGCCGTGCACAAGCGCCAAATATTCTTTTTTGACACTTCTCTGCTTAAACTGCGTCTGCAAGTACTCATATGCTGCGTTTGTCTTGGCAATAACTAAAAGTCCGGATGTTTCCCTGTCAAGCCTGTGAACTATACCTGCCCTATCGCCTATCCCCAAATTACCTTCTGCTAATTTAAAATATTGCAAAAGTTGATCTTGAAGCGTTTCTTCCTTGATTGTCTCGGATCGATTGACCACAAGCCCACTAGGTTTATCCACCACTAACACCTGCTCATTTTCAAAAACGATCTTTAGATTCATCGCTTATCTTTAAATAATGTCAACAAAAATAATAAAACTCCAACTGTTATTGCACTATCAGCCAAGTTAAAAGCAGGCCAAAATCCAACTTTTATAAAATCCCTAACGCAACCGACAAAAATTCTATCAATCAAATTTGATACGCCTCCGGCAAAAATCAAGGCTAGAGAAATTTTTGTTAATTGCTGCTTTTCATAAATCAACAATCCAAAAACCACAATCAAAACCGCAATCGCAATCGCTGTCACATCCTGACCTAACCCAAAAGCAATTCCCTTGTTGCAATTTATTACAAATCCTAATTTATTAATTGAAAATTTAGAAATCTGATCAGCGCTAATTACAAAAAAGATCAGAAGAGAGATAACTAGCCAGCCTCTTACCTCATTTTTTCTTTTCAATTTCCGCCTCGCACTTAAGACAATACACGGCCTGAGGTTTAGCCTCAAGTCTGGCCGGATCAATTGGCTTTTTACACCTTTCGCACTTGCCGTATGTCCCCTGTTTAATTTTTTTAAGCGCCGCTTCTATTTCACCCAAATCTTTTTTGAGTCTTTGTTCCAAAACCACCACACGCTCGTGACCGGAAAGAACAGCAGCATCGGTTCCCGGCTCAACAATTATCGCCCGATCTTCGTTTGCAAACGGATCTTCCCGCCTTAGTCTCTTCAACTTAGATAAAATTAAGTCGCGCTGCTTTTCTACTCGGCCGGTGATATTTTTAATGTCGATCATCTTTTTGCTCCAAAGGCATTCATAACATCCAAAAAACTAGTATATATTTCGCGGCTAATCAATTTTACAAGAAACAAAACACCTTTTACTAGATTGTAAGGTAAAAGAATAACTGACCTTGCAATATGATTAGCCTCGTCTAAACGCGTAAGTACACGCTTAATCTTAAAGACCGAAAGTAAAAAAATGGCGATAAAACCGGCAACATCATCCCCTACTTTCCTTTTTGCCAGCACATACCACGATATAAGACCAAAGAATAATATTGATACCGAAACAACAAAGTTATAGGAAATAACCGCTTTTGTCAAATTACCTCGATTCGCAAAAGTAAGCACTGCAAGATTAAGTATTGAAAATAAAATTAAAAAAACACAACCAAAGAAACCAGGGCTTTTTTTTCTTGCCTCCAGTCGTTTAAGTATCCAAAAAATCAAAAAGAAACCTACAAAATAAAACAAGTTGAGCTGGGCAGCTGGCAAATCAGCTGGTTTCAAAATAACTCCAGAAATAATTAGCTTTGAGGCAAAAACAATGCTTGCCGCAAAGGCCACTGGCGCAACTCCCAAATCAAAAGTAAGCCAAAAGAATTTTTTTTTGCTTCTCAAAAATATAAACAAAAATATTAGTGCACCGATTAACGCTCCGTAAAAATCAAATCCCAGAAAGACGTTGAAAAATATTAATCTTGCCAGCGACCACTGATAAAAGTCGAAACGCACTATAAAATCCAATAGTCTTCCAACTGAAAGAACTCCCAGTCCACAAATTATGGCCGCGTCAAATAAAAATTCCGATTCTACCAGCTCCCGCCGCCCAGCTCTCCAAAACAAAAATAAGCCAAAAATCACGGCTAAAATCATTACCAGTATATTAACTATCGCTAAATTTGCAGAAACCATAATGCCGATATTAGGTTGAACCGTTTGATAATTATAACAGCTGAAAGTGACAAAATCCTGCTTCTTATGATATGATTACCTATATCACCAGAGCAATCTGGCTTTTTTATGACTGCAACTGCACATGCTTTAATTGGCGCCAGCCTTGCTGTTAAAGTAGTAAACCCTTACCTTGGTATTCCAATTGCAATCCTTTCACATTTTGTTGCAGATCTCATTCCCCATTGGGACGCAGGCACTAACCATAGAGATAAGTCTTTGACCAGGCTTAAAATTGAGGCGTCACTTGATGTTCTTTTGGGTTTTGCACTGGTCTTTATAATTTTTAGAAATCTAACAAACCCCGTTTATCTCTTTTCTATGGTCATCGCCGCTCAACTTCCCGATTGGCTCGAAGCTCCTTCATGGCTTTTTGGCATTAAAATCCCACCTTTCTCATGGCTTGACTGGCTTGGCCACAAATTGCAAGCTCGCTTGCAATTTCCTTGGGGACTTGTTACTCAAGTGGTTGTCGTGGGGCTTTTAATTATCTTTGCCCTCGGCGGCTTAAGCCTCGATCAAGTCCTGGCCGTAACTTTTTGACTCTTTTTCTTCTTTATACATAAAAGGTGTCGGTACTTCAAAATCAGTAACGACCCGGTCTCTCGCTTTCTGAATTACACTACTGATTTTATCTTCATCTTCAGAAGATTCTAGATCTACACCAGAGGAAAGTTGAGCGACGTATCTCTCTAATTCTTTATCAAATCTCCTTACGGTAGCAACTCTTAAATGAGGCAAACTCATTCTTATAAAGACTCTGAAAATAAAATGCGCCCCTCTCTCGAATTCAAGCGCTTCTTTGTAATCAAGCGGCCCCATAAATTTTCTGACAAATTCCAAAAGTTTTGGGTTACTATGCTCCATTGGTTCAGAAACAAGAGAAATACTATCTTGTTCACCTCCGGCTATAATACAAGCCAAAAAAAACGTAAATTCATCATTCAAAATATCTTCGGGAATTTCAGGAATTCTTGGTGGCAGCTTGCTGTCCTTTTGACGTTCAGCCATATATATTTAGACGCTAGGATATTTTAAAGCCTACGTCAGAAGGATTATCTTGCCCTTTCGACATATTCACCACTTCTAGTATCAACTCTTATAACTTCACCCGTTTTTATGAATAATGGCACTTTGACGACCAAACCATTTTCCAAAATCGCATCTTTGTAGCTGGCACCAACAGTATTGCCGCGCGCCGAACCGCCTGTCTGTACAATTTTATAATCGACAATTTTTGGAACCTCTACAAAAAGAGGCTCGTCATCAACAGTCGCCAAAGTAATCTCCATCCCTTCCTTTAAGAATTTGGCAACATCAGCGATCAAATTTTTATCTAACGCTTTCTGCTCGTAAGTCTGCATATCCATTACATGAATCTGATTATCACTGTAAAGATACTGAACCTTCTTGCGGGTAAGATTTGCTTCTTGTACCGACGCACCTGTTTGAAAGGATTTTTCGATATTGGCACCGGTTGAAAGATTTCTGACTTTGACTTTAATTGTCCCTGTACCTCGCCCCATCTTAATATGCTCATACGAAAGCACCAAAAAGTATTTCCCATGCTCTTCAAATACTGCTCCGGCTCTAAGCTCAGTAACGGAAATCATATATTCAAATCAAAGTTTAAATATCAAATATCAAAATTACAAATTAAAATGTAAAAATTATTTCTTGTTTCTCAATGTGAGTATGCTGCTGGCGAAAATTTTTGATACTTCGTCGAGTTCTTTCAAAAACCATTCCGAAGATATAGCATTCGCTCGTTTCGTATCCCTCAAAAGAGATATCCACAGCTTGCTTTCGTTGGCACTCTTAAGACTATGGTTAAAATAATTTGTGAAATCTTTTCGGGAGCTCGAAGCTGTAGCCTCTATATAATTGCCTAAAATACTAGTACCACTTCTTAGTAGTTGATCGCCGATAACCCTAGTAACATTGTCTTTGGGAACTTTATCCAAAAAATCAATTAACTTTAATACGAAGGTGTAAAGTCTTTTTTTGAATTCATTTTTGAACTTTGCACTGTCATTTTGCATTTTGATTTCTGATCTTTGATTTTGCTCTGCTCACTCTAATCAGCCCTGAAGCTGGCACGACTTTCACGCCGCGCCTCTCCATTTCATCCAAAAACAAATTAGCGCCGATTGAATCGGAAACCATGTGTCCGGCGACAATTAAGTTAATGTGATGTTTTTTAACCTCTTCGCGATGTTCTTCTGAGGTATGCATAG
>Ga0209541_10016188_pt1 | contig 11053 bp, 14 predicted proteins | sample RifCSPlowO2_01_FD_184027 | JGI IMG/M metagenome (GOLD analysis project Ga0209541, IMG submission 184027) | Groundwater microbial communities from Rifle, Colorado - Rifle CSP2_plank lowO2_0.1 (SPAdes) (version 2) | ecosystem: Environmental > Aquatic > Deep subsurface > Groundwater | place... | reverse complement strand
ATTGATTGAAGAATACAAAGTGATGCTCCATGGGATTTAAAGAGGACAATTTTAAGGAAAGGCTGAAATTTGTTGATTTATGGTCAAAATATGTTGTTGAGCATGAGGACAAGGACTGGTCACGGCAGCAGAATGTTATTATTAATTCCTGCATTAGGACGGCGAATATTACTAAAGAAGAATATTTAAAAATAAAAGAAGTCCATAAGTGATAATCAAACTCTCAGTTTTTTTATTAAAGATGAAAAACATCCCTTCAAAATTTATAGTCTCAAAAAGACCCAAACAATACTTACAACAAGGTTTAGGGCATTGCAGTGTTTATTCTATTAAGGCAATATTGAGTGCTTATGGCCTTGATAATAAACAGCATCCTAAAGAACATCACACCAACAGGTTAAGCAAAATTATAGAAATTACTTTTGGAGGACATTGCATTATAAAAATACTAATATCCTATGGCTTAAACGCAGAGAATGATAATGCAAAGAATCTCTCAGATTCTGACAAAATAGAACTTCTTGAAAAAATTATTTCCAGCAATACGCCAGTAATGATGAGGATAGGCAACGGCTAGGTTACTGACAAATATAATCCTGTAATCGGAAAATTAATAATGCATTGGATTACATTGTGGGGTTATGACAAAAGAAAACAGTTTTTTTATGTCTATGATTCAGGATTGCCTAAAAATTATTGGAACAAAAAACTGCCCATAGGCAATACAATGAGAACTTACAAAGAAGTATTAATAGACTGGAATATTGGAAAATGGCAGTTTTGGTGCCGGTATTCCGGCATTGGCAGCCACAGTTATATAAGTATTAAAAATAAATTAAAGAACTCTGTATCATAAACCAATTATTTTTCTTCTCCTTTCCAATAGTAGAGCTTTTTGTTTCTCCGTAGTCATGCCCAGGCCAAACCTCAACATCATTTCCGAGATTTTTCAGTTTTTCCAAGCTTTTTTTCATTTCTGCCGGATTTGATTCGGGAAAATCTGTCCTTCCGATTGAGCCGACAAATAATGTATCTCCTGTAAATAATTTATTTTCTATTAAAACGCATATTGCATCAAGTATATGGCCCGGGGTGTGGATTATTTTTGCATTTAGTCTCCCTATCTCAATTACATCCCCGTCAGCGATTCCTACTAGGTTTATTTTGTTATTGATTTTTTTAATTGCTTCAATTCCAGTATGATGAACATAGACAACCGCATTTGTTTTTTCAAAAATAGAATTTAAATCATTAATGTGGTCGTAATGAGTGTGAGTGATGATTATTTTTTTTATTTTTGTTCTAAATTCCCGTGATATTTTTATTATTTTGTCGCAGTCCCATCCAGCATCAATTAATGCGCACTCTTTATCATCCCCAATAAGATAAACAAAATTCTCCATATTTCCGACAGGAATTTGCTTGAATATCATTTTCTACAGGATATTAAAAAAAAGGTTAATCAAAAAATGCCTCCTCCCATTTCAGGTTTGGTAGAATTTTTTGTTCTCATTTTCCGCTTGCTATCTATTCTCTAATAAACACCCAGTGAAATATACTGGTGGAAAATGAGATTATAAAAACCTTTATAAATGCACTTCAGTTTCTGAAGAGGGATTATTATGGTCAGACCAATGTACCGTTCGAGGACTTTCAGGAGAGTGTTCAAAAAAACCTCTGGGAGAGTTAGTCTGCATTATATAAAAAGAAAGCCAGCAAAGGCTAAATGCGCTGAGTGCGGCTCAGTGCTTCAGGGAGTTCCGAGAGCATTTCCGTACAAAATTAAATTGATGTCTAAAACAAAGAAAAGGCCTGAAAGGATGTATGGGGGATACTTGTGTGGAAAATGCACAAAGAAATCCATTATAAATAAGCATATTAAGGAGTAAAAATGATTGATGTAGGAAGAGTTTGTGTGAAGACTGCAGGAAGAGATGCCGGCAGAAAATGTGTAGTTGTTGAGATTGTTGACAAACAGTATGTGGTTATAGATGGGGAAACTAGAAGGAGAAAATGCAATATCACGCACTTGCTTCCTTTGAAAGACACAGTGAATATATCAGAATCTGCCAATCACGAGGAAGTTGAAAAATTACTCAATGAGTTGGGGATTGATACACTCAAAACAAATCCTAAGAAAAAAACAGAAAGGCCAAGAAGTAAGAGAAAAACCCCTGAACAGCTTAAGGAGCAGAAAGAAGAGAAAAAAAAGCTGAGAGGAATTCTGAAGTCAAAGAAAGAAGATAAATCTCCAAAGACTACAATAGAAGATAAGGCCATTGCTGAAATTAAGGAAACTGATAAAGGAAAGGATGTAAATGAAGATAAAAATACTCCCCAAAAAGAAAAGAAAAAGCCTGCTAAATCAAAAGAGAGCAGTGCAAAAAGAAAAAAGAAAGAATGAACTATTCCATGTACAAGAATATATCATAAACATAAATATTTGAATTTTCCAAGTTCTAAAATTATTTTTGTATAGTGCTGTGCATCTCACTCAAATTCAATTCCATTGCCGCAACAGGCATTTCCAAATTGAAATTTTCAAGAACTTTAGGATGTACCTCTCCAATATAACCTATTTTTTTGCCTGAAACGATTATCCTTCCAACTCTCCCGTCCACAAAGCTCCCATGCTCCGCTTCCTCTATTGAGTATTTGAAGTTTAGCATTCTTGAAATGCAGTCCATTGCCTGCTTTATTTCTGTAAAATCCACTTTTTCATGAGAAGAAGCCGCTGCCACCCTATTGAAATCAAAAATCTTGTCTTCCTTTCTTGTATTGACTGTCCCCTCTTCAAAAATTCTTTGGGGGTATGAAACGTGCTTGTTTCTTGAAAAAACATTCATCAAGTCCGGCAGTATCCAGCTTCTAACAACAGAATAAGTCTCTGACATAAATTCATCTATTTCCACAGTTCCGAAGTCTTTTATGTTCATTTTATCGTAAAGACTGGATTTATTTGAAAGCATTGGGCTAAGAATTTCCTGATAATTTGCCCCTATCAAAATCTCCCTTACCTTATCAACAAAATCATTCAACTTTAAAACTGACCCTATAGTGAAAGAACTTAATGGGGATTCTTGAATATTCTCAAAACCGTAAAATATTCCTATATCCTCTATGACATCATTTTGGTGAAGAATGTCATTCCTGTAAGATGGAATTTCTAGTTTTATTTTATTCCTGTCAATTTCCAAAACATTGTATTGGGCTTTTTCTAAAATGGTTTTTATCTCTGAATCTGCCAGCTCCAATCCAAATAATTTCGTTATTCCATTTTTTATTATTGAGTACTGCTTATTTTTTAATTCTGGAAGCGCTGGCTTCCTGTCCCTGTATTTTATCCCTATTGGGTAAATTTGAAATCCACGTTCAAAAAGAGCATAGCAAAATATGTTTGATGCAAGACTTACATGCTCTATGTCCGTCCCAGTCACCTCAACCATTATATTTTCATCCCCTTCTTCAAGCTTTCCTGTAAAATTTGAATTGATGATAGGGACAAAGCTGAGAATTTCTTCTTTTGAGTCTGCAAGAATTGGATATTTATCAAAATCTTTCAGTATACAAGAGTATTCAATTCCTTTAGGATGATTTTTAAGAATCTCCCTAAGACTCATTTTCTCTTTGAAGCCTAAAGGCTCAAAAGAAACCGAATCCGGAGAAGCTGACTTGTAATAGACAGGGAAGGTTATCTTGTCGTAAGAATAAACCCCTATTGATATTTTCTGCCTTCTTCTTCCGTAGTTTTCAGAAAGTTTTTCCTGAAGCTGGATAATCTGCCTTAGTAGGTAATCATCTATCTTATGCCCTTTTGCAATAAATCCCGAGATATATGGCCTTATCTTAGAGACTGAGCTGTCTACAAAAATATTGTATTCTGATTTATTGAGCTTGATTTTCGGAATGCCCCTCTGCTTTCCTTCAATTCCCTTAATAAGCCTGGAGAATCCTTCAACACTCCATAAATAAGGAAGGTTTGTGTCTCCAAAATCTATCCTCACTTCATCTGTTTTTTTGTCATAGCCGTCAAAATCCCCTTTACCATAATGCGCCAGATTTTCAACTTCCCCTATTGTTAATTTTTTACCTACTAAATTCTGCAAATCTTTTAGTGAAAAGGATATGGTCGGCATTTTATGAGAAAAATATTCCTGAATTTATAAAACATTTTGTTTTAAGAAAGGATTAAACGGATTAATTTTAAAACAGGAGTGTTGTTTTCTTTGCTGAGTTGTCAATGATAATTAAAAAAGGATTAGTTTGCAGATTTGGGTTATATTTGCATTTCTCTTGTGACTATGATTTGTCTTGGAGAAAATTCCCTTTCTATCTTACCGGCAATGTTGTCAGCTTCGGAGAATTCAGTTATTATAACTTCTCCGTCTTCTGTAGGAGGAATGATTCCAATGATAGGCTGGTAAAAAGCAGATTTTGAAAACACTTCCGAATTTGAAGTTTGTATTTTAATTCATGCATAGAAATGCATTTTGGTTTATAAATTAATTGTTGAATATTGTTAAACTAACTGGATATTTCTCAAAAAATCCAAGTCATGGCTGAATAACTGCCGAATGTCTTTAATTCCCAATTTAAACATCGCCAGCCTGTCTAACCCCACACCCCAGGCAATTACTGGAATTTCCTTGCCTACAAGAGGGACTACCATTTCAGGCCTGAAGATGCCTGCCCCAGCCAATTCAATCCACCCCATATCAGGATGCTTAGCAAATAACTGGGCAGATGGCTCGGTGAAAGGAAAATATGCAGGCACTATTTTTATTTTGTCAGTTTCTGCAAATTCCTCTGCAAACATTTTAAGAATCCCTTTCAAATGCCTGAAATTTATGCCTTCCTCTATCACAAATCCTCCGACTTGATTGAAATCAGAGAGGTGGGTAGCGTCAATAACATCATATCTAAAACACCTTGCAATCTGAAAATATTTGCCAGGTATCTTTAAGTCCTTTGATGCCAAAGTTCTTGAGCTTATGGATGTATCGTGAGTCCTCAATATGTGCCTGTGGGTTCTTTTGACATCAAAATCATATTTCCATCCAGTGCTTCCTGCCACCCCAGTTTCATGAGACTTCTTCACTCGGTTTACAAGCTCTTTTGGCAAGACAGTTGAGTATTTAGGCTGTTTTATATAATATCCCTGATGAATATCTCTTGCAGAATGAAACTGAGGCATGAACAATGAATCCATATCCCAAAAGTCCGTTTCTACAACTGGCCCAGACATCTCTGTAAAACCCAAACTCAAAAACTTTCTCCTCACATCGTCCAAAAACCTCCGGTAGTGCTGCTTCCTTCCGGCAAAAATTTTAGGAGCCTGAACATTTAAGTCATATCTTCTGAACTTCTTGTTTTTCCATGAGCAGGATTTCAGAATACTGTTTGTTATACTGTCAACAAGCTCGTAGTCTGATTTATTGAAGATTTGGATAAGATCTTTTCCAGTAGGAGTCAGCTCAGCAGTTATTTTTTTTTCATCTTCAATCCTGAGTATATTTTTTCTTTTTTTCAGCCCTTCCAGAATATCAATATCAGCCTGAGAAAGAGCCTCAAGAAGAATTGGAAACTTTTTCTTCAAAAAGAGCTCATCTGGAAGATTTTTGTTGAGCGAGTCTTTTCCTTGCTCAGTTATTGAGATTACAACTTCTTTTTCTTTTTTAATGAATATTGCTGATTTGCCCCTCAGAATCCCCAGGCTTATGTTGATTTCCTCACTGCTCAAACCTGTTTTTTTCGTTATTTGCAAAATGGTAAGCGGGCTTTCTATCAATGATTGGAGAAGCTTCTTCTCAGGCAAGCCTTCTTGCCTGTACTTTATTCCATTAGAATCAAGGGATGCTGATTTTTTTGATGATTGCTCTATTTTCACTATGTTTTTGTTCTGGAGCCATTGCAGCGCCCGCATTGCTTCAACTTCAAGCATTTGAGATAATTTGAGAAGTTCTGAGAAAGAGCTGCTCTTTTCAAGATGAGGGAGTAGTTTTCTTTCAAGAGGATGCAAGGATTCTGCGAGTTTTTGGAGTGACATTTTAGTATAAGCAGGGAGACTTATTTTCTTTTTTTCTGAACCTTCTCCCAATCATCAAGGAATTTCTTAATCCCTGCATCTGTCAAAGAATGATTAAACATCTGCCCAAAAACTGAATAAGGGAGAGTTGCTATGTCTGCTCCAATCAATGCAGCTTCCTTGACATGGATGGGATTTCTTACAGAAGCGACTAAAATCTGAGTTTTGAAATTGTAATTTGAATAAATATGCCTTATATCCTGTATAAGCTCCATTCCCGTCTGTCCAATATCATCCAGCCTCCCTACAAAAGGGCTTATGATGAATGCCCCTGCCTTCGCCGCCAATAAAGCCTGATTTGATGAGAAACACAAGGTTACATTAACTTTTAGGCCTTCTTTTGTCAGCATTCTGCACGCCTTTATGCCTTCCTGAGTCATAGAAACCTTTATAATTATATTTTTGTGCAGTTTTGAAAATTGTTTTCCTTCTTTGAACATTCCTTCTGAATCTGCCGCCACTGTCTCCGCGCTCACTGGGCCGTTAACAATGCTGCAGATTTCTTTTAAAGTTTTGTTGTAGTCCCTTCCTTCTTTGGCTATTAAGGTGGGGTTTGTCGTTACTCCGTCTAAGGGGATTATTGAATTTGCCTTTTTGATTTCTTCAACGCTTGCTGTGTCCAAAAATATCTGCATTTTAACCAAAGAATAAAAACATCAGTACATTTAATAAGTTTTTGTTTTATTCTGAGCAGAATGATAGAAGTAAACGGAAACTACGGTGAAGGGGGAGGGCAGATAGTGCGTACAGCATTGGCATTATCAACTCTGATGCAAAAACCATTTAGGGCTTATGATATAAGGAAGGAAAGAAAGGAGCCGGGATTAAAAAATCAGCATCTTTACTGCATTGATGCTTTGAGAAAAATTTGCGATGCAAAAACAGACGCAGCTGAATTAGGATCTGAAAAAATAATTTATGCTCCTTCTGCAATAAAGCAAAGTAACATCGAAGTGGATATAGGAACTGCAGGTTCAATAACACTGTTTCTGCAGTCAGTAATGTTTCCCCTTATGTTTGCAGGAAAAAGAAGCAAAATAACTGTAAGAGGAGGAACAGATACAAAATGGAGCCCGTCTTTCGACTACCTCAATTATGTGATGATGCCTCATCTGCGCAAGTTCGCAGATATAGAACTCTCTATTCTTAAAAGAGGGTTTTATCCGAAAGGTGGCGGAATTGTTGAATTAAAAATGAAACCTTTTATGGATATCTCAGGGTATGAAAACTTTGGGGAATTTGTCAGTGAAGCAAGGAAAAAGTTTAAGCCAATAATTATTGAAGAGCAGGGAAACCTACTTGCGATAAAAGGAGTGTCTCATGCTTCTGAAGAATTGAGGGAAGCCAAGGTTGCTGAGAGGCAGTCTTCTTATTCTTCCTCCATTCTCACTAAAAATTTTAATATCAATCCCTATATACGTGTAGAGTATTCAAAAACATATTCCATTGGGTCTGTGATGACTCTCTGGGCAGCTTTTGCAAAAAAAGACGAAACTGGAATGGACAATCCAATAATAATAGGTGCTGATTCCCTCGGAGAGAAAGGAAAAAAAGCGGAAGATGTTGGAAAAGATGCCGCTTCTTCTCTTATAAAAGAAGTGGATTCCCGCTGCGCTGTTGATAAATACTTAGGAGATATGCTCCTCCCGTATATGGCTGTTGTCGGCGGAAAAATAAAAGTTTCAGGAATAACAAACCACACCCTTTCCAATATTTATGCCATAGAGCTGTTTTTTGGAAAAATGTTTGAAATTGATGAAAAAGAAAACAAAATAAGCTGCCGTGTTTCGTAAAAACCTTTATAAATTAAAGCGTTATCTCAGAAGTATGGAAAAAACAGTGTGTAACTCATGCAGTAAACGAATATCCAATACTATAGGCTCTACAAGATTCCAGTGCCCAAAATGCGGGAAAAAGGAGATAGTAAGATGCTTTCATTGCAGGGAAATAGCTGCAAAGTATGAGTGCAGTGAATGTAAATTTATAGGCCCTAACTGAATTTAATCTAAAATGGCAGTTGTTGTAATAACTTTGAGGATAATGCCGTCAGGGCCTGATGCGGACTTGAACAGCATAGAAAAAAAAGCAAAGGAGTTTGTAGTTAGTTTTGCAGGGAAGACTCAGTTTAAGACCGAAGTAAAGCCGATAGCGTTTGGGATAAATTCTGTTGAGATGATATTTGTGATGGAAGAAAGTTTGGGCTCCACAGAGAAGCTGGAAGGGCAGATATCAAAAATAGAAGATGTTAATTCTGTTGAAATTATAGATGTGAGAAGGGCTGTCGGGTAGAGAATAACTTGTTGTTGATTTATTTTTTCATTATTTTTAATAAGTCGGATATACTGACATCGCTCCTTATTGCAGTAGGACTGAAATGAGTTTCTGAAACTTTAAATCCTGAAGAGTGCAGCTTCTGCATTATTAAATCTTTTTTTGGGATAGGGTTTACCTTATACCTCTCGCAGAGATTGTGAAGGTCATAGAAACCTATTTGAGATATTTCAGATTCTGAAGAAATTATTTTCAGAAAAGATAATAGATGAGGGTCATTTACGAAAAATTGGTCTTTTGATGCGTCATTTAATGCTTTTTCAGCTACTTCTTTATCCCAAAGATTTCCGGTCCAAAAAGGACCGCTGCCGTCAGAAGTTCCGTGGTTTGTGAGCATATTGTCCACATAATATTTTCCCTTCGTGCAGGCAAGAAATACCCTAAAATAATGATTTTTTGAATATGAGAAAACAGGGGTCAATGATTTATCATACTGCGCCCCTATGAGTTGTATTCTTCTTATCAATATTCTCAGCCCAATTTCGTGCATTGTGCTGCTGTGGGAGGGAATTGACCAGTATTTTCTAAGGCAGGCTTTTGGGTGAGTCCCGCACAAAGAAGAAGTATCAGTTGCCGTCACAGCCAATATGCCTTTTCTTGAAATCCTTTTTATAGAAGAATCCAAAAACTGGACTGGAGTTCCGAATGGGTCTATATCAATATAATCAAAACCTGTTGATTCCGCCAATAACAAGTTTGCATCTTTGTTCTCTATTTTGAACTCTACTTTATTATGAACCATATTTTCTTTCATTAGTGAGCAGGCTGTTTGGCTTGAGTCGTTTGAGGTTATATCGCAGCGAGGTGACTCCTTGCAGAATCTTATAGAACGCACCCCTGTTCCTGCCATCAAATCGCATACATATTTTGGCCGAAATATTCTCAGCATAAGAACAGAAATATCCCTATTAAGGCTCATTATCGGGTTGTAGAACACTGGAAGCTTTTTTGAGATGGTCTTGCCCTTAGGAACAAAAAATTCAGCACTTCTCTCATTAACGAGCTGTTTACTGAAACCAGTGAATGCAGGCATTTTTTGATTATATATTTAACCTTCTATAAAAAATGGAAGGTATTTTGCCTGCCTGAATGAATTTCTAGTTTCGCTTCTTGCAGTTACTTTAAGGGAATATTCTCCCTGTCTGAGATTGCCCGAATAGGATGTTCTAATTCCAGTTTCAGCTCCGCTATCTACATCAAAATCTCTTGATGTGAATGAATCCAAAGCATCTCCATTAACATCATAGACAATATAATCAAGTCTCACATCATCGATATCTCGGTTGTCGAGATTAGATATGCTGGTGTATGCAGAAACTGGTTCCCCCTTGAAAGGTGAGTTTATTCTGAAAGCGCCTATCAAAGCAAAAACAAGCAGTATTCCCATAATTTTTTCTTTCATACGTAGTGGTAAATATTACTAGTATAAAAATCATTCTGTCCTTGATGAACAAATGGATTGTTTTTCTGCAAAATTTTAAAAATGGAGCGGCTTTTATAAGAATAAGTATGGAGGCAAGATGATACGGCAGCCTATAATGGTTTTTATGGGGAATGTGGACGCAGGAAAAACTTTACTGCTGGATAAAATAAGGAATACAGCGATAGCTTCAAAAGAGTCTGGAGGAATAACTCAGGCGATAGGGGCATCAGTAATACCGGTAAGCACAATAACGAAAATATGCAGCGGGTTGATTTCTTCATCTGCAAAACTGAAAGTTCCTGGGCTGCTTACAATTGACACTCCGGGGCATGCGGCGTTTACAAACCTGAGAAAAAGAGGAGGAAATCTTGCAGATATAGCAGTCATTGTTGTAGACATCAACGATGGAATAAAACCTCAGACAATGGAATGCATAGACATATTAAAGCAATATAAAACTCCTTTTGTGGTTGCGCTGAATAAGATTGACACAGTTCATGGATGGAAGAGTGAGAATTCCATAAAGTTTATTGACGGGATTAAAAACCAGTCAGAAAATGTTATTCAAAAAGTAGAAGGAAAACTTTACGAAGTTGTGGGCAAACTGAGCGAGCTTGGTTTTGATTCTGAAAGATTTGACAGGGTATCAGATTATACTAAGCAGATATCAATAGTTCCAACATCTGCAGTAACTGGAGAAGGCATTCCTGAACTCCTCATGGTTGTCTGCGGAATGTCTCAAAAATTTCTTGAAAAAAATCTGGAAGTGAGTAGTGGTTATTCAAAAGGAACAATAATGGAAGTTAAGTTTGAGAAAGGCCTTGGAAAGACCGTTGATGCTGTAATTTATGATGGAGTGCTGAAGCAAAATGACACCATAGTTATAGGCGGGATTGACAAGCCAATAATAACAAAAGTAAGAGTCCTGTTTGAACCATCCCCCCTTTCAGACATGAAAGATAAAAAAACGAAGTTCAAGTCCGTCAAAATTATTTCTGCCGCTACCGGAGTTAAAATAAGCGCTCCGGGATTGGAAGACGCAGTTTCTGGAATGCCCATAGTGTCTTGCAATGAAGAAGACGTGGAGGAGGTTTGCAAGAGAATAAAAAGTGAAGTGGGTGAAGTGATTATATCCACAGACAAAAACGGAATAATAGTAAAGGCTGATTCTCTTGGAAGCCTTGAAGCGATTGTAAAACTTCTGAAAGAGAATG
>Ga0209541_10016187_pt1 | contig 11054 bp, 13 predicted proteins | sample RifCSPlowO2_01_FD_184027 | JGI IMG/M metagenome (GOLD analysis project Ga0209541, IMG submission 184027) | Groundwater microbial communities from Rifle, Colorado - Rifle CSP2_plank lowO2_0.1 (SPAdes) (version 2) | ecosystem: Environmental > Aquatic > Deep subsurface > Groundwater | place... | reverse complement strand
CGGAGTGCGCCTGTTCTTTTGTTTTTGGAAAAAAGAGCATGGCGTTTGATTTATTGTAAGGAAATCTGCTAAATTCAAGCGGAAAAAATTCTCCATAGGGAAACTTGCGTCCCAATTTATCAACATATGGATTTTTCTTCATGTCCGCAATTATTACTTCTTTTAACTTCTCATACTCTTCTTTTGAGTATTCTTTGTTTAAGATGCAGTATCTTTTTCTTTTCAAATTAAAACAACCCAGGTTGTTTTTCCCCGCTATGTTTTGAAAACAATATTCCAGGTTAACACAGTCGGGAAAGCAAACTTGAGAGAAAAAAACTGAATCTACGTTTTCACCGACAGCCAGGGATTCATAAACGAGCGATGCGTTATTCCCCCACCCAGAATAATCCATGCAGTCTTTCGCTGTGGGAACAGTTACGAATTGAGTCCATTTACAATTCTCTGCACCACCAACCATATATACCTCTTTGGAGTTTTTAGAACTATAGATATCTTCACCTGTCACATTCAGGTTTTTAGAGTTTCCGTTATATTCTCTATATGGTAAGGTCTTCCAAAACTCATGTGCTTTTTCTTTAAGAGATTGTAGAGATGCCCAAGAATCAAGCCTTAATTCTTTTATTTTTTCTATATATTCTTTTTTTGTATACTTAACATTAAAAATAGAATAAGAAGCACCTCGTAAATTTACACACCCAATGCAGTTTGTGCAGTTTGAACAATTTCGAGAGAACCACACATCTACACAATCACGACATTCATATGAGAAAAAAGTTTGGTAACTTTTATTAATCCCAACACATTCATAACATAGTTCTGAATAGAAGCCTCGCAAACAATCCAAGCTAGACTTTAGATTATTCAATAACGACGAATAGTAAACATTATCACAATAGTCCGCCCAAAATACTAAATAACAATCCTTACACCAGGCAAGGTCGTTACAGTATTCAGAATTTTTTAATGTTGAGTGCGCAGTAGAAAGAGCTACAAAGGGAGTTTTTTCGGAAAGTTCTTTTACTTGTTCTAGAAACGGACGCATAGGGTCGTAATCCATGGCATATTCCGTCCCGTCCCAAGAATCGCCCCACCAACACGGCGGGCAGTAAGTAATTATTTTCTGTTCCGGCGGGTATATGGACAGAGTTTTTTCGCCACATTTATCACAATTTCTCCAATATATATTCCACGTATTCTGAAAAGATAAACGGCGAATGAGCCGGCATTCCGAACACCAGGTAGGCGATGGAACCTTTATTTTTTCGTAAAAGTTAAAGTCTTCCTGCTCTATAGTAAAGTCTGTCTTGCAGTTTTGGCAGGCTTGCACTGAACTTGTTGAGTGTGTTTTAACTTGTGCCTCCATATTTATATTCTACAACATTTTAGAAAATTCTTTGGGCAAGGGTGATTCTACTTTTATTGTTTTACCTCTTAAGTTCTGAAATTCTATAGACTTGGCATGGAGAGCGAGGCGGGGAAAGCCTACGGGGCAATTGTTCTTCGGCGCATACAAGCCGTCGCAGGCCACGGGGTGATTAAGGAATTTCATATGCACGCGAATCTGGTGCGTCCGGCCGGTTTTCGGCTTTATCTCCAAATAAGTAAACTTGGCAGGCGTAGTCTCAATGAATTTTTTCATCGCGTAAGTCCCGCCTGGTACTCCAGGAAGGGTAAAGCGTGGAAAAATTTGTTGAGACGAAGCCATTTTGTGGATCGAAGCTTCTGCTTCAAATCTTTTCAAAACTTTGTATTCTGTAATTGCTTCTCGCATCGCTCCGCGCGCGCCCCTTCCGGAGAGCCGGCGACGAAAGTCAGAGGGGCTTCTGCCTATCGGCTTGTTTATTATTCCGTGGTCATTTTTTACAAAGCCAGAAACAATCGCGTGATAAATTTTATTGATAGTCCTGTTTTGGAACTGGCTTTTTAGAAATTCGTGCGCTTTTTTGTTTTTTGCGAAAAGCAAGACTCCAGAAGTGTCTTTGTCCAGCCTGTGCACCAATTCTATCTTTGGATATTTTTTAAGAAGCAAATCTGTAATCGCGACTTCTTTTGTCCTACCATCAGGGTGAGTTAAAACACCCGCCGGCTTGTCTATGGCCAGAACATTAGAATCCTCATACAAAACTTTAACTTTCATCCCGTTAGAAATTTTAATTTTTAACACCTTTCTATAATTAGCTGTTTAGTGAATTTCTAACGGGATTCAAGGCTTTAATTTTCTTTAAATATCGGTTTCTTTACCGCCCCCGCACCCATAGTCACAGTTATTTGAGCAGACGCTTGAACAGCACCATTGTCGCAAACAACCGTATAGGTAGTGTCTATAACTGGACTCACTGCGACACTGCCAGAGGTGGCACCACCCGTGGCAAAGTTTGTACCAACACAAGAAGTAGCATTGGTTGAAGACCACGTGATTGTTGATGTTGCTGGAGGGACAATAGATGTTGGGTCGGCAGAAATATTTGCAGTTGGGTCGGGAGGAGGAATGACAGCACATATTGTTCCATTCCAGGCAGTACCCGAAGTACAATCTGTGGCAACATTCGTTTGAGCAAGCAGAACAGCATTGTTATAGAGATAGAAGTTTACTCCCGAAGCATTATATGGAGCAGTAAATGTTTGAGAACCATTGTTAATGCTATTTCCTGGACTTGGAGTTCCGGTGGGACTAGTTACGGCTGATGTAGCTACGGGGTTGGCGGTGGTCCAGGTTAGAAGTTTAGTACAGCTACTTCCTCCCGAAGCAATGGTACAAGAAGTGGTAGGTCCGGGGGTAAGGGTACCGGACATTGACCCGCCAGCAGTACATGCTGACCCATTCCAGGCAGTACCTCCAGCACAACTCGTAGTCACCGTTGATTGAGCAAGAATAACAGCATTGTTGTAGAGGTAGAAAGTAGTTACTCCGGACATGGCTGAAAGATAAGGAACAGTGAATGTACTTGAGCTGTTGTTCCCGACTGGAGCAGATGGAGTGGCAGTACCGTTGTTAGTTACAGAAGATGTAGCTATTGGATTTGTAGTCGTCCAAGTCAGAGTACCACTGGTACAACTACTTCCTCCCGAAGCTATGGTGCAGGAAGAAGAGGCGGGAGTTAGAGTGCCGGACATTTGAGAGAATGAGGCGACGACTGTACAATTTGCCGTCAGAGGAGAAGTGGTGAAGGTGAAGGCTGAGGTTCCGGATACCGGAGAGCCCCCGCAGGTTCCTCCGACTGAAGCGGTATAAGTAGAGTTGGGAGTAACGGTGAAAGATTTAGTGGTGTTGTAATTTCCTGTCTGGGGAGTATTGGGAGAAATGGTTCCATTCGCACCAGCGCTGGGGGTAACGGTGTAGGTATTTAAATTAAACGTGGCCGTACAGGACCTGGCAGCACTCATGGTAACCGAACCATCAGCACAATCTGCGTCCCCGCTCCAGCCGGCAAAACTAGAACCCATAGCGGGTGAATTGGTTAAAGTGACTATTGTTCCGGAATTATATGTCCCAGCTGGTCCGGCTGTTCCTGAACCAGTGCCGGCGGTGGTGATAGTAAGAGGATATGTTATTGTCGCGCAAATTGACCCATTCCAAGAGGTGCCGGAAGTACAAGTTGCAGAAATTGTAATACCTGCACCACTCGGAGAAGTGGGAACAAGTGATTTGGTATTGTTGTAGAGGTAGAATATTCTGGAGCTGTATGGAACAGTTACAGACTGAGTACCTGATTGAGGAGTGGTCAGGGTGTTGGTAACATTTATATTAGTCATTCCGCTGGCAGTGATGGCGGTCGGGGTTGCTTCTGGATTTGTTATGCCCCAAGAAAGATTGGTGGTGCAACTGCTTCCTCCCGAAGCGATAGTACAACCAGAGCCAGTAAGGGTGCCGGACATGGGAGCGCTGACATTAACGTCCACAAAATCACTTATTGACAATCCGTTGCCTGAATTCGTGCAGGTAACAGTAAAACGAGTGTTTGCTGAAAGGGGGCCTGTTGACACCGAACCGCTAGTAGCACCTCCAGTTGAAAAATTCGTGCCCGCGCAGGAAGTTGCATTGGTAGATGTCCAATTTAGTGTTGCCGAAGTGCCAGATGGTATCGTAATCGGTCCTTGAGAACTGTTCGCAGTTATGTCTACAGTGGGCTGAAGGGCTGTATACGTAATATCAAAATTATAACTTCCGCCAGAAGCTGCGGTTATAGAACTGGGGGTTGCTGACCCTAGAGCATAACCGCTTGGGGCAACAATGGAGCCAATTGTGTATGTCCCTGCCGGCACTGAATTTGAAATGCCAGTGTATAAACCTGGACTTATAACCCACGAGCCCCCCGCAGCAAAAATTTCCGTCACAGTAATTGTAGCTGGTGAAGCTGCCAGCGTAGTTGCTGTAGCTTGCGCGGTTGATTCACATGTAGCAGGATTTTGCGGAGAGGGACAAAGCATGTATGTAAAAGTATAGGAGGTGCTGGGAGTAAGGCCGGTCGTAGTAACCGAACCACCGAACGTTCCGATAGGTTGCCATTCCCCATTCGGGTCATAGCCCGTCCAGCGTTTCCAAAGTAGTGTATTCGCGGGAATCGTGCCTTCTACCGACTCAACCCACAACCTAATAGAAGTGCTGGTAATAAGTGTCGGAGTTAAGGTAAATTCGGGAAGTGTCCCGGCGTAAGCAGTATTATTTGGAGAAAAAAGAGAAAATGCAAAAACAAACAAAAAACCTACTAATAATAAAGGAACCTTTACTGACAAAATTTTTTTTATACTCATGTTTAATATTGTATCACATAGAGTTATTTACTAATAAAATTAGGGGGCTGTGGATAACTTTATCCGTAATCCCCCTTTAAGATTGACTTCTATTTTGAAAAGTAGATAATAATAAAGAGCACCCGTCAAGGGTATTTGTACCTTGACAATCATCCTTTTACCTTTTGCCCTAGGAGGGCACAATGTCATACCCGACGCGTTTGCTCGCTGGGGTGTCGGCTCTTGCCCTCGCCCTGGTAGTTTCCTGCGGAGGTCCTACTGAACCTCCGCCTCCTCCTCCACCCAACCCTGTTGCCAGCATCACTCTCTCAGGCGATCGCATCATCCTCCCTGGATATGTGATTGCAACCGCAGGGTGCCAGAACTCGATTTCGGCCAGTCGGTCGTGGGGCGGTACTACGTCTTCCGCCCTGACGAGAGATTCGATCGTTCTCAACCAGCTTTCAAATGTGGGAGAGAACACTCTTTCCATCACCTGTCGCAACTCTGTCGGTAAAACCGACGAGAAAAGCGCCAAGGTAATGGGCGACAAACCAATGTTCTCCGGCAAGTTCGGCGCTTACAACGCCGGTGTCGGGTTTCTCGGCACTCAGCGTGTTTATGTTGTGGGTTCTGTTGGCACCGACTCCGTTAACGTCAATCCGGACGGCACGTGGTCGGTTGAGGTTAGTTCTTTCACCGACACCGCGGTCAACCTGGTGTCGGACGCCAAGGATGTGGGGAATCGCCGTTTCTTCCGCTGGGAGATTTCTCTTAAGAGGGTAAAGTGGGGAGCACCCCTACTCTACACTCGGGTGCCCTCACCCTGGACATTCTCGTCCGGGCTCTACGCCAGCGCGCCTTCTGTGCATCCGTTGAGTCTACACTGGGACGCTTTCAATCCCAACTCGCCGGCGGGCTATCTCCTGGGGGGAGGACGACGCCAAAGCGGGTGCTGGCAGTTTGACCTACAGACCTGGCCCTCATTCCCCGTCTCTCTCGCTTTTGACCGCGATAGGTCTACGGACCCCATCCTTCCGGCAGACTCCATTGCCTACTGGCGTCCACTTGACAGTCTGGAGGTGGAGCTCGGCTGGGATGTCTGGCGTCCCGCCAACTTTTCTGAAATGGCCTATGCCCAAACATCGGGTGGAAGCGAGGATTGGAAGGGAGTACTGGTAAGGGCGGTGAATGCAAACCAAGCCGGTAGTTACACCAACGGTAACGATGTCGTAAGGGGAATGGTTGAAACCCCCATCTGGGCTTTCTCTCAGGCGAATAATGTCGGCCACGAAACATCGCACACTCTGCGGATTGGCCACGCGGAGTGGTATAGCATGATGTTCTCGGGAGGTGGTGTGCAGGACCCGGAGAAGCAAACTCTCGGCTCTCGTACCACCGCCGTCATCCAGCTCCTCTACGCCGACGGCAACGCGCTTCGCGCGCTCGGCCCCGGAGCTCGCTCCGGCATTCCCGGCTCTTACATGGGTGAACGCAGAACCATGGGTCTTCCCGTGGAGCCCATCTGCGAAAATTCGGCTTCGTGAATCACCCGACCCTAGTCTGCAGTCGGAACATCAATCACCACACCCCATCGAGGGTGGTCCCCTGGGAGCGCTACGCGCACCCGGGGGATTTTATATTTTATGGAAGATTTTCCTAAGAGTCACCCCCTAGGCGTTGCCTAGGGAGTAAGAAAGAACGGTTCCTTGTAAGCAAGGACAGTCCTTGCTTAGTTTTCTTTTTACAAAGTCGAACCTTGTAAATTATGGGGGGTAACCTTTTGTAATTATTTGCAATTTAATAGGGTTATGGTATATATAGTATGTGAAAGATTCTTTGGAAGGATTTAAACTCATCGAACAAAAATCTGGTTATGAAGGCATTCTGGAAATAGATTACAAAGTTCAAATGCTAGACCCACTTTCGCTTGATAGTTTTCTAGTAAATCAGTTGCCGTCATTAAATGGAGAAGGAAATACTCAAGGACTGGTAGATATTATTGATTCATTAGATTTACGACCCGAGAGATTAAGTAGTTTTAGTTTAGAGGAATCACTGGCGGCAGTGAGGGACCTTAATATGATTTTGTCATCACTCCGCCGACATGGTCGTAATTTGGGTAAAAATTCTAAGATTGAACAAGCGCTTATTTTTTTATCCAAAAAAACACAGGAGGTTCCCACCGATACTGTCTTTTCCTACGGCACACGAAACCCACAAAATGAAAGAATGCGCACATTTACCGAACTTCAAGAAGAAAGACTATTTATAGAAAGTTTCCGAAGCGGTATGATTAGTCTTCCGTCCGCAATTAAAGCGCTTGAAGAAGCGACTAGTTTGTCTTTAAGTGACATTGCTTTTGGCGAGAAAATTAAATCTGCGCAAAAGTCTTTTGAAAAAATGATAGGGGCAATAGTCGGGGTCCAAAGAAATATTACACCGGAATTATTTACGACCCAATTGAGACCCTTTTTTGAACCCAAAAATATTGGCGGCACTACCTATAAAGCGCCTGGTGGGGCGCAAATGCCAATTGTATTAATAGATCAACTTTTATGGGGTTCTGATGTTAAGGATGAAATTTATAGACAATATTTTTATGAAAATGTTCAATACCAGCCGGTTTTTTTACGCCAAAAAGCTGAATTGTTTTCCAACATACCATCTCTCATTCATCGTATTACTAAAGAACTCGAAACAGTAGACACCAGAAATACGACAGAACTGAAAATAATTAAAAGCTCACTAGTGGCTGTTTACGATTTGTTGTCTTTTGTTGAAAAATTTCGTAAACCACATTTAAAGATTGCTGAAGCAAATATGGCCTTGCGACCGAGCGGTTCTGTCGGCAGTGGAGGATATGATGTCAATATATTAAAGTTCTTGTTGGGTCATGTTGTTGAGGCCAAAAAAACTATTAGCGATGAATTAGCTAAAATTAATATATAAATTTTATGCAAGTATATTTAGTTACAAAAAATCCTGGTAAACTTTTAGCCGCTAACTCTATTTTTTCGAAGCATAATATAGTACTTAATTCCGTTGAATGTGATTACCCTGAAATTCAAGCAGAAACGAGCTTAGCAATTGCTAAGTTTACCGCCCTAGAAATGGCCAAATCATTAAATGCTCCAGCTATTAGAGAAGATCATAGTCTGTATATTAACGCTTTAAAGTTTCCAGGACCATATACCAGTTATTTTGAAAAAAAGATCCCTGCATCAATGTTACTTGAATGGTTAAAAAATTCCAGTGATCGAGATGGATATTTTGAAATTGCTACTGTATATGCAAAACCGGATGGAGTTTTTAAGGAGTTTGTCTATCAAGTACCTATCACCATAGCGACAGAAGAGAAAGGAGAACTTCAAAAAGGGTGGGCTAGGGTGTTGATGCTTAAGAATGATTTAAGAACATTTGCTGAATATCCTGAACAAGAAAGAGTTTCTGTTTGGAATAAAAATTACCAAGACATTGCCGTTTATATCGAAAAAGAGATATGATTTTTATCGTGGGTGCTCATGCCACAGGCAAGACGTATTTAGCAAATATAATCTGTCAGTTTAATTTCGTAAAAATTGACCTAGGCCCCGTTCTTCGTGGTATTCATAAAAAATCTGGGAGCACTAAATCTTTCATTGAATGGATTCATGATGGAGAAATAAAATTTGGAAAAAACTTTACCGATGATTTACTTGCAAATGAAATTACAAACATAATTAAAATTTCAAGCAATAATACTAGACCTATCGACTTTATAGTTATAGGAAGTCGTTCAGTGGCTGGTTTGAGATATATTTTGGAACACATTGGACAGTATGATCAAAAAAGTAACAAAGTAATTTTTTTAGATGCGCCATTTCTCGTCATGTATGAACGTTATAAAAAAAGGGAAGGCGTAGATATTACTGTTGAACAGTTTGAAAAAATTCTTGACAATGATAGAAGAATGGGCATTGAAGACTTGCGTCAAATAGCTGATTTTATAATTACAAACGATTCAACCCGTGAAAAATTATCCGATCGTATTCTAAGTCTACTAAGTAGTGAATTAAAATATAAATTACCTGAAAATATATGGGAATTAAAATTGAGAATCAAATAACCCGTTTTTTAAAAGTTGGCACTGTTTTTAATAAAATTGATGGTAAGTATAATGCCACTAATCCGTTATTTAATTCAATCAAAATTAAGTTTCCAAGCAGGTTAAATGCAATGGCAATAGACCCTAGCAAAATTTTGCCTAATAAAAAGGGTATTTATAGAGCAGGAGAGGTAGTTTTCTCAATAGGATTATATAAAGTAATTCATGTTGAAAGTCGTCTCGGAGGTCATATTGAAATCAGTGATCGTTCTAAAAGAAGACCTTTAATTTTACATGCTGCCTTGTTAATGAAAAAAGCGTTGTCCTTTAGTGGGGGATTATTTATTGATGTTGACAACCAAAATGAAATTAAACATGCTGGACTTGGTTCTAGTAGTGGGCTTATCGCTGGGGTAGCATCCGCAATAAACGAACTTTACGGTTCTTTGATTCCTCCACAAATATTATTACGTTATTTGGCACAAAATCACGGAGAAGAAATAGAGGCTAACAATGAATACTTGTGTTCTATACAATGTCTGGGTGGTGCAGCAGCAGCAGGATTATTTAAAGCTGGCATGATGATCATCGCTGGTGAAAACACTATTATAGCAACATCTACAATACCCCTAAAATACAAAGTGGTGATTGGAATACCAAAGGATTATGCTCCACTGGATTCAAAAAAGTTGCTTGAACTAGAAATAAAAAATATCCACAAGTTTGTTAATACAGGGGAAAAAATGGGGGATAAGATAGCATACAATGTATTGCATAAGATGTTGCCAGCAATGATCAATGGTGATTTATCTTCCATAGGAGATGTTATTTACGATTACCGCTTTAACATGGGAAGTATTGATAATTGCTCCTTTTCTTATCCAAAAGTAGCTGAATTGGCAAAAAAATTATCTTTATTGAAAAAAAAAGGGCTTGCCCCCATTCTTTCACTTTCGTCTGTCGGACCAAGTTTTTTTGTTATTACAGAACATGTTACTGATTGCAAAAATTATTTTGAGAAATTTGGATTGTCTACTATTGTTACAAATATTGAAAATAATGGATACAAAATAATAAAAACGGGGTGAAAAAATCTTATTGGCATCAAAAAACAGTTGTAAACACATTTACGAACGATAGACCATCGGTAGCTTTGTCGCGATTTCTAAATAAACTATCAAATCATAAACTAATAACCATTTTGGACCTTGGTTGTGGGGGTGGTAGAAATACAGAAATGATTTTCAAAAAAGGGTTTCAGATATATGCGTGCGATAATTCAACTGCTATGGTTAAACAAACAATAAAACGTATGGGTAAATTTATTCCAGGAAATATTGTTGGGTCATATATTAAAAAAGCAACAATGATAAAATTACCTTATAAAAGTAATTTTTTTGATGTTGTGGTTTCAAATGGCGTATTCCATAATGCTACTTCAATGAACATGTTAAAAAAAACCATTGAAGAAACCTGCAGGGTTTTGAAAAATAAAGGGAAACTTTACCTAAACATTTTTTATGAATTTAGAAATACAACAGGTGTTCAGAAAACCAAGTCACCACAAGTTTTCCTAACAAGTAGTGAGCTAAAAATGACTTTATTGTCTAGAAGAAATATATTACATTTATTTAAAGAAGTAGATTTTAAATTATGTTCAAATACAAGGGTCTATAAAAAAGAATTAAATGTCGGCGTTCGTGGAGTATTTCGCGCAGTTTTTGTTAAACAAAAATCAATAACCCGAAAAATTACCAGTGGAGTAACTACCAGCCATTAATTAAACTATACTGGTTATTTCAAATTTTTTTCCCATGAAAACAAAGGTATCACCTTTGTTTTTGTGCAAACAAGCTCTGACGAGGGGCGCTCCTGGGGTAATGGAAACAACATTTATATTTTCAAGAGTTATCTCTTCTCCGCCACCAGCAGAAACCAAGAAATAGGTTTCCCCCATTGACTCGCTAGCAACTTCGCGGATTGTAAAAATTGCTCCTAATGCAATTTTATCACAACGATTAAGTGGCGTTTTTTGTAATAGAAAAATTGTTTTTTCTGTTTCAAGCCTTGATGCATCTAGACTAAGTTGAAGGTTTGAAAGCTGAAATTTGCTTGTATCTGAATGTGATTGATTCGCACTGGGCGCATCTTTTGCCATTTCACGAGTATCATCACGAGATTTAGTAAGCGCTTTAACGCTCGTCTCTAACTGTTCCAAAAGTTGTTGTAGGCC
>Ga0209541_10016183_pt1 | contig 11057 bp, 10 predicted proteins | sample RifCSPlowO2_01_FD_184027 | JGI IMG/M metagenome (GOLD analysis project Ga0209541, IMG submission 184027) | Groundwater microbial communities from Rifle, Colorado - Rifle CSP2_plank lowO2_0.1 (SPAdes) (version 2) | ecosystem: Environmental > Aquatic > Deep subsurface > Groundwater | place... | reverse complement strand
ATACATGGTTTTTGAAACGAAAGATAAAAACGGAATTTCCCATTATTCGCGCTACGAAAATTTTCAGGGGCCGGAAGCCTACCATAACAAAATAATTTCATGGCCTTATGAGCCGGGATCGGTATTCAAAACAATAGCAATGTCGTCCGCCATAGACGACGGCGATGTAACTCCGAATACAACATATAACGACACAGGTCCGGTGGGAGTTGACTGGAATATTTACAAACAAGCCTATGACTACGAAATTAAAAATTCAACAAACAAATACTGGGGATTAACAAACATGAAAACAGTCATAGCAAAATCACTTAATACCGGAATGACATTTGTGGCAAAAAAAATGGGTCCGGCACTTTTTTACAGTTATTTGAAAAAATTTGGATTTTTGGACCGCACCGACATCGAACTGGAAAATGAAGTGATAGGCAAAATCGAATATTTTGAAGATTGGACGGAATCGGAGCTTGCAACACACGCTTTCGGACAAGGGTTAACGGTTACAATGATGCAAATGGCAAGCGCCTACAGCGCAGTAGCAAACGGCGGAATTTTAATGCAACCATACTTGGTGGAGGAAGTCCGACATGACAACTCTACAATCACAAAAACAGAACCAAAAGAAATCAGACGCGTAATTTCGGAAGACACAGCTTCAAAAATGACAGCGATGCTCATAAACACAATCGAAAGTGGAGAAGGGAAAAAAGGAAGCGTCAAAAATCACTTTACCGCAGGAAAAACGGGAACTTCACAAACATACAAATACGGAAAAGCGATAGGAGGTCCGGGAAATACCATTGGGTCATTCGCAGGATTCGGACCGATAGACAATCCGAAATTTGTAATAATTGTAAAATACGACAGACCGCGCTCAAGTGAATGGGGATCTTCAACAGCCGCAGAAACATTCAGCAAGATCGCAGATTATTTATTCGGCTATTACGGCTTGCCTCCGGATAAATAGACGCCCCGCCACAAATTATTTCAGCATACCATTACTGTAAATTACTTCAGGCGAACTGCCAAGTTTCAAATCCACCCCTTTCACGAAAACCAAATCGGCAAGTTTATTCGCCCAAACTTTTGCGCGTGAAACCGTGTATAAATAATCTCCGATATACAAAATCCTGTCTATATTCCCATCGCCGCCCCAATAATATCCTGATTTTTCCTTAATCTCGTTTTCCGAATAATGGCTTACCTTCCCCTTAAATTCAAAACCATTTTCAACACTGACACCATAGACATACGCTCCCTGAAAAACATAATCGCCGTATGTATTTGCATCATGATCGAGATCAGCCTTCACGCTTTCAGGAATTTCCGCAACCGTTACGGGAAAAGCCATCAACCCTTTCTCTTTATCAAACAAAAGCGCTTTATGATTATGCAATAATTCGCTGTCCGTCCCCCTATCTCCAATCACAATTTTATGCAATTCTTTCGGATTGGAAACATCAGTCACGTCAAACATCGCTATTTTCATGCCTTGATACCACGCAAAATCAAAACTGTTATTGGTCTCTTCTTCGCTCGCATCAACAGCCTCCTTCCCAAAACCTATGATATGAGTGTCATCGTAAGGATGAAGATAATCGCTGTATCCCGGAATTTTCAATTTCCCTAAAATTTGAGGATTTTTCGGATCACTGACATCCAATACGAAGAAAGGATCGACTTTCTTGAATGTCACCATATAAGCTCTGTCCCCGACAAATCTAACCGAATATATTTTCTCACCCGGCGCAATCCCTGTAATATTTCCGGCTAAATCCAACTCGCTATCTAAAATATAAAGATTATTCGTAGATAATTTTTCAGTGTTCCAAACTTCACCAACAGTTGTGGCAACTCTAAAATTGCCGTTATATTCATCCATTGAAAACTGATTTAGGATGTGCCCCGGTACCTCGCCCTTTCCCAAATAAGAAAGTGCATTTTTCCCCAAGCTGAACTTGTGAACTATCGTTTTTTCCTCATCGCTTGCATCGAAGAACCAGTTATAGCGGGATTCGGCAACATATAAATTTTGTTTTGAAGCGTAAATATTTCCGCTCGCGCCCATTACAACTTCCTTGCTGAAATCGGCATCTGGATCATCAAGCGGAAGCCCGATAATTATTAAATAATTGGCGGCCTCAACGCCCGGGATATATCTTACATCACCGCATCCGACAAGCTCCTTTGATTGCTCGGTTGCAGTATCCGAATACAAAGGAATTATTCCATCATCGGGAATTCCCGCACCGAAAGGACCGACATACTCGCTTTTATTTGCAACAACATAAAGCATATCGTCTACTTTTCTGGAAGATGTATAGCCGCCTTCAATATCAACATTGCGAATAAGTTTAATATCCCCCTTATTTGTAATGTCAAAAACATAAATATTGCTCGAAGGCCCATTCATTGGCTTAAACACCTGTCCATAACTGCTACCGATTACGACCAAACGATCACTGTCTACGTACATATCGGTAGGATAGAAATTATCATTTTCAAAGGAAACTTCATCCATTTCAACCATTTCGCTCACAGGATAAGCCTTAACAACCCTTATGGTATTATCCTTAAGCAAATAAATATATTCACCGTCGGTTTTCACAATGTCAGCTTCGTCCACACCTTCAACCTGCACATTTGTGGAAGAATAATCAGGCGATTCTTGAGCCGAACTTTCCGGCACGGCAACCGACCCTGCATCTTCGGATACCGACTCTTCATCCCCGGTCATAGGACTCATCGTCATCATTTTTTCAATTCCATATCCTCCGCCGTACAAAGAAGCATTTTCAGCAATATAATCCTTCAATTCAACACATGATTCAAATTGCTGAAGAGCCCCGCCGGCAGCCAAAACTTTTTCCTTTCTCTTAATCCCGATATAAGTAGTGGTAGATACATAGTCCGGATCTTCCTTGACTCTCCAAATCATTTCAGCCATATCCCCGCGTTTAACCTTGTAATCAAAAGAATAAACTTCCTTGGGAATGGCTTTTTTATCTTCAAGCGTAGTCACATATTTTTGATACCAATTTTCTTCGCTGTCTTCCGAAATTTCCAAACCTAAAGTATTCGCAATAATCTTACTTGCTTCCGCAAAATTTATATCCTGCCCCGGTTTAAAAGTTTTATCCCCGTATCCGCTAACAAGCCCTAATTCTGTCGCCCCGCAAACATACTTTGCAAACCACTCATCTTTAACATCTTTATAACAATTTTCGCCACCGAATTCCTTACCGGATGCTTCCATGACAATCTTTAAAAACTCCGCCCTGTTTATGGAATTACCGGGTTTAAAAGTTCCATCGGCATACCCCTGCACAACCTTAGCGTCTTGCAGGTAAGAGATAGCGGCATAATTGGCATCACCATATTCAACATCTCCGAAAATTTTCCCGCCGGCCGTAGCCGTAATGGAAAAACTGCTTAAAATAACCGCAACAGTCAACAAGACAGATAAAAATCGCATTTTCATATAAGAAAAAATTATAAAATACACAAATGTATACTACTTCAAAAGAATAGTATTACGCAAAACAGCTTGCAAAACATGCAAAAAAACTAAATTTTCTCAGCCACAACTTTGTCAAATTCACACTCCAGCGGCTGATCCCCTGGACGATCCTGCGGACTCCATCTTACAAGAAGATCTCCGGAATCAAGTGTCAGTATAATCTCAGGCTTACCTGGCGGTTCATCTAATGGAAGGATATCATATGCTTCTTGGGTAAGAACGTGATAATAGAACCACGGAGTATCACTCCAGCTAACAGAAAGAGGGGCGTAAACACTATATACTTCGGATACATTTTTCATCATTTCAGACGGCTGATCACCCTTAACGCTAAAATATTCTGCGCATTCTGCAGAGGTAATCAAATTAAATTTATAATCACTATCTGTATATAAAATCACTGTTCCCTTCAAAGGAAAGAAGTACGCTCCAGCAGCCACCAAAACAAGCAAAACAACCAAAGCAAACATCGCTAATTTAGTTTTTTTCATAAGATTTGGATTAGAAATTAACTTAAAAAGAATATATCAGCCTGGCGCAAAACACAAACGAAACGCTCATTACAAATCTGATTGACAATCAAACCATTCTAAACTAGATTTTATCCACATTAATCATACCAACTTAGTATGAATTACATAAAAACCTGCGCAACAAAACAGCGAAGCGGAGCTCTGCACATTACTCAAAAAGTGGATTATGGAATAATTTTGCTTACGACTTTAGCAAAAACCGCAAACGGCATCTCGATCAAAAAAATTGCGGAAAATTATAATTTATCCTTTTTGTTCCTGCAAAAAGTTGCAGGACTGCTTCAAAAAAGCAATCTCGTAAAAGCGACAAGGGGCAAATACGGCGGCTACAAACTTATAAAAAATCCGCGAAAGATTACAATTAAAGAAATAATAGAAGCAATCGAAGGCAATATCGCAATTGTCCCATGCTTAGTCCGGAAAACAGCATCTGTATGCAAACACAAGCCATATTGCATAGTCAGAAAAGGTTTCAAAAAAATCAACGACGAAATACAAAATCAATTATTAAATAAAAAACTTAGTTACTTTATCTAACTTTCTCTTATGGACACATTGGAAATAATTGCTTTGCGCGCGGAAACAAACAAAACAGAAATTCTAAAAGGAATAAATTTAAAAATCCGGTCAGGAGAAATTCACGCGATCATGGGGAAAAACGGTTCGGGAAAAAGTACGCTTTGCAATGTTGTCATGGGGCATCCGAAATATAAAATAACGGAAGGAAAAATAAAATTAAACGGAAAAAAAATTGAAAAATTACCCGCAAACAAAAGAGCGAATTTGGGACTTTTTCTGGCATTCCAAAATCCTACGGAAATTCAGGGAGTTACATTGAATAATTTTCTAAGACTCGCTAAAAACACAAACGCAAAAGCTCAAAATAAAAAAGCCAAACACATTTCTCCAAGCGAATTTTTGCAGACAATTTCGCAGAGTATGGATTTGCTCGAAATGGATAAAAAATTAGCGGGACGATCAGTAAACGAAGGGTTTTCAGGAGGAGAAAAAAAGCGCGCAGAGATTATGCAAATGGCAGTCCTTAAGCCGAGAATCGCACTTCTGGATGAAATAGATTCGGGTCTCGACATAGATGCTCTTAAAACCGTCGCAAAAGCGATTAAGCGCCTGCATAAGCAAACAAAATGCGGAATTTTGCTGATTACCCATTACCAAAGAATTTTAAATTATATTACTCCGGATTTTGTCCACATCATCTCAAATGGAAAAATTATAAAATCCGGCGACAAAAAACTTGCGCAAAAACTTGAAAAACACGGTTACGAAAAATTTGTAAAAGAACCTGCATGAAAATTCCAAAACGGACACGAAAAATACTGGAAAAAATATCAAACCAAAAAAATTTGCTTCGCAAATTAGGATTTAGAACAGATACAAAGCCGGTTTACAAATCACCGCAAGGATTAAACACAAATATAATAGAAGAAATTTCACGCCAAAAAGCCGAACCGGAGTGGATGCTTACTTTAAGGAAAAAAGCCCTGGAAATATTTTTTAAAAAACCTTTGCCGCTTTGGGGCGGAGATTTAAGTAAAATAAATTTCGACACGCTCCACTATTACATAAAACCGCAAGATAAAATAAAAACGAAGTGGGAAAATGTCCCGAAAAAAATAAAGGAAACTTTTGACAAACTCGGTATTCCGCAAGCTGAAAGAAAATTTTTAGCGGGAACGGGAGCCCAATTTGAATCGGAAATGATTTATCACTCACTGCAAAAAGAACTGAAGGGAAAAGGCGTGATATTTGAATCCACAGACACTGCGCTGAAAAAATATCCTAAAATTTTCGCGGAATATTTTGGAAAAGTTGTTCCGGTTACGGACAACAAATTTGCGGCGCTGAATTCCGCGGTGTGGTCAGGCGGATCGTTCATTTATGTTCCAAAAAACACACATGTAAACCTTCCCCTGCAGACATATTTCAGAATAAACGCCGAAAGGATGGGACAATTCGAAAGAACGCTTATTATAGCGGATGAAGGCTCCTCGGTTCACTATATAGAAGGTTGCTCCGCCCCAATTTACTCCACCGATTCCCTGCACGCCGCAGTGGTTGAAATAATCGTAAAAAAGAACGCACGAGTTCAGTACACAACCATCCAAAACTGGTCAAGCAATGTTTACAATTTGGTTACAAAACGTGCATTCGTATATGAAAACGCCGAAATGCTTTGGCTGGATTGCAATATAGGATCGCGCCTTACAATGAAATATCCGGCAATATTTTTACTTGGTGAAAATGCCAAAGGCGAAATTCAATCGCTCGCCTTCGCAAAAGAAAATCAGCATCAGGATACAGGCGCAAAAATTTTTCACTCATCTTCAAATACAAGTTCAAAAATAGTGGCAAAATCAATCAGTAAAAATAATGGAAGAAACTCATACCGCGGTCTTTTAAAAGTTTCTAAAGGAGCAAAAAATACGGTAAGCCATGTTTCTTGCAATGCACTTTTGGTAGATGAAAATTCGCGCTCCGACACATATCCGACAATGAAAGTTGAGGAAGAATCCGCAACGGTCGCTCACGAAGCGACTGTTTCAAAAATAAGCGAAGAACAATTATTTTACTTGATGTCACGCGGATTAAGTGAAGATGAAGCCGTTTCTATGATAGTAAACGGTTTCGCGACTCAGATCATAAAACAACTGCCAATGGAATACGCGCTTGAATTAAATCGGCTGATAGAACTGGAAATGACGGGCAGACACGAGCGATAGCGAGTGTCCTAATAAATAAAAAGTTTGCGAAGCAAACACCTATGCAAAACTCCACCCACCCAAAATCAGTCAAAAAAGTAATTGTATCGGACAATATTTCATGCATGAATATTAAAGATATTCGACCTTTAACAATTGCGGCGGTTTTGGACAAAGGATGGAAAAACACAAAAACTTTTTCATTAAATTTAAAAGATAAAAACAAAAATATAAATTTTGTTATAATAATAATCGCAAAAAACTCGGAAGAATTTTCGTTTAAAACAACAGTCATCCACGAAGCGCCAAACACAAAAAGCCATTATTTCATACGAAGCGTTTTATTGGATGACTCAAAAGTTGCTTATAAAGGCATGCTTTCAATCAAAAAAACCGCAAAATCCTCGGAAAGCTGGTTGTCGCATCATTCCCTATTGCTTTCGCAAAATGCAAAAGTTGAAACAATCCCATCGCTCGAAATCGAAACAAACGATGCGTCCGCGGGACACGCGGCATCCATGGGAAAGATAGATGACGAAATGCTTTTTTATCTCCTCTCCCGCGGAATAAACGAAAAAACAGGCAAGAAAATTCTCATAAAAGCGTTTTTGGAAAAAGACTTCGACAAAATCGAAGATGAAAATACAAAAAAAATACTGGATGAAAAAATAGAAAAAATTCTTGGAAAAACATTAAAATAATCACGCATGCTAGACCCCAACAAAATTAAAAAACAGTTCCCCATCTTCAAAAGAGAAATAAACAACCATTCGCTCGTGTATTTAGACAGTGCATCAACAAGCCAAAAACCACAAGCGGTTATAAATTCGCTGGTTAATTATTACAAAAACACCAACGCAAATATTCACCGCTCAATTTATAAACTTTCCGAAGAAGCGACCTCTGCATATGAAAATGTGCGCTCGCAAACTGCAAAATTCATAAACGCAAAAAGCTCACGTGAAATAATTTTCACAAGAAACGCAACGGAATCAATAAACATGGTGGCACAAACATGGGGAAAATTAAATATAAAACCAAACGACGAAATTATCGTGAGCATACTTGAGCATCACTCAAACTTGGTTCCGTGGCAGCAGCTCTGCAAAGAAAAAAATGCAAAATTAAAAATAATCCCACTTACGAAAAATTACTCGATCGACTTAAAAAATTATAAAAAACTCCTTTCAAAAAAAACAAAACTGGTCGCAATAACAGGCGAATCAAACGTGCTTGGAACACGCCCACCGCTAAAAGAAATAATAAAATTAGCACATGGAAAAAACGCAATAACTATTGTGGATGGAGCTCAAATGGTAGCTCACTCCCATGTAGATGTACAAGACCTCGATTGCGATTTTTTCGCATTCTCCTCGCATAAAATGCTTGGCCCCACAGGAGTGGGGATTCTTTACGGGAAAGAAAATCTATTTAAAAAAATGCCGCCATTTTTATTCGGCGGCGACATGATAAAAACGGTTTCGAAATATGATGCGCAGTGGAATGACATCCCTTGGAAATTTGAAGCGGGCACGCCAAATATTGCCGATGTAATTGCATTCGGAGAAGCCCTGAATTTCTTAACAAGAACCGGACTAAAAAACATAAACGAACACAATAAAAAACTTCTCAAATACGCGATTGAAGAATTTTCAAAATACAAAGAAGTAAAACTTTTTTACGCCAAGGATTCAGCTCAATCTTCAACTTCAATCTTATCATTCTCGATAAAAAATATTCATCCGCACGACATTGCGCAAATTTTCGATACGGAAGGAGTGGAAATAAGATCGGGGCATCATTGTTGCGAACCGCTAATGGACTATTTGAAAGTACCGGCACTGGCACGAATAAGTTTTTACCTATATAACACTTTTGAAGATATAGATTTAGCCGAAAAAGCCCTTAAAAAAACATTAAAAATATTTAAATAATAAAAATGTCAGAAATATATGTTTTTAAAGATTCATTAGCTATTCTTTGTGCGGATCATGATCCGCACAAATTCAACTCGCCGTACATGTTAGGCGAGTTGAACTAATAGCTGAATCGTAAAAATATGTATTTCTGACATTTCTTACATGGATACTTTATGGACATATATTCCGAAATAATTCTCGACCACTACAAAAATCCTCGCAATAAAGGATCGGTTAAAAATGCGACAGCCACAGCAATAGAACACAATCCGCTTTGCGGCGACAAAATAAAAATCGAACTTTTGCTGGATAAATCGAACAGAATTAAAACAATAAAATTTTCAGGGAGCGGATGCGCAATAAGCCAGGCGGCGGCATCAATGCTTCTCGAAACTTTAACAGGCAAAACCCTAAATGAAATTGAAAAAATAAAAAGCAGGGAAATCATAAAAATGCTGAACATCCCAATTTCTCCGGCAAGAGAAAAATGCGCACTGCTCGGATTGTATGCGGTAAAAAAAGCTGTGGAACTCGCCGCCAAACCACGAAACAGCAAAAAAAGATCTAAATAATCACAACCTATGGCAAGAAAACACGCTAAAAAACAGGGTTCTGCAAAATACTGGAAAGAATTAAACAAAGTCGTAGATCCGGAATTAAACATAGGAATCGTAGACCTCGGTTTAATCTACAGTATAAAAATAAAGGACAAAAACGCCGTAGTGACAATGACATTAACAAGCCCCACATGCCCTATGGCAAATTTAATCATAGAACAAATTGAAAACCGCATGCGCACATTCACCAACTTGAAAAACGTACAAATAGAGGTGGTTTGGGATCCGCCATGGGACAAATCCATGATAAATCCGGAAATCCGCGAAATAATGTTCGGATTCTAGGAACTCACAACGCTCAATTTGAAAACCTAAAACACCACATTTTACCAAATCCCGCAAGTAATTACTCCAAGCAACAGGTGAAAAATCTGGTATAATATCCAGATAAAAACAGACAAAAAAACAAAACAAAAATGGCTTCACTAAAAGGAGATGTAGGCAGTAACAGCAAGGGCGTAGTAGACGCAATATCCGCTCCAACAGATATTGACTACGGTCAATACGCAACGCTTATCATAACAAAATTCATACAAGTACTCGGTGCGGCGCTTATTCTTATAATCGCGTATTTCATCATCAACAGATTAAGAAAATACTTCGAAAAAACCGAAACAACTCACGAACAGCAAAGAATGGCGCTCAATATTTTGGAAAAAATAACCACGGGATTCATTGTTGTAATAGCCATAACCCTTGCACTCAAAACAATCGGCTTGGACATGAGCCTTTTGGTGAGTGTCGGCCTACTCGGCTTAAGCTACGGACTTAAAGACGTAATAAAAAACTACATCGCAGGAATACTGATTTTCTTAAAATCTCCATTCAAAATCGGCGACATTGTAAAAATCAAAAAATTTATAGGAAAAGTTGAAAAGATGGAACTGCAGTCAACAACTTTAAAAACTTTCGACCAACGCGACATAACAATTTATAATTCGGAAATAATGACAAAATCAATTGAAAATTATTCGCGCTACCCGATCAGGAGAATGGAAATAAACGTAAACATGGGCTACGGAAGTGACATGGAAAAAGCTGTAAGAATTTTTGAGAAGATATTATCCGGCCATCCGCAAGTGCTAAAAACTCCGAAACATTCGATAATCTTTAAAAAATTCACTGAAAACAGCGTAATTACACAGCTTAAATTTTGGATACAATTGCCATGTAATATGTTGGATGTAAGATCGGCTCTTGCTTGGCAGATAAATCAGGCTTTTGATGAAGCATCCATCTTCGCTCCATATTCAAAAGGATTTGAAGCAAACGAAAACTATACCTTGAATTCAGACCGTCAATCTCGCATAAAAAACTTTTATTCATCTCCGATAATTATGGCGGAGATGCAAACGGCGCAAGCGAGCACGCAAGACGCACAACCGGGACAGCCCGCGCAAGCCGGCCAGACCACTCAGCCGACAGTCGAAATCTTCGATGCCGACGAACCTTCGATAGAAGACGACATGTAGAAATCTGAATTTGGTGGACAAAACACGAAACTTAGTCCTGCCTATAGATTTAAAACTTTGCGAGAACTTGCCCGAGCAAGGCGTAGTGTTTTTCAGATGGAGGTCTCGCGGTTTCCTGCATCTGGGAAACACGCGCCAACGCGAGGACAATTCGAGCAAAAACCGATATTTTGGAAGCATTGAAACCTTTCTTAAAGGTATCAAAATCATTGATACCGTCCCATTTTGGGCGGGTGAAAAGTAAGAATTTGCCCTAATGGAAGCGAACGATGTAAG
>Ga0209541_10016180_pt1 | contig 11057 bp, 11 predicted proteins | sample RifCSPlowO2_01_FD_184027 | JGI IMG/M metagenome (GOLD analysis project Ga0209541, IMG submission 184027) | Groundwater microbial communities from Rifle, Colorado - Rifle CSP2_plank lowO2_0.1 (SPAdes) (version 2) | ecosystem: Environmental > Aquatic > Deep subsurface > Groundwater | place... | reverse complement strand
CCATTTCTCATACACGACTCCTAAATTTTCAATACCTTGAACACTGAAAGCGTCCGGCATCATCGGCACGACGAAATAATCGGCTCCGAGCAAAATCATCTGATTCAAAAGCCCCAGGCTTGGCGAGGTATCAATGATAAAAATATCTATCTGTTCGCTCATTCCCTTTTCTCTCAAAAAACGGTCAATGGCGCTTGTCTGGAAATATCCGATCGGCTGGCCGGAAGCCGCTTGCCCGTAAGCGGTTGAAAGCAAGCCTTCATAAACAGAGAGATTTATGTCTCCTTTGAGAAGCGACAGATTCTTGTCAGCCTTAACCGGCAGGAATTTTACGGCAAGGTTTATGTCGCTGCCACCCTCAATTACGCCGCGCAACACATCGTACACAGTCTTCTCCGTTTCAGAAAAAAGATGTTTCGCATAATATTCTTCTCCCATAGCGAGACGGGACAGATTGCACTGCGGGTCCAAATCAATAAGAGCCGTTTTGTATCCCTGTTTGGCGAATGAAACGGCGCAATTGAAAGCCAGCGTCGTTTTGCCGACTCCCCCTTTGTTGTTTACGAAAATAAGTTTTTTTGAACGAGGAAATTTCATCAAATCTATCATATAGAATTTTTGACTTATTTACAAACAACAAACGACACTATGCCGCCATCTTTTTTGGACGATATTGCAGGGCTTCAAGTATGTGGTTAACTTCAACTTCGTCTGCGCCGGCGAGGTCGGCGATGGTGCGGGAAAGTTTGATGATGCGATGATACGCGCGCGCCGATAAATCCAATTTTTCCGCTGACGCATTCAAAATGTCTTTGACTTCCTTTTTTAAATTTATGATTTTACCGAGATCCCGCGTGTTCATTTCGCTGTTCGTTTTTATTCCTCTTTTTGAATCGGCAAATCTGTTTTTCTGAATTTCTCTCGTCGCGATTACCCTATTTTTTATCTGCTTAGTGGAGTCGCCGTCGCTTTTGTTGTCGGAAAGTTTCCGGTGATCCACTTTTGAAACCTCAAGCCACATATCAATTCTGTCAATAATAGGTCCGGATATTTTTCTCTGATACTTCACGAGATTTATCGGCGCGCAAACGCACTCTTTTCCTTTTGTTCCGAAGTTTCCGCAAGGGCAAGGGTTCATTGCGGCAATCAAAATAAAATTCGCCGGAAAGCTAAATGAGCCTTTTGCCCGCGAGATATTTATTTCCCTTTCTTCAAGCGGTTGCCTCAATGTTTCTATAACTCTCCTGTCAAATTCGGCAAATTCATCCAGGAACAAAACACCTCTGTGCGCCAATGTCACTTCCCCGGGCTTCGGCACCGCGCCTCCGCCAACCATTGAGACATAAGAGGCGGTGTGGTGGGGCGACCTCATCGGAGGGTTGCTCACTAAATCTCCTTGAAGCGTTCTGGCGATAGAATGTATAGCCGTAATTTCCAGTACTTCGTCAAATGAAAGTGGTGGAAGTATGTGAGAGAAAGCTTTAGCAAGCATTGTCTTGCCTGTACCGGGCGGACCATACATCGCGATATTGTGTCCACCCGCGGCGGCAATTTCCAGCCCCCTCTTCGCCATCTCTTGACCTTTTATTTCGGAAAAATCAATGTCGCATTCTTCTTCCCTGTCTTCAATTTTAGTGGCAGGTTCAGGCTTAATTTCAATTTTAATTTGTTCATTCTCGTTGTCGGTTTCTCGTTTTTTATTAAGATGCGCGATGACTTCCTGTATGTTTTTTACTCCAAAAATTTTAATGCCGTCAATAAGCGCCGCTTCGCGGGCATTTTCTTTTGGCAAATATATTTCTTCAAATCCGCGTTTTTTGGCTTCTTCCGCAATCGCCAAGACACCGCTAATCTTCCTCACTTCACCATCCAGAGAAAGCTCGCCGAGGAATATTTTTCCAGACGGATTGAACTTTATATCTTCCGAGGCAAGAAGGTAGGCTAAAGCCATACCCAAATCAAACACCGGCCCCTCTTTTTTAAGGTCGGCCGGCGCCAAAGCGATAACTATTTTTTGATTTTTCTGCTTTGGAGATTTGAAACCCGAATTTTTTATCGCGGCGGACACTCTGTCCCTTGATTCTTCCACCGCCTTGTCCGGCAATCCGACTACTGAAAACGCGTAAAGACCTTTAGAAAGGTCAACTTCAATATGAACTATTTGCGCTTTAAGCAGGGTAACTTGAGCGCTGTAAACTTTAGCGAAGCTCATTTTGTTATTTTAATGTATTTCTCTACTCGCGCGGGAGAAACGAAATCGTCCTTGATTTACGGAAAACTAACTAATATCAACTTTTATATGCTTTGCATGATCTATGCAGGTTCTGGCGCCTGGATTTGCCTCTAGTCTATTGGCTGGTATTGGTTTTTTATCCTCTTCGCACAAACCGTAAGTGCCATCATCAATCTTTTTTAGAGCGTGTTTTACATCATTCAGCTGTATTTCCAATTCTTTTAAAATAGCGGTATTCTCTTCAAATTGATCAATTGACTCGGCGACTTCAAGCCTATCGGCGGCATCCGCTTCCATATCTGACGGCACCGCCTGCCAATCATTTGGGTTGGCAGGATTAATTCTGCCCACGGTTTTAAGTTCGCCTTCCAGCTTCGCCTGTTCCTCTTCAAGTTTCGCCTTAAAATGCTTTAAATCTAATTTCATATTGAAAATCATAACAAAATGAAAAATAAAAGCAAAGACGCGCGAAGAAGGTTTTAGGTAGTAGGTAGTAGGTTTAAGAAATTTGGATTTGTCCGTCAGCTGACGGATAGAAATTTACTCCGCGATGGTTTCTTTACTGCCGGACTGTTCGCGATCGCGTAAGCCTGTCAAGCAATTCGGCCAGCGTGGCGGTGTTTGATGTGATTATGACAGTTTCTTTGTCCGGCAGAGAGTAAATAAGAAAAATATCACCATTTTCATCTTTCAGTGCTCGGGCATCCTTATTTTTCACTAAAACATCTTCAAAATCTTTTTTGTACGAGAGAACTTGCTCAGTGGTGGCGGTTTCTTCTTGCGTTAACGGCGGAATATTTCTGGGAAACAGCGCGCTTAAATCTCCAGCGATATTTTTCTCCCATGACAGCATTCCGGCAAAAGCGTTTTCGTAAGATTCGGTTTTCAATATTATAAACGGCTGGTTGCCGTTCCAAGAATGGATGCCGAGCATATACTCCGGCGACAACGAGCGAAAAAGAATGTCCGGAATTTTAGAGCTTATGAGAGGCAAAAATTCTTTAGTCTCCACCAATTTCTTTGTTTCTTTTTCTTTTTCAAGAACGGTTTTTGCGATATAAATATTTTGTATTGAATTTGATTCAATGTCGGCTGTGTTTATAAATTTGGACAGAAAATTGCCGGCATCTTTTTTACCGAAATCGCTCAAATTAAGCTCGGAATTCGAGTCCGCCGTCAGCAGGGGCGTCGGCCTAAGCGCTTTTTTGGTCGGTGGCGCGACGTTTACTTTTTCTTTTATGTAATTGAAATTAAAAGCGCCGATTCCCGCGAACACAAACAGCAGGCTGATAATAAAAAGTAGGATTTTTTTTGATTTCGGAGCGTCGTCGGACGGCGAGGTTTTTTGATATTTCTGCCTCCTTTTTTCTTCGGCGATGGCGATGCTCACGGAAGACATCCTCTCCGTTTTTATGGCTTCTTCCGCGTCGCTTTTAAAAGTTCTTACGATGCTTTGCTTAACGGTATTTTTCTCCTCCTCCCGCGGAGTAGAGGTGTTTTCGGCAAGTGGCGGATAATTTTCCTCGCCCAATTCGTTTAAGTAACTCAAAACTTCTTCCTTGATTTGACCGCTGGACAGCAATTCATCTCTTTTCTGATCTAGGTTCGCCGTTTTTATTTGCGGGCTGGCATTTTGGGTTGAGATTGCCGAGTCAGTTGCGGGGTTTTCTTTAAGCGGCGCACTCAAATTATTTTGATCGTTATTTTCCATACTTCATTTATTATATGAAATTAAGCCAGTCCTTTCCTCTTCGCGAAATTCGGGTCAACATCTTTGATTGACAGACTGATTTTATTTTTAATCTCGTCAATCTCCTTTATAATGACCGCGACTTTCTCTCCTGTTTTTATAATTTTATCAATTTTTTCTATTCTGAACGGCGCAATTTCCGAAATGTGGACCAATCCTTCAACATTCGGGGCGATTCGAATAAGCGCTCCGAAATCAAAAATTTTTGTCACCTCCCCTTCAAACTTTTCTCCGATTTTGTATTCTCGCGTCATTCCCTCGATTATTTTTTGGGCCTTTGCGGAAGAATCATTTCTTCCGGTTATAAGCACAGTGCCGTCATTCTCAATATCAATCTCCGCTCCGGTTTTCTCCTTTATCTCGTTCACAGTCTTTCCTCCGGTTCCTATGACAAGTCCTATCTGGTCGGGTTTTATTTTGATGATGACAACGCGCGGAGCATTCGGCGAGATTTCTTTTCTTGGCGCGCTTATTGCTGATTCAATTTTATCCAAAATATGCAAACGGGCAATTCTAGCTTTTTTCAAAGCTTCCGTGATTATCGGAATGGGAATTCCACTCACTTTAATATCCATTTGTATGGCCGTGATTCCTTCTCTTGTGCCTGCGACTTTAAAATCCATATCGCCATGATGGTCTTCGTATCCTTGAATGTCGGTGAGTATTTTGTATTCGGTCGGACTGCTCATCATTAAGCCTGATGCAATGCCGGCAACCGGAGCTTTTATCGGAACACCGGCATCCATAAGAGCGAGAGTCCCTCCACAAACCGAAGCCATTGAAGTGGAGCCATTTGACGCCATTGATTCAGAGACGATTCGTATAGTGTATGGAAATTGTTCTTGAGATGGAATTACAGGCAAAAGAGCTTTTTCAGCCAGCGCGCCATGACCGATCATTCTTCTGTTTGTACCACCGATTTTGCCCGTTTCTCCCGTTGAGAATGGCGGGAAATTGTAATGATGAATAAATCGCTTATCCGCCTGTTGTTCTTCCATACCGTCGATTATTTGGGAATCTTGCGGTCCGCCCAAAGTTGCCACGGATAATACATGGGTTCCTCCTCGATAAAATAGACCCGAGCCATGGAGGATAGGTGAAATTCCTCCGGCTTCCGCGTAAATAGGGCGAATTTCATCAACCCCTCTGCCGTCAGACCTCTTTCCGTTTTTAATCGCTTCCTTGTGAACAAGATCGTCCACAGCTTTTTCAAAATAAGAATCGGCGATATTACGATTTTCCTCAGGGAATTTTTCTTTGAACATCGACAACCACTCTTTTTTAAGGTTGTCAGTGTTTTTTGGATCAGACTGAGAGAACACGCATCCGTCTAATTGATCATTAATTTTTTCCTTAAAAAATTCCTCCAGCCCGTCCGGAATTTTCAGTTTTTCAATAATTTTCTTTTTATTGCCGATTTCGGCGATTATTTTTCTCTGAAATTCCTGGATTTTTTCAATTTCTTCCGAGGCCTTTTCCAGCGCGTTCTTCACGGTTTCTTCTTTTACCTCATTTGCTCCGACTTCAATCATATTTATATTGCCGTCTTTTCCGCAAGCGACCAGATCAAAACCGTAATTTTTGTCGTTTCTAAAATTGTAATTCGGGTTTATTTCAAATTCGTTTTTTCCATCGTGCTTCCCTATTCTCACCGCGCTCACCGGCCCCTCCCACGGAATATCGGAAACTCCCAAAGCAAGCGATGCGCCGATTACACCCAAAACATCGGGGTCGTATTCATCAAGCGAGAGAATCGTGATCACGACCTGCACTTCGTTTCTAATATGTTTTTCAAAAAGCGGGCGGATTGTCCTATCCACCACTCGCCCGCTAAGTATCGCTTCATCAGATGGCTTGCCTTCCCTGCGGACAAATCGGCTTCCAAGAATTCTTCCGCCGGCGTAAAATCTTTCTTCATAATCAACGATGAGGGGGAAATAATCCAACCCGTCTTTCGTCTCTGCGGACATCACCGCCGTCGCAAGCACGACAGTATTGCCATATTTAATCATCACGGACCCATTAGACTGCTCCGCCAAATCGCTAAAAATCGCGGTTAAAACCTCCCCCCCAACCTCCATTGAGTATTCTTTCTTTTTCACCCCCCAATTTTAGCAGAGTTTTCACGGCGGGGGAAATTTTATCGCATTTTTGACTAAGGAAAAAATTTGTAAATGTCTTTTCTGTGCCTAACTCTCATAAAAATAATGAACTGACCTTCTTTTTTGAAGCCGATTCTGTAGTCCCCCGTTCTTATCCTATAATAACCCTTAAATCCCTTGATTGAGCTCACATCCGCGTATTTAAATTCCGCCAGATCTTTAGCGACCAAAAAATCTTCCGTGCATATCTTTCTTACATCCTCCTTTTTCTTGGCGGGAAGTTTGTTAAAATCCTTAACAAAGCTCGGTTTAAATAAAATATTCATTAGCGGAGCATTGTTTTCGCTTTTTTAAGCGAAATATTTGGCTCTTTTTCCACAATACGCATTAAATGCCCGAGGTATTTATCTTCAATAAATTCCACCAAGTCATCCAAAATAGCCGCTTTTGTCTGAAGCTGTTCAATTTCTTCCTTGTTTGTTATTTTTTTTTCTTTGGTTGCAGTTAACATTTGCCCATAATCATATAGTATCCGTCAAATTTTTGCAAAAATAAATATCGCACCCGTTATCTTTAATGGCAATTTAACGCTTTTCGCCAGCCGGAAGATTGGGCTTCAACTTCGGTGCAAAACCATTTTTCGCCATGACTTTCGTCAATTGTTGTTTTTGAATACGAACCGCATCCTTGCATATGATAAATTTTCTCCCCCGACGCGCTTATGTTGCCTTTAATGGTACACGACGGATCTGAAATGGATGCCTGCGTTGCCGCAGGATTTGTTATTGTCGATGGAGATGTTTCTGAAGCGCAAGCAGTCCAAAGGCCAAGCTTGTCTTCTCTTGCTTTCTTTTCAGCCGCTACAAATTTATCCTGGTATTTGATGTCCGGCGGGTAGGAATATGATTTAGCAAACCCCTGTTCCACCAACGCCTGATTGATTAAAACATCATCAAGCCAGACATAACGCAGAAGACGGTTGTATTTGTCGCGGTCAGTGATATCTTTTTCCAAACGCGCCATTTTACCCTCCACCAATTCTTTATTTTTCTTTGACGCTTCTATGCCGAAACATTGCACTGTCTTGCGCGGGTCAACCGTCTCCGGCGTATCAATGCCGATATAGCGTACCGGCTCTATTTTGCCGTTTATTTCAACCTTTATGGTATCGCCATCTACCGCGCGGACTATTTTTACTAATTCGCCTGACTGAGAAGATTTGCCGGTCTTTGTATTTACCACACTCGCAACGCCAACCGCAGATATTTGCTCCGGTGGCAAGTTTGTTTTTTCTCCTCCGAAAGACGAACCGATTAAAATACCGGCGATTAATATCGCCACAACGCCGATCACATAAATAATTTTCTTTGAGATGAACATAGTTAATTATTTAACTTTGAATTAAACAATCGCGCACGGAATCATTTCCGCCCCCAACCTTCATTGAGTATTCTTTCTTTTTCACCCCCCAATTTTAGCAGAGTTTTTATCGTAGTGGAAATTTTTATCACATTTTTGATTATCCACTTTTGACTATTGACTGCTTGCGGTAAGTTTTATATGCTTCATTTATACCTGCCCGAGGTTAATTCGGGATAACTGTCCACAAAAACCTGACCTAGTCAGGTTTTTGTTTTATTATTTTAGCAATATGCTTTTTAATATTTTGAGCATTTACAACCAAATCAGCCGACTCTCTTAATCTGGCAAGTATAAATCCTCCCTTCACTATAATAATTTTTTTGCCTTTCTTCCTTAAGAAATTATTAAGATATACAAAATCAGCATCACCCGAAAAAATACAGAAAGTTTCATAATGTTCCAGCGTTTTAATAGCATCCACTGAAATTTCCACATCAAAATTGGATTTTCTAATTTCTATGTATTTTTTACCATCTTCGTCCGTCGCAATATGTTTTACGGGTATATGCTCGTCTAGTTCAAAATAGTGTTTAATTTTTTGCAAATCTTTTGTCTGGACATCTCGTTTGCCGAATATTTTTCTCATCACATAAGTAAAGCTTAAAGAGCCTATATTTTTAGGATCTTCACCGTAATATATTTTAACCCTATCGCTGAAAACATCAGCAAATGATTTCAATTTTTCAAGATCTATTGAAATTTTCTCATCGCCAGCAATCAATTTATTGTTCCAGTCCTGATTATCATTTTCAAACCATCTGTTTACATTAGAAAAATCCATAAAGGAAAAAATTCTCCCGTAACTTTCGGTAATTCCCAATTCCTTGCGAATAAAATCTCTTCTAAGTTCTTCTATGTTCATATTCAATAATTCAAATCATTATTATCTATCTTACCTAAAATTGAATGTGTCAAAACTTTTTGGTATAAGACGCTCTACACTTTTGAAGTATACATTCTTATTTTCTTTACAATATACACAGGTTTTCATTTTCCGTTGTTCCTTTGCAGAATTAATCAATCTCTTATGTCGTCTTCGGATTGAGGATAATACTTTTCGTCAGTATTTTTAACAAATTTTATTCTCGTATGCATATTTAACCAACGAGGAACAATAGAGGTGTTTAAATAAAACCCCACCTCTTTTTCTAGCGGTTGAAGTGTTAAATTAGCACCTCCGGCTGTAAAGATTATTTTATCATTCTTAATAATATCTACTTCTCTTGGAGGAGCATTGCAACCTCTGCAGGAATAAAAAATTATAGTTTCTTTTATACCATCCTGATCTATGTCTTTATGTTCTATTTCATTAATTAAATAATCAGGCAAATAATATCCAGTCAATTTGCCAAATTCATTATAATTTTCCAACAACAAACTGTCGTTCATTTTTTTAATTTCTTGCTCAGTTATCGGAAGACTAAACTTTTTCTTTAAGTTTTTGTAATCAACAAAGTCTGTATTCGGCTTAACGCAAACAGAATCAAAATCACCGTTCCATAATGATGTGTAGTGTGTTTCCTCAATCCGTTTATCATAAGAAGATGTTATCCAATTTTTATTAAGTAATGGTATTGGGTAACTTGTTGTTGAGTCATAATAATATCTTTCTGCAAAATATTTTAATTCATTGGAATTTTTGTTTCGGAACACATAAAGAAGATCAATTATGTGACTGTATGAATCGATATCCTTTATTTCAATATTTTCAAACTCAAAATCCCAATCGTCATCTAACCCTTTGGTTAATTTTTGTAACTTTATTAGCTCTTGCTTCTCATTTTTAGATCTACTTATCGCACTATCGCAAGAGTCAATTAATCGGATAGATGTAGCACAATACCAATCTAATATTTCTCGCACCTGAAACCTTTTTGTTTGATTGTTAGTTGAGTTGTAGTCGAAAAACCAAATAGTTAAAAACACTCCACAGATAATTAATACTGTTAGAATAATTTTTATTGTTTTCCCCATAAGATAAGATTATTTCCTCCCCCTTTCTCTCCCCCCGCCGAAGCCCATAAGATATTTTCTGGCGTTTTGATCTAGGTCTATGAAATCGTCGGCGACTTCTTTGAGTTTGGCGGAGGCAGATTTACCGAAAGCGATTACTTCCACCTGACAACCTTCATTGACTTGAAGATATTCCACGAGCGGGATAAAGTCTCCATCACCGGAGATGATTATTACGGTATCAAGTTTCGGGGCGAGCTTTATCGCGTCAACGGCAAGCCCGACATCCCAATCGGCTTTCTTGGCTCCGCCGGCGAAAATTTGCAAGTTTTTTGTTTTCGTTTCAATCCCGACTTTTTCCAGTGCCTCAAAAAAGCTTTTTTCTTCGCCACTTTCCGTCGTGATGACATAAGCCACCGCGCGCACAAGCCTTCTCCCCGCCAATCCGTCTTTGACAATTTGACCGAAGTTTACTTTGGCATTGTATAGATTCTTGGAGCTGTGATATAGATTTTGAGTATCAATAAAAATTCCAACTCGCTGTTCTTTGTGTTTTATGACTGACATAGTGTGATTAGGTTATAGGTTGTAGGTGTTAGGTTTTAGGGGAAGAAGGGAAAAGAAAGGAAAAATAAAAATGAGAGAAAATTATATTAGCTTTTCTTCAATTCCAATTTTTTCATCAAGGAATTGTATCTTCTCACATTCGTCTTTTGAAGATATTTCATATGAGTCTGCCTGTCGGCGACCATTCCTAACAGTCCTCGTCTGGAGTGCTTGTCTTTCGGATTTTTCTTAAGATGAGCCGCTAATTCCTCAATTCTTTTGGTCAAAACGCCAATTTGGACATCGGGAGAACCGGTGTCTTTGTCGTGAATCGCCACTTCCTTTATAATTTTTTGTTTCTTTGTTTTTGTAAGCATAACGTCAATACAGTAGCATAAATACATATTTTCCGCAAATTTTTCTTTTTCTTGCCCGTTAAAGCGAGCACTCTCTTTTTAAAAGCCTTGCGCAGGAAATTAGAAAATGACAACTTTCTTAAGTTGATTATTTTCTTGATTGACGAGCAGAGAAATTTTCCAGCGGGAAAATATTCGCGCTTTTAAAAAGAGAATATGAGAGACTCTTTATTTCCTCGCCTCAATTATCTCTTGAGCGACATTAGGAGGGACGATGTCGTAGTGGTCAAATTCCATTGTTGATGAGGCGCGGCCTTCGGACATTGAACGGAGGGTCGTCACATAGCCGAACATTTCCGATAGAGGAACTTTGGCTTTTATAGCTTTGTTCATTCCTCTTTCTTCCATACCTTCAATCTGGGCGCGTTTTGAGCTTAAGTGTCCTGTGATATCACCCATGAATTTTTCCGGTGTTACAACCTCCACTTTCATAATCGGCTCAAGAATAACAGGCTTCGCGCGCTTGGCGGCGTCTTGAAAAGCTTGAGAGGCGGCAATTTTATAAGCAATTTCGGATGAGTCAACATCGTGGTACGAACCGAACAAAAGCTCGCAAGATATGTCAACCACTTTGTATCCCGCTAGAATTCCTCTTTCCATACCCTCTCTCACGCCCTTTTCAACGGCGGGAATAA
>Ga0209541_10016179_pt1 | contig 11058 bp, 15 predicted proteins | sample RifCSPlowO2_01_FD_184027 | JGI IMG/M metagenome (GOLD analysis project Ga0209541, IMG submission 184027) | Groundwater microbial communities from Rifle, Colorado - Rifle CSP2_plank lowO2_0.1 (SPAdes) (version 2) | ecosystem: Environmental > Aquatic > Deep subsurface > Groundwater | place... | reverse complement strand
TATAAAATAAAAAAGAAATAAACGTGAAATAAAAAGGAAATAAAAGGAGATTACACTCATGGCTCAAACAGTCGCAAAAAACGTTGCCGGGAAAGCAGCTACATCTACAGTAGGAGGATCTGAAAATCCAATGAAGAAGATTACAATAGCGAAGCTTACACTTAACATTGGCACACAAAAAAGTGATGATCTCATGAAGCGTGGTTTGAAGCTGCTAGGAATTTTAGGCGCGCCTTATGTGCCAGTAAAAACAGTTACACAGCGAAGAATTCCAGGATGGGGATTACGACCTGGTTTGGCAATTGGTTGTAAAGTAACAGTGCGGAAAAATGCAGAAAAGTTATTGAAACGATTATTAGTAGCTAAAGAAAATACGTTGAAAGTTAGCAATTTTGATCGAAGCGGGAATGTGTCGTTTGGAATTCCAGAATATATTGATATTGAAGGGATTGAGTATGATCCTGAACTTAAAATCATGGGTTTAGAAGCAGCAGTAACGCTTGAGCGACCTGGGTATCGAGTTAAGCGACGACGAGTTAAATCTGCTCAAGTTGGGAAAAGACAAGCAGTTACAACAGAGGAAGCTATTGCCTATATCAAGCGTTTGGGAGTGGAGGTTTTGTAAGTACAATGACAACAAGCGATTATAAAAAGATGTTTACGCAGTTGAATGCGAAACCAGTAAAGAAAGCAAAATACATCAAGCACAATCAACCTAAAAAACGAAGCTGTGGTATCGGATTACGCAAGTGTAAAAATTGCGGACGTACGGGAGCTCATATCAATAAATATGGTCTGCATTTATGCAGGTTATGTTTTAGAGACATGGCGTTAGGTTTAGGATTCAAAAAATTAAGCTGAATGAGGAGAAAAAAAAATGTTAAATGATCCATTGGCAGCAGCATTGTCAAAAATAATGAACGCGGAGAAAGTAGGTAAGAGAGAAGTACTTATCAAGCCGGCATCCGTGATGATGAAGAAAATATTGACTCTCTTTCAAGAGCATACATATTTAGGAGTGTATCAAGAATTGGAAGATGGGCAAGGAAATACACTTAAATTAAATTTACTTGGAAATATCAATAAGTGCGGAGTTATCAAGCCACGTTTTTCAACGAAGAAGAATGGGTTTGAGAAGTGGGAGAAGAGATATTTACCTGCAAAAGATTTCGGAATCATCATCGTTTCAACACCGCAAGGGTTAATGACGCATATTCAAGCGAAAGAGAAGAATACAGGAGGAAAATTAGTGGCATACTGTTATTAATTATTGCTATTATATACTTACACTATGAAAATCGATTTAGTACGCGAAGTGGAACTGGGAGCAGGAGTGAGCGCGAAGTATGATAAAGGAGTACTTACTGTTAAAGGTCCAAAAGGAGAAGTTGCACGAGAGTTCGTTCACCCCAAAATTAAAATTGTGATCGAATCGGGAAAAATTGTGTTACAGTCGGCTAAAGCGACAAAAAAAGAAAAGACAATGTTAGGTTCATTTAAAGCGCATCTTGTCAATACAGTTAAAGGAGTAACGGAAGGGCATAGTTATACGTTGAAAATATGTTCGGGTCATTTTCCAATGACAGTGGCAGTTGTAGGTAAAGAGTTTGTGATTAAAAACTTTTTAGGTGAGACAGTGCCACGAAAAGTTGGGATCGTTGCAGGAGTAGATGTGAAAATTACAGGAAATGATATTGTGATTACGAGTGCAGATATTGAAGCAGCAGGATTAATGGCGTCACAGATTGAAGGGTTATGTCGAATTACGAATCGTGATCGACGTATTTTCCAAGATGGATGTTATATTACCAAGAAAAGCGGGAAAGAATAAAATTAATATAAAATTAATAATTAATACCCAATACAATAATAAGAAAATAATCAAAACATAATTAAAAAAAAATAATATGAATAATTAAATGATGTGAATTACCATGGATTTCAAAAAATTATTATCAGTTAGGAACAAGGCAAAGAAGAGAAAGCCAGGGTTTGTCGTTAAAGAGTCGAAGTATCAAGCAGGGGTTAAAGCGCGATGGAGATATCCACGAGGATTACATTCGCCAGTACGTCAACGATTTGGAGGAAGACCGGCGTTACCACGTCCAGGATATGGGTCACCGCGATCTATTCGAGGATTACATTCATCTGGTCTTGCAAAAGTGCTCGTGAGCACTGAAGCGGAATTGCTTGGGGTTAATGTGGCTACACAAGGGGCAGTTATTCGAAGTACAGTTGGCGGACGAAAGCGATTACGGTTATTACAATTAGCACAGGAAAAGAAAATTCGAGTGTTAAATGTGAAAGATGTGGCGAAGAGTGTTGAAGGAATTACAACGGCGTTTGCATTACGAACAAAAGCGAAAGTTACACGATCACAAGAAAAGAGCAAGAAAGTCGAAGAGAAGCTGAAGAGGGCTGAAGAGAAGAAGAAACAAGCAGAAAAAGCAAAACAAGATGCAGAGAAGAAAGTGAGTGATGTTGCGGCAGGAAGTAAGAGTGCAGTTGGCGGCGGGGCAGCAGCAGTTGATAAGCAAGAGCAAGAACGTGAAGCGATTGAGAAAGAGTTAGTGAAAAAACAAGGATAAATTGAAGAAAAATAAATAAAAGAAAAGATAAAGGATATAAATTAAAATACATTCATTGAAATACACAGAGGATACTTACAATGCAACATAAAAAACGATTAGCAGCACAAATCTTAGGAACAAGTGCAGGAAAAGTACGTTTTGCGCAAGATGCGTTAGCTGATATCGAAAAAGCAATTACACGTTCCGATATCCGCGGGTTAGTTGCAGTAGGAAAAATTACAAAAGCAGGAATAAATCAACAGTCACGCGGACGAGCACGAGCAATTGCGGGACAGAAAAGAAAAGGAAGAAGGAAGGGGAGAGGAAGCAAGGGTGGGTCACATTTCGCAGCAGTATCACGAAAAGAAGAATGGATGGGCAGAATCCGAGTGCAACGAGAGTTCATCAAAGAGTTACGTGTGAAAAAATTAGTTTTACCACAAGTGTATCGTCAGTTATACAATATGTGTAAAGGTGGATATTTCCGTAATAAGCGACATATCAAGCTTTATCTTGCAGAGCGAGGTTTAGTTGAGGCAAAAGAAAAGAAATAAAAATAAAAAAAGATTATATAAATAATTACAAAACACAAGATTAAGGTCATAACAACATGAAAAATTTAAAACCACGAACAGTATTGTTCCGACGAAAGCGGGAATTACGAACTAATTATAGGAAGCGATTATCAACGTTAATGGGGCAAAAGCCACGAGTAGTTGTTCGTTTCACAAATCAAAATATTGTGGCACAGTTAGTGATGTTTCAGCCAACAGGAGATATGGTTGTTGTAGGAGTGGATTCTCTCAAAGAATTGAAATTGTTAGGTTGGAATTATTCTGCTAAAAATGTACCTGCATCGTACCTTACCGGTTTACTTTTTGCAAAGAAAGTGTTAGCGAAAGGAATCAAAGAAGGAGTATTAGATACTGGTTTTAAACAACCTCTTAAAGGCGGAAAATGTTTTGCGTTTTTGAAAGGAGTTGTGGATGGTGGTTTAGTTGTTCCTCATGATGCAGAAGTTGTGGGGGTTGCGGTGGATCGGTTACAAGGCAAGCATATTGAACAGTATGTACAACAAGCACAAGGTAAGAACAAAGGACAATTTACACAATATTTAAAAACTAATGGTGCAGGAAAAGATATAGGGAAGCTCTTTGAAAGTGTGAAACAGAAAATTGGAGTTGCGGTTGTTAAGAAATAAGAGCGTAAGAGATAAAAAATAAGAAATATACTATTCACGAGAGAAATTTATGGCAAAAAACATGGATAAAAACAAAGGAAGATTTTCAGGACGAGACCGAAATGCGAAGAAGAAGCCAATGGTTAAGAAGATTGGAGAGGATGGCAAAGAGATTGAAGTTGGTATTGAAGAAGTTGTGTCCGTACGTGATAGCTCATGGGTGCCAAAAACAGTGTTAGGAACGTTAGTCAAAGAAGGAAAGATTACAGATATTGATGAAGTGTTTGAAAGAGGGTTACCTATTTTAGAAGCAGAAATTACAAATGCATTATTACCTACTCTTGAAGAAGATTTATTATTGATTGGTCAAGCTAAGGGTAAGTTTGGTGGCGGTCAGCGAAGAATTTTTCGACAAACGCAGAAGAAAACTAAAGAGGGAAATCGAATTCAGTTTGCGACGTGTTGTGTTGTCGGAAATAGGGATGGTTATGTAGGATATGGCATTGGAAAGAGTAAAGAGACGGTCCCTGCGCGAGATAAAGCACGACGAAATGCACGATTACATTTACTTAGAATCAGACGAGGATGCGGGAGTTGGGAAACAGATGAGCGAGGAGCAAATTCGATTCCCTTTGCAGTTACGGGGAAGTGCGGGTCAGTTGAAATTACGTTGATGCCGGCACCAAAAGGGAAAGGTTTATGCGTAGAAAAAGAGTGTGCAAAGATTTTAACGCTTGCAGGTATCAAAGATATATGGAGTAAGACGGAAGGGCAGACGAAAACGAAACTGAACTTAATTTATGCTTTATTTGATGCGTTAGAAAAATTATCAAAAATTAAAATTAAGCCTGAGGATGTGGCAAAATTAGGAGTAATTGAAGGAAGAATTAAATAAGCTGAGTAATAAGAGTTTAAAATAATTAAAAACAATCAATATTAATACTAAAAAGATATGAAAAGGAAATGACTATGGTTGAAAAAACACAGCAAGAAAAACAACAGGGAAAAGGACAGAACGCAGGCAAAGTTGCAGCTAGTAGTGCAGGAAAAGCGCTGGGGAGTTCACAGGGCAAGTTAGTTGTTGTTTTAGTGCGTGGATTAATTGATTTAAGTCAAGAGATTAAAGATACATTACGAATGTTACGTTTAACACGAAAAAATCATTGTGTGGTTGTGGATGATACACCTTCAGTTCATGGGATGGTTGTGAAAGTGAAAGATTGTGTTACTTTTGGGCCGTTGTCAAGTGAGACGTTTGCAAAGCTAGTTGAGAAGCGAGGAGTGGAGTTTTTAGGCAGAAAAACAGATAGGCAAAAAGCGTATTCGTATGATATGATTGCCTATAACGGAAAAGATTATCTTCCTTATTTTAGATTAAGTCCCCCACGTAAAGGTTTTGGTCGAAAAGGTATTAAAATTGCATTTGGTGTTGGCGGGGCGCTTGGAAATCGGGGCGAGAAGATTAATGATTTGATTGAGCGAATGTTATAAATATAGATTAAAGAATAATATATTAAATAATCATAGATTAATATTAATTAAAAATATGAATCAGCATGGTGAAAAATTATGGTTACCTATAAAACAAAAAAAGTCAGCAAATATCGGGGAAGCAGTAATCACGGCGGAGGTATGCGTAAGAAGCGTAGAGGGGCAGGAAGTCGTGGAGGACGTGGTAATGCAGGAACTGGTAAACGAGCAGGACAGAAAAAAGCAGGGCTCAAGAATTTTAAGTTAGGCAGTATTGGATTTAGACCACGAAGAGAGGTTACGGCCAAACACTCAATTAATGTTGGGGATTTAACTTCTGCGAAGTTGAATGCGTGGGCTGTTGATGGGAAAGCGACAAAAGAAGGAGCAGGGTTTAGCGTTGATTTAGGTCAGTTAGGATATACCAAATTATTAGGGGCTGGAGATGCGGTTGTGAAGTTAACGATTACTATTCCTTCGTGTAGTGCAAGTGCGATGGAAAAAATCAAATCAAAAGGAGGACAGGTGCAGGTTTCGTAAGTGAAATTGGCAGCTGTTAGGGTGTAAACGATGTCATTTTTGGATAGTGTGATTGCGGTATTTCCAGAAGTGAGAGCGCCGGCACAGAAGCATTTACCTTTTAAAGAAAAATTAAAGTGGTCATTAATTGTTTTAGTGTTATTTTTTGTGATGGGGCATATTCCTCTGTATGGATTAGGAGAGAATGCGTTACAGCAGTTTGAATTTTTATCAATTATTTTAGGAGCATCGTTTGGCTCGATTATCAGTTTAGGAATTGGGCCGCTCGTGACAGCGTCTATCGTGTTACAGTTGTTGAATGGTACAGGGATAATTAAATTTGATTTGACGTCTCATGATGGCAAGCGACGGTTCCAAGGGTTACAGAAGTTGCTTGGGTTATTTTTTGTGGTATTTGAAGCTGGTGTGTATGTATTTATGGGAGGACTTGCACCAAATCCGACACTTGCGGGGACGCCGGCGTTTTTTGAGTTTCAACTCATTTTGATATTTCAATTATTTTTAGGCGGAGTACTCATTATGTTTATGGATGAGGTGATTAGCAAGTGGGGATTTGGGTCAGGGATTAGTTTATTTATTGCAGCAGGAGTTGCACAAGAGATTTTTATCCGAGCGTTTAATTTTTTACCTTCACCGACAAATCCTGACATTGCAGCAGGGGCGATTCCGGCGTTGTTTCAGTCGCTTTCTATTGGGGATGTGACGACGGCGGCGTTGATGTTTGCGGCGGTTGTGGCAACATTAGTTGTGTTTGCTATTTGTGTATTTGGGCAGGCGATGAAAGTTGAGATTCCGTTATCGTTTGGGAAAGTGCGCGGGTATAGTATGCGCTGGCCGTTGAATTTTTTCTATACGTCAAATATTCCAGTTATTTTAGTTGCGGCGTTGATGGCGAATGTGCAGTTGTTTGCGCGGTTGCTTGAGAAGTGGGGGCATCCGTTATTGGGTACGTTTTCAGGGAGCAGTCCTTCAAGCGGGGTTGTGTATTGGTTGAATGCGCCTAATTTAGTTGAGAGTTTTATTCAAGGGAGTTTTACATGGGCGCAGTTAGGGCAAGGGGCGTTTTATACGATCTTTATGGTGGGGGGGGCGATTGTGTTTAGTATTTTTTGGGTGCAGACGTCAGGGATGGATGCGCATAGTCAAGCGAAGCAGATTTTAAATTCAGGGTTACAGATTCCAGGCTTTCGACGTGATGAGCGGGTACTTGAGAAGATTTTAGAGCGATATATTTGGCCTCTTACGATAGTTGGGGGGGCGGCGATTGGATTACTTGCGTCGATTGCGGATTTATCTGGCGCGTTGTCGCGAGGGACGGGAATCTTATTAGCAGTAATGATTGTGTATAAATTGTATGAAGAGATTGCAAAGCAGCATATGATGGATATGAATCCGGCTGTGAAGAAGTTTATGGAGTAGGATTTCTTATTACTTTTGAGTGTGTTTAACATTCTCTTTTAGTCTAATTGATTGCGTTTAACAGACTTCGAGTGCGTTTAACAAACTTATTTATCTTTTTTAATATATCTCAAAAAATAAAGAAAATCCTCAAAGAGCGTTCTACAGTTGCATAGCATCGGTAGGGGTTGAGCTATACAGCCTTGGAGAGGTTTGATGTAGAGCTCTTTGAGTGGGAAGGGAAAGATCGGAAGGTGAGAGATAGATTGTTTTTGTAGGCTGATGGGGGTGGGTGTATTCTTTGTAGATGCCGACAATTTTGCGGGCAGGGTCGATAAAAGGGACTTGGCGTGGCGAGAGGTGAGGGGCGTGTTCGAAATAAAATTCTCTTGTCAATCCGTCTTTGCCGAATTCGGCGAGTTTGCCCATGCCTAATGAGCCGTAGGGTGTTTTTTTGATGATGATGGTGCGAACACCTTGATCTGCAGGACGATTGAGAGCGTAGGCAGTTAGTATGGCACTTGCGGTTTTTGTGCCGACGTCATAAATAGATGAGCTGCCATCCGGTGATTCGAAGTCGGCCGGGAGGCAGCGTTGCAAAATGTGATCTAGGTCTTCTTCACAATGGTTACTTAATTCACCTTTGACGCGGGTGAGTTTTGTATCTTTAGTGTTATAGAGGTAGACTACGTCAGGGTCTTTTTTATGTGTGGTGTTTTTTGCGGCTACGGTTTGAAAAAATTGTTGTGTTGTGGGAACGTAGGTTGTTTCACGTATGGCACTGCCGCGAACAATTCGTGATGATGCTTTTTCGAGAATTTCTTGACCATCATAGATTAAGTAGAGGCCTTTATAATACGGGTTTTCGCCTTGCTCTAGAGGGGTGCTATCTTTATCTAGTATTTGGCCGTTTTGCAAGTAAGGAAGGGCTTGGTGAAGGTTTTGAGTGTGATATTGCATTAACACTTCAAAGATATTTTGATGATTAACTTTGGGCATAGGGTTTTTGAAGGCGATGTTCTATTTATATGTTTTGAAGATATATTTTTTATTTAGTTGCATAAATTTAGAAAGATTTATTAATTAATTCAAATTATAATGGTTTAGAGGGAAAATGAGAAAGAGTTGGAGGTTTTACAAATGAGATCTGCAGATAGGGAATTGGTGTATTTATATGCGGAGAATGCACGGTTTAAGATCAATGAGGTGGCGGGTTTATTACAGAAGAGTTCGCAGCGGTTGAAGTATTCACTTGGCGTTTTAGAAGAGAGCGGAACGGTATTTAATTCTCATGTTATCGTCGATTATTCGTATTTTGGGGTGTTGTTATTTAGAGTATATTTTAAAGGCGGATATATTGGCGAGCAGGATAAAGTTACAATTATCAAGACGTTAAAGGAGAATCCGTATGTGATGGCGATGTATGAATTATCAGGAGAATTTGATTTTGCACTCGAGATTGGGGCGCCGAATGCGTCGCGGTTCAATAAAGAGTTGAAAAATATTGCGCAGGTGATTCCGACGTTAAATACGTATAAGATTTTACTTAATGTGGTGACGCATGTATATCCACGACGGTATTTATTGCCGGAGGGGTCGAGAGTGTTATTAGGTGAGCAGGAGAGAATTGTTGGAGGGGATAGGGCGGTTACACAATTTAGCGAGCAAGAGATGAGAGTGATTGGAGCGGTGGTTACGCAGCCGATGGCGAGGCTGAAAACTTTGGCGTCGTTAACGGAGATGAATATTCGTACCGTGAAGCATATATTCTTAGATTTGCAGAAGAAGCGGATTATAAAAGGATTTAAAGCGTTGTTGAATACGCATGGGTTAGGGATTGAGAAGTTTCGGGTGTTTTTACGTCTGCATAATTTGAGCAAAGAGCGGGAGGAGGGGCTGTTGAAGCATCTTTTGCAGACGAAGGAAGTGGTGCAGATGAATAAGACAGTGGGTGATTGGGATATGGAGATTGATATTGAGGCGTTTGATAAGATGCGGGTGAGAGCGATTATTGTGGAATTACGTGAGCAATTTAAAGATTTGATTGCGGATTTTAATCTGATTGAGTTTTATCAATATTTTAAGAAGTGTTATTTGCCAGGGTATGTGTTTGAGACGAGTGGGAGCGGGAAGGAAGAAAAAGGTGCGTGAGGGCGAGGAAATGAGTGCGTCTAATACTTTCTGATTTTGTTTAACGATTATATCTTTATTGCTTTTAACGCTGATAACGCTTTTGCAAATTCCTGTAATTGGATGATGGCTTGAATTTTCTTTTTAGTTTTACGAGAATAATATTCATATTCAGTTTTAGTGAGGGGTTGTTCTTCTAACATTTTTTGCAAGATGTCTTTTTCTTTTTTTGTAAATATGGTTGAGAGCGTAAATTCTTGGTTTCGTTGCGCATATATTTTTTCTTTGTCAAATATGGATTTAATGGGCGTAGCGCGGTGTAGTTGCAGGATAAATTCTTGTTTAAATTCAGGGTAATTATAATTTATTTTTGTGTTTTGAATATTGGGAAAATCTCTTATTATTTTTTCTTCTTGGAATATTTTTTTAGTGATAGATAATATCTCTTCAAATTGTCTTTTGTGTTTTGTCTTTTTTTGTATTAATTCAATGTTTGGTTTATGGAGGTAAATGAGGTAAGGTATAGCTTTGAGATAGCGGGTGTTGTGTTGTTCGAGCAAGGAGAGAATGAGGTCTTCGATCTCAGTTGCGCCAAGCAGGGTGTATCCGGCGTGCGAGAGTTGTTGTTCTAGTGTTCGGGCCATTGGCGTACCTCTTGGATGATTTTGTTATTTAATTCGTATTTCCACTGGATGAATTTTATTTCAATAAGATCAAGTAACTTTTGTTTGTGCTGGGCAACAACAGATAGTTCCATCGTTTGTTGGTATCTGGTTACTAGTTTTTCAAGGTCTATTTTTTGATATTCAAAAATGTGTTTAATATCAATAAAATCACGTTCATCACCACGGGCGAGTTTACTTATGATGATATCGTACAATGATAAAGTGTAGAGGGAGATATTTCCGATTGTTTTAATTAACGTTGATTGTTCTAGACAATCGGATAAAAGTTGGGTGCCAAGAATATTAGAACCATGAAACAGATCAAAGGCAATTCCTTCTTGTGTCTGCCAGCGGATGGTGCCGATGCGTTTAAATCCGATTTTTTGAAATATTTGGCAGAGATATTTGTATTGTTTCTCTGAATGGATATTTACATCTATATCTAATGTTGATGGTTTTATTCCCAGAAGAGTTAAAGCAGTGCCACCCAGAGCATATAATTCTACTTTTTCTTCGATGTAGGGGGTGAGGGATTCTAATAGTTCAAAGAGTTCTTTTGCGTGTTGTTCTTTAGGGTTGTGAGGCATACTTATTGGAGGAAATGTGGGCTAGTTTATATATTTTTCTACAATTTTTGTATTTATTCGTACAATTTTTGTATATTTTTTTGTTTAACTCTTCGTATCTTCCAAACTCACAAACTTTATAAAGAAATGCTGAAAATAAGAAAATATGTCATTTTTAGATACGATTTTTAATCCGGTGTTTTTACCGCTGTTGCATTTTAATGTGTTTGTGGGTATTATTGTTTTATCAGGGCTGATTACATTAGTTGTGACGCTTGGGTATAAGTATTTTAGCAATCAGGATGAGATGAAGCGGATGAAAGAGCGGCAGAAAGAGTTTCAAGCGCAGATGAAAGCGCTGCGAGATAAACCTGAAGAGATGATGAAAGTGCAGAAAGAAGCGATGTCAGTTAATTTTGAGTATATGAAGCATTCGTTCAAGCCGATGTTGATTACGATGCTGCCCGTATTGATTATTTTTTCGTGGATGGCGGGGCATTTGTCATTTGAACCAATTTATCCAGGGGAGAGTTATACGG
>Ga0209541_10016178_pt1 | contig 11058 bp, 8 predicted proteins | sample RifCSPlowO2_01_FD_184027 | JGI IMG/M metagenome (GOLD analysis project Ga0209541, IMG submission 184027) | Groundwater microbial communities from Rifle, Colorado - Rifle CSP2_plank lowO2_0.1 (SPAdes) (version 2) | ecosystem: Environmental > Aquatic > Deep subsurface > Groundwater | place: Rifle... | reverse complement strand
AAAAATAAAATCAATCAATATCCTGGGCATTTCCGGCGGCGAACCGTTTTTCAGAAATGACCTGGCCGAAATCATAAAAGTTATTTACAAAAATCGCCGTCCTTTGGTGGTGGACTTGCCGACCAACGGTTTTTTCACCGAAAGCATTCTAAGGCAAGCCGAAGATATTGCCAAAAATTGTCCGGAGATGATTGTTGACTTGCAGCTTTCCATTGACGGTCCGGAAAAAATACATAATGAAATTCGCGGTCTTAAAGACGGATTTGCCAGAATGAAAGAGACATATAAGGGCTTGGTGAATTTAAAAAATAAATATAAAAATTTGAGGGTTAAGGCCTGCGTGGTTTATTCCCATTATAACGAGGGTTGCATTGAGGAGCTTTTTGATATTATTGACAGGGATTTTAAAGACCTGGACCGGGTGGTGTTCTCGGTGGTTCACGGCAGCGTCAGCAACGCCGAGGCCTTTCAATTCGATTGGAACAAGTATTTCGCGATTTGCGACAAAATGAGGGCTAACGCCAAAGTCAGCGGTATTTGGGATTTTCATTCCATCTTCACCATGGCCTTGAGGATAGTTAAAAATGATTTTTTGAAGAAAACTTTGAAAACCAAAGATATGTATAAAAATTGCCGGGCGGGCAAAAGAGTCATTGTTATCGGCGAAACCGGAAAAGTTTTTCCCTGCGAACCGCTTTGGCAGTCAGTCGGGGATTTAAGAAACAACAATTATGACATTAACCGGATAATGGATTCGGAAGAAATGAAAAAGTTTAATGAAAAGATTATTGAAGGAAGATGCGATTGTCATTGGGGATTGCCGATGTCTAACGCCCTGCTTTACAAGCCGAGATATTATCCCAAGATAATTTTGGAAATGATTAAAATTTTCTTCAGAAGTTTATATGTCCATTAAATTAGACCTCCATGTCCATTCTAAATTTCGCGGTCAGATTTATATTAACGCCGAGGAATTAAAAAAAGCCCTGACAAAAGCGCGCTTGGACGGCGCGGCCATAACTAACTTTTTTGACATCACCCATGCCGTTTCGCTTAAGGAACAATTAAAAGAATTCATCATTATAGTTGGTCAAGAAATATGGACAAAGGAAGGACACATTATTGGCCTGGGTCTTAACAAGCAAATAGCCGATTTTAAAAGCGCGACCGAAACTATTAATGAAATACATAGGCAGGGAGGAATTGCCATCGCTCCCCATCCTTATTTATTTTTAGGCGTCGGTAAAAAAGCGATGTCGCTTCCCGTTGACGCGATAGAATCTTTTAACGGGCTTATCGGCGCGTCATTGATTTTTAATTTTCTGGCCAAAATCAGCGCCCGGAGAAGAGGCATTCCGCAAACCGCTTCCACGGATACAACCAGCGTCGCGTTTATCGGCCGGAGCCATACCGAAATTATGGTTGACGATAAAGATTTTATTTTAGACGCCATCCGTTCGGGGAAAGTCAGGTTGCGCGAACGGGCGCTTCCGATACCGGTTGTTTTTATTCTTAAAAATTTGCTAAATTTTAAAAATATCAAGCCGTGCTCGCTTCACGCCGTTTCTTGTTCCGTGTGCGGCGCTTCTATGGCCATCAGGATATTCAAAAAGAAGCTTCAATGCTCCGATTGCGGTCTGGTCCAAAATTCGCGCATTTTTTGTTCTAACGGCCATTATGCTTGTTTGAAATGCGTAATTAAAAGAGATTCAGCGTGAAATAATGAAGATTTTACTTATTTATCCGCAATATTCCCATAGCACCGAATTTGACACCAGAGCGCCTTCCATGTCTTTGGTTTATCTGGCATCGGCGCTGGAACGCGACGGTCATCAGGTGGAAATTTACGATGCGTCACTGGGGCCGGTTGTTAAATTCGGCAAAATATTTCGCTATGGCGTTTCCGAAAAAGAAATGGCTGATTTTTTAAGAAATCGTCAATTTGACGTTGTGGGCATAACTTGCTCATTCGCCGCCAAATGGAAATTTGTGTCCAGAATTGCCGAGCAAATCAAAGAATTAAATCCGCGCGTCCCCGTGGCCATAGGAGGATTGTTTCCTACGTATAGTTGGAAGAAATGCCTGGAAGATTGCAAAGCGATAGATTTTATAATGTTGGGCGAGGCGGAATTAAGTTTCGCGCGGATAATTAATAATTTCGCCAAGGGAGGCGATATAAACGACGCTTGCAAAAGCGGGGATGGCGTTGCCTGGAGAGCGGGAAAAGAATTTTGTTGCAATCAGAAAAAAGAATACAATAATAAACTTGACGATTTGCCTTTTCCGGCCTGGCATTTGGCCGACCTTAAAAAATATTTTTTATTGCAAAAAAACATTTTTGAGCTGGTCGCGCCTTGTCTTCCGATTTTGTCTTCAAGAAGCTGCCCCAACCGATGCAGTTTTTGCAATATGTATCTCACCCACGGCCGCGTCTGGAGACCGAGGTCCGCCGATAATGTGCTTGATGAAATTGAATATCTTATAAAAAAATTCGGGGTGCGTAATTTTTATTTTATTGACGACAATTTCAGCATTGATGTCAAAAGGGCAAAAAACATCTGCCTAGGGCTTATTGAGAGAAAATTAAATATTAGATATAACTTCCATAACGGTCTTAGCATAAAAACGATAGACGGTGAACTGGTCCAACTTATGAAAAAATCCGGTTGCACCAGCGTTTGCCTGGCCATTGAATCAGGCAGCGAGCGCATCCGCAACGGGGTCTATAAAAAAAATATCAGCGCGGAAAAGATAGAGGAAGTTTTTAATTTATTTCATAAATTTAAAATCCCCACGGTCGGCTATTTTATGCTTGGCGCGCCGGGGGAAACCAGGGCGGATTTTGAGGAGACAAAAAAACTTTCGGCAAAATTGCCCATGAGCCTCATTACTTCCAGTATTTTTACTCCTTACCCGGAAACAGCATTGTACGACGAATGTAAAAAGAAAGGCTGGCTGTTGGAGGATAATTCCGACAAGGCAGACTGGGTGGAGATGTATACGCCGATGTTAAAGACGCCCGATTTTGAGCCCAAAGATTTGATTGCCTGGCAGAAAGAGTTGTATTATAGTTTTATTTGGCATCATTGGCCCGCCTTGGTTATGGAGGTATTGCGGCCGGGCGGCATTGTCAATCTTGACACTATAAAAAGATTTATAGGATTTACAAAATTCAGCCTTTCTCGGATAATTAATTCAATTAAAAATTTCAATGAATAGAATAATAAAATATTTTAATCTCGCGCTAAAAATATTAAAAGGCCGTCTGACGAATAAAAGAATCCCGGCGTCAGTCGTGTTGTGCGTCACCAATAGATGCAATTTAAGATGCGCGTATTGTTACGCGGAATATTATGACAGGCATACCGAGTTTACGACGGGGCAGATTCTTTCTCTGATTGACGAGCTTTATGAAATGGGGACCAGGCATATTTCGCTCAACGGCGGCGAAGCCCTGATGCGGGACGATATTGAAATCATCGTTGATAAGATTAACGCGAAAAATATATTATGCCAGCTCACCACCAATGGTTTATTGGTAAAGGACAAAATCAATGTTTTGAAAAAAGTTGACTCGTTATGCGTCAGCCTTGACGGCAATAAAAAAAGCACCGATTTGAACAGGGGGGCGGGCGCTTATGACAGGATAATTGAGGCCATTGAGTGTCTTAATGACAATAAGATCAAGTTTTATACCAATGCAGTTCTTACCAAAAATAACAAGAACGCGGTTGACGAAGTTATGGAACTGGCCGGTAAATATGGCTTCAGGGCTCAATTCAGTTTATTGCGCGAGGAAGATTCTCCCGATAAGGCGATCGGCTTAAGCGACGAAGAGTCTAGAGAAATTTATGGAAAAATCCTTAAATACAAAAAAGCCGGTCTTCCTATTTTGTTTCTGCGCGATTCATACGAGAACGCGTTTCGTTGGCCGTTTCCCTATAATAAACTGATGATTTCCGGCGAGTCGGCGGAAGGTTATAAACCGATCAAGTGCTATATGAAGAGTTTTTCGTGCCATATTGAAGCCAACGGCTTAGTTTATCCGTGCATTGTGCTGGTGAATAAATTTAAAGCTTTGAATTTTTTGGAAGTGGGTTTTAAAAAAGCCTGGGAGCATATGGCGAATAACGATTGCAAGGCTTGCTACAATACCTGCTGCGGCGATGTCAATTTGATTTTTGGTTTTAGACTGAATTCTCTCTGGGAAGCGTCCAGGGTCATAATTGAAAGGAGTTTGCGCCTTGTCGGGAAAAAAAATGACAAGGATAAGAAAATCACCGATTAAGATATTGTCTTTATAAAAATAATTTACAGATTATGAAAAAAAGGAAATTCAGAGAAATATGGCGCTATTTATTTTTTTTTTCAGGTTTGGTGAAAGCGCGTCTATTTAGGGAGATTAAACCGCTGGTGGTGGGTCTTAATGTCGCCGGTCATTGCAATCTCGCCTGCCGTTATTGTTATGGGGATTATTCTAAACGCCAAGCGCGAGATTTTACAACCGGGGAATTGTTGGATTTAATTGCGGAACTTCACAGTATGGGCGCGCGGGCTATTTATCTAAGCGGAGGCGAACCGCTATTAAGGGATGACATAGGGCAAATAATTGGAGCCATTAAGGATAAAAATATGCTCTGTTTTATGAATACCAACGGTCTTCTTGTCCCGGATAAAATAAAATATTTAAAAAGATTAGACTCTTTGGCCATAAGCATTGATGGCGATGAAGCTACCAATGACATCAATCGCGGCAAAGGCACGTTTTTGAAAATTATTGAGGCTATCAAGGTTGCCAGGGCCGAAGGCTTAAAGGTTGCCACCAATACGGTCATAAATTTGGACAACTTAGATTCCATAGATACCGTTATTTCATTAGCGAAAAATTTAGGCTTTACCGCGGAATTTAATTTGCCTTACGAGCAATCGCTTGGCAACAAAAATAATCCGACAATGCGTCTGGGAGATGAAAACATCAGGATGGTATTGAAAAAGTTAATAAAATACAAAGAACAAGGCGCGCCGATATCTTTTTCAAATGCCGTCAGGTTGTATATCCTGAAATGGCCTTTTTCGTATGACAAGAAAATCATTTACGATGATTTGCCCGCTAGTTTTAAATTTAAAAATTGTTATATGGGACGTTTTATGTGCTTAATTGATTCCGATGGGTTTGTTTACCCTTGCGGTCAGCTTATAGGCAAGTTCCCGGCTTTAAATATTCGTGAAGCGGGTTTTAAAAAGGCCTGGGACAGTCTTTTGAAAAGCAGAACTTGCAAGGCGTGTTATAGTTTATGTTTTAACGAATTTAATCAACTTTTCGCCCTTAGCCCCGACGCGGTTTTTTCAACGGCGTTGCGTTTTTTAAAAGGAATCATTAAGAAATGAATCATCTCAAAAAATACATTAATTTCGGGACCGAAGTTTTGAAAGCCCGTTTAACGCGTCGGAATATTCCCGTTTTAGCCGTGCTGTGTGTTACGGACAAATGCAATTTAAATTGCGCTTATTGCTATCAAAAACCCTCCCGCGGGCAAAAGGTTGAATTTACGACCGAAGAAATACTTTCTCTGATTGACGAACTTGGCGGAATGGGCGCCAAGTTTATTTCTATCAACGGCGGCGAGGCGTTAATGAGAGACGACATAGAAACGATTATTGACAAAATAAAAGAAAAAAATATATTAATTCAGCTCACCACCAACGGTCAGCTTGTAAAAAAGAAAATAGGTATTCTGAAAAAAGTAGACTCGTTATGCGTCAGCCTTGACGGCAATATGAAAAGCAATGATTTAAACAGGGGGCGGGGCAGTTATGACAAAATCATAGAAGGACTGAATTGTTTGAAAGCCAACAATATTCCGTTTCATACCAATACGGTCATCTCTAAAAACAATATCAACGCGGCTGATGAAATCATGACCCTGGCTTTAAAATACGGTTTTATAGCTCAATTTAGCATACTGCGCCAGGAAGACGCGCCTTGCCCGGAGCTGGGGCTAGATGACAAGGAAATACGTAAAATTATCCAACAGATTCTTTCTTACAAAGAAAAAGGACTGCTTGTTTTTTATTCCTATAATTCTTATAAAAAAGCCCTGGATTGGCCGTTTTCCTACCAGCAACAAATGACTTTTGAAAGAATGCCGATAGGATATAAAACCGGCCCTTGTTATATAAAAAAAATGGCCTGCCAGATTGAAGCCAACGGCTTGGTTTATCCTTGCGTAACTTTAGTAGGCAAATTCAAAGCCCTTAATTTCAAGGAAGTGGGTTTTAAAAAGGCCTGGGAAAATTTAAAAAATTGCGATTGTCAGGCGTGTTATGTTATTTGCCATAATGAGCTCAACAGCCTTTTCGGATTAAAAAGAGACGCTATTTGGAATGCCATTAAAATCGCTATTAGAAGAATAATCAAATGAGCGCAAAATTCAAAACGGCTTTTGTTGATTTTTCAAGCAATTTTTTTGACCGGCACGCGATTTATTGTTTATCGGCTTATTTGAAGAGCAACGATATTGAAACCAATTATGTAAATCAAAGAAATTTTTCAAAGGCGATAGAAAAAATAAAACAAATAAAACCGGATCTTTTGCTGTATTCGGCTTATTCCAGCGAAATTCCGCTCTACGTTGAATTTGACAAGCTTGTCAAGAAAAATCTGGGCGTTAAGTCCGTTATCGGCGGTCCCGGCCCTACTTTTGATTGGAAGGTTATTAAAAACAGCAATTCAACCATAGACGCTTTATGTGTCGGAGAAGGGGAATACGCTTTGGTTGATTTTATCAAGAATGGTTTTTTGCCTTCAAAGAATATTATTACCAATCAAAGCGGTTTGCCTTCGGCCTATTACAATTTTGTTGATTTGGAAAAAGTTTCTTTTCCGGACAGGGCATTGGTATATAAAAACGATTATGTTTTAAGAAATATGCCCAATAAACAATTTTTAGCCGGCCGCGGTTGCCCTTATATGTGCACCTATTGCCACAACAACATTCAAAATACCATGTTTAAAGGTTGCGGCGCGACGATACGCAAGAAAAGCGTTGATTATTTATTGGAAGAAATCAAAGATGTCAAGCGCCGGTATCCGCTCAAGGTGGTTGTTTTCCAAGACGATACTTTTATTCTAAAAAGAGATTGGCTGTTGGAATTTTGCGAACGTTTCCCGAAAGAAATAGGCCTTCCTTATACTTGCAACATCAGAGCTAATCTTATTGACGAAGAAACCATAAAGATTTTAAAGAAGGGCAGTTGCGCCTGTGTTTATTGGAGCATAGAATCGGGAAATGACGCCATCAGAAATAATTTATTGAAAAGGAATATGAGCAGAGAGCAAATTTTGGAAACCGGGCGGCTTTTGGAAAAATATAAACTTTCCCATCGTTGCGGCGGCATTATTGGATTGCCTGGCGAGAAATTTGAAGAGATGCTTGAAACTTTGGAAATGAATATCAAGGTTAAACCGGAATTTGGTTTTGCCAGTATTTTTGTGCCTTTTCCGGGCTTGGAATTGACAAACTACGCTTTGGAACACAAATATCTTTCCGAAGAATTATTGAATAATTTGCCGAAGAACACCCATTTGCATTCGGTTTTGAACTTTACTCCGCGAGATAAATTAAAAATCCAGAAATTAAATTATTTATATCCTTTGTTTGTTGATTATCCGAAATTGTATTATAATTCTCGCGCGTGTCGCTCATTGTTTAAATTGCCGGTTGCCGCGCTTCACGTGTTTTTTAATCTTTATTGCGGTTATAAATTGGCAAAATTATATAAAGTCAAAACGCCTTTATTAACCAAACTCGCGATCATATGGCGCTATCTGAAAAATCCTTTTTAGACATTAGATAAAACCGATAAATTAATAAATATGACAAACACAAAAAAAATCATTAATTTTTTCAAGACCATTGTGTTATATGCCCGGGTTGGTTTGCGGGGAATGACTCCGCTTAAGGGTTACGTTATGGCGCGTTATTGGATTAAGACGAACATTTTCAAGCAAAATATACCCTGGCTTATGGAATTCTCGGTTACTTACAGCTGCCAGTGCAAATGCCCGCACTGTTCGGTGGGGGAATATCTTGATGAAGCCAATAAAAAGCGACAAGACGAATTGTCCAATGAACAGATAAAAGATGTTTTAGCGCAGGCGGTTAAAATGGGCATACCTAAAGTTGATTTTTTCGGCGGCGAGCCTTTACTGAAATCAGGCATCATTGATTTAGTTAGATTTGGCGCGAAAAAAGGCCTTTACGTGTCAATCACCACCAATGCCGAGCTTCTGACTAAAGAAACCACCAGGGCGTTAAAAAAAGCCGGGATAAGCTGTATTAATATCAGCATAGATAGCGTGTCGGGGGAAAAACATGACAGTTTGCGAGGCGTGCCGGGAATTTACAAAAAGGTTTTGGCCGGTGTTGGATATTGCCACGAAGAAAAGATCCCCTGCGTAACGTCCACTTACGTGACCAGGAATAGAATAATAAACTTTGGGAAAGGCGCGGCCGATGACAGCCAACTTACTCAAATAATCGCTTTGTCCAAAAAAATAAAGGCCTCCGGTTTAAGAATTCTGTTTCCCATTATTTCCGGCCGATGGGAAAAAGGAAAAGAGTTGGAGTTTACCGAAGCCGAAAAGCAGTTGGTGATGGACAATCTGGATTATTCATTCGCTTTCATTGAAGGCGCTTATTCGGTCAAAAACGGCAAGAAAACCTGCCAGTCATTGAGCGGAAAGATGTTTAATATCTCTCCTTATGGCGATGTTCAGCTTTGCGTTACTTTTCCGCAGAATTTCGGCAACGTTAAAAATGCTTCGCTGGCCGAGGTTTTAAAAAGTATGTACAGTCATCCGACTTATCTCAAAAACAAAGGCAGGAATACCTGCAGCACCGATGGTTTGGAGTGTTAGTTTTTCTGAATCATGAAACGCTTATTTCCCAAACAGTAAATAAAAAGATTTTTCTGAAACCCAAACGGAAGCGCAGCTCCGATGAAATCGGAGCGTGAGCGGGTTGAAGAAAATCTTTTTATTTACTGTTTGGGGTTTAGTTTCTTAATTCAAGGTTAATTTATGAAAATCACTTTGATTCGCCCTCCCGCTTACAGCACGGGATTAATGGGCGCTCAATTAGTTCCTTTTTTGGGCATTGCCTATATCGGAGCCGCCGCCAGAGAAGCCGGGCATAGCGTTGATATCGTAGACATGTGCGGCGAAGATATCGCCCATACCGAAATCGTCCGGGAGAATTTCGTGGCTTACGGTCTGCCCCTGTCGGCGTTAAAAACGCGGCTCCAGCCGTCTGACGTTTTCGGCATCACTTCCACTTTTTCTCAGGATTGGGTGTTTCACGAGGAATTAATAAATCATATCCGCGGTCTTTATCCCAAAAGCGTTATCGTCGCCGGCGGCGAACACATAACCGCTTTGCCTGAATATTGTTTGAAAAGTTGTCCCGGCCTTGATATGTGCGTAATCGGCGAAGGCGAGGAGATATTTGTTAAATTGCTTGAAATTTTAAGGCAGGGAGGTCAGCTTAACGACGTTCCCGGTTTGGTTTATCGTTCTCCCGACGGCCGTATTTTATCCACGCCCAGAGCCGGCCGGATTACGGATATTGATAAATTGCCATTGCCCGCCTGGGATCTTCTCCCGATGGAAAATTATCTTTCCAGGGGAATGAATTATCATATAAAACGCGGCCGCACCATGCCCATGCTCGCGAGCCGCGGCTGTCCTCATCGATGCACTTTTTGTTCCAATTCCAATATGTGGAGCAACCGTTGGATTGCCCGGAATCCTAAATTAGTCGCGGACGAAATGGAGCGTTACGTTAAACTTTACAAGGCGGATAACTTTGTTTTTTCCGACCTGACGGCGGTAGTCAGCCGAGATATTATTATTGCTTTGTGCGATGAAATCATCAATCGTAAACTTAACATTACCTGGCAGCTTCCCACTTTAAGGACCGAAGCCGTTGACTACGATGTCTTGAAATTGATGCGCCGCGCCGGCTGTCGCGAGCTTGATTTTGCCATTGAATCCGGTTCCAAAGAGGTATTGAAAAGCGTTAACAAAAACAATAATCCCGAAAAAATGGCTTCTTTGATTAAACAAGGATTGGGTTTGGGCCTAAATTTCAGCACCAATATTATTTTGGGCTTGCCCAGGGAGGGATTCGGGGACTTTTTAAAAACTTATTGGCTGGTTATGAAATTGGCGGTTAGCGGGTTGCAGGAAATCAACGCCTTTCCTTTCGTGCCGTATCCCGGTTCCAAGTTATTTGAGGAATTTTTAGGGGCCGGAAAAATAAAATTGGGAAATAATTATTTTTTTGGCTTGTCCGGTTATACCGATTTGAGCCAGGCGGTATCCTGGTCGGATAGGTTCGGGCCAAAAACTTTGAATTTCATGCGGTTATTTTTATTCGTCAGTTTCTACAGCCTGATGCTTATTTCGCATCCGAAACGGATTTTTCGTCTGGCAGCCAATGTTTTTGAAGGCAAGACCACCACGAAGCTTGAAAGCGTGTTTCGTAAAATTTTCAAAAATATCAAAGTTTATTTTTTAAAAGCAATTTATGGTAAATTAAAGGATAAAGACAATGGGAACAGAAAAAATACATAAATTAAGGGAAAAAGCCAATTGGATTCGTCAACGCGTTCTTGAAATGATTACCAACGCCGGCAAGGGGCATATCGGCGGAGCGTTTTCCTGCGCGGATATTTTAGCCGTTCTTTATTACGGCGATGTATTGCGTTTTCAGGCGGCAAATCCTGACTGGGTTGACCGCGACAGATTTATTTTAAGCAAAGGGCATTCATCGGCGGCTTTATACGTGATACTTTCCGACCTCGGTTATTTTCCTTCCGCCGAGTTAAATAATTTTCAAAAAGAAAATTGCATTTTGGGAGCCCACCCGGGATTAAAAGTGCCGGGCATTGAAGCTGACAGCGGCTCTCTGGGCCATGGTTTGGGCATCGGCGCGGGCTTGGCTTTAAACGCCAAGCTGGATAAAAAAGAATATCTGACTTTCGTATTAATGGGAG
>Ga0209541_10016173_pt1 | contig 11059 bp, 9 predicted proteins | sample RifCSPlowO2_01_FD_184027 | JGI IMG/M metagenome (GOLD analysis project Ga0209541, IMG submission 184027) | Groundwater microbial communities from Rifle, Colorado - Rifle CSP2_plank lowO2_0.1 (SPAdes) (version 2) | ecosystem: Environmental > Aquatic > Deep subsurface > Groundwater | place: Rifle... | reverse complement strand
ATCAAAGCATCTTGCCGGCAAAGGCGATGACATAACTATTTGCGATAATCTGTTTAGAGGCAAATCTGATGAGAATTTCAAAGAATTAACCGAAAAGAAGAATGTTTCCTATATATGCTGTGATTTGACGGATTTTAATGAATTTAAAAAGCTTGAAAATGACTACCAATATGTCTTCAATTTGGCGGCTATTAACGGAACCGGAAATTTCTACGAAATTCCCCATAAAGTCCTGAGAGTCAATACTTTAATAGCCATTAATATTTTGGACTGGCTTATAACTACAAAATGCAAGAAAATATTTTTCCCGTCATCATCGGAAGCCTATTCAGGCACTATGGCAATTTCAAAAATACCCATACCGACGCCTGAAGATGTAGCTTTATCAATTGAAGATGTCTACAATGAAAGAAAGTCTTATGCAGGCTCAAAAATAATAGGGGAGCTGCTTTTTATCAACTATGCAAGGAAATACAAATTTGAAATGTCAATAGTCAGGTACCACAACATATACGGGCCAAGGATGGGCAACGAGCATGTCATACCGCAATTCATCCAGCGCATCATCGATAGGGAAGACCCGTTCACAATCCACGGAGGGAAGCCAACCAGGGCATTCTGCTACGTTGACGATGCCGTGAGGGCAACGCAGCTCGTGATGGAAAGGGACGAAACAAACGGCCAGATAGTCCACATCGGAAGAAGCGACCAGGAAATCAGGATAAGCGAACTGGCAAAGGAACTCTTCAAAGTAACCGGATTCAGCCCAAAGGTAAGGCTGGAAGAAGCGCCAGCTGGCTCGGCAGCCAGGCGCTGCCCCGACGTAAGCAAGCTAGCAAAGCTGGGATTCAGGCCGGAAGTGCCGCTGACAGAAGGGCTGAAAAGGACTTACGAGTGGTACAGGGACAACCAGTGACTGAAGCTCAAGAAACAATGAAAAATTCAAACTACGGCAAGCTGCGGGGCATGAAACCCATTTGAGCAATACAAGTAAATGAGACACAACGGGAGGGTAATGCCACTTTGCGCTACCCAAACAAATTTTTATTGGCAGAAACAAACTCAACCAGCTTCTTCACGCCCTCTGCCGGGCTGATTTTGGGCTCCCAGCCAAGGGCTTTCCTGGCACTCGAAATATCTGCCACGAAGACCTTCTGGTCGCTGGGGCGCCAATCGCTGAAGCTGACTTTGCTGCGCTTGCCGGTGAATTTTTCAAGAAGGCCAAGCAACTGCAGCAAGGATAACGTATTCTTCGGGCCGCCTCCAGTGGTGAAGACACCATGCTTCAGGCTGCTCTTGAGGAAGCTGTCGTAAAGCTCAATGAGGTCTGTGACAAACAAGACATCCCTGACCTGCTTCCCATCGCCATAAATCGTAAGGGGCTTACCCAGAAGGGTGGCGATGGTGAACCACGCAACCCAGCCCTGGTCCTCAACGCCAAGCTGCCTCGTGCCGTAGATACAGCTCATCCTGAAAACGCCGGTCTTAAGGCCGTAAACGTGGGCATAATCCTGGACATACAAGTCTCCCGCAAGCTTTGAAACGCCGTAAGGCGTGTGCTCGCAAAGGTCAATAGAAAACGTCTCGGAAATGCCAACCTTATACTCGGGCTCAAACTCGTAATGGTCAGACTTCTCAACAACGCCGACCTTGTTGACATTGTCGCCGAAAACCTTGTTGGTAGAGCAGTAAATAATGGAAGGGTTGCGGCCAGACTTCCTCGCGGCCTCCAGCATGTTGAAAGTGCCCTGGATGTTAACTTCATGGTCAGGCCTTGGGTCGGTAACAGATGTCGTGACAGCAGTCTGGGCTGCAGTATGGAAGATTACTTCAGCGTCCTTGGCCACTGACTCAAGCTGCCGGGCATTCCTTGTGTCACCCTTGATAAACCTGACATTCCTGAACTGCTCAAGGTATTTTTTGTTGAAGTCAACGTGCCTGATTGGCCTCTTCAGCAATTCGGCACGGGAGAGATTGTCAAAAACCGTGACGTCGTGGCCTTCCATGGCATAGCGCTCAGCAATATGGCTGCCAATGAAGCCAGCGCCGCCTGTGACAAGAATCTTCATAAAAGGGTGACTGAAAGGGAAATATAAAAAGTTTGTTGAAGCCAGTGTATTACCGTAAACCCTGGCTTCATGAAATTGCCCTGGTCAGCCGGTTATTGTCTTCCCTTGATTCAACAACCTGGTTTTGGGTGTCTGCCGTGGCTGTGAGCGTGGAAGTGGTGCCTCTCAGAAGGAGCAAGGTTGCCGGAGGCTGCAGCGTGACTGACTGCTGCGGCGCAAGTTGCGGCGTCTGGTATTGGCCGAGAACTGTCGCACCCACCTTCAGGTTGGTTGCGCTTTGGCCTGCCAAGCCTGCACCGATGTTCATTACCGACACGGTTATGTTAAGTCTTACATCGCTCAGGTTATCAACCACCTGGAAAGTCATGTCCCTGATGACAAGGTCTGGCGTAGCATTGCCAAGCAGGCAGCTGCCATTGACACAGCCGCTCATGCAAGGCGTGCAGGCCACGCTCGTTGCGTTCGGGACGCACGCCGAGTCCTGCGTGCCTGATGCAACGCACCTGAAAAGAGTGGTGTTGAGACAAGCTGAGTTGTTTGAATCACAGTAGCTGGCCGAGGCAGGCGGGCAGTCTGAGTCGTTGTAGCACGTTACATTGTCGCGTTTATCGCCGTTCGGGCTTTTGCATGCTGAAATGAACAAAGCTATTAGGGCAAGTTGCGTAAATCGAGTTACATTTCCTGAGAATTTTTTTTGTTGAATCTCTCAGCTCTTTCCTGTCCGAGTAGCAGCGGTTGACGCTAACAGCGCTTGCAAGTCTTTTATTGACGGTTCCTTCAACTGGATTCAAGTTGGGGTCTTTTTTGCCGAGAAATATGGGCTTTAATAGCGGCGGACTTTAATAATCGTATAAAACTTGTAAAGTCCGCCGAATATAGAGAACTTTGAATAACCCCCTCATTTATGACTCTTGTTCAAAGTTCTCTTAGACAACTTTGTTATAGAACAGGAATAATCAAAGTTGTCTATTGTTAACTTCTTTTGCAATTTAATTTCATCTATCCTCTTCTCTGCCAAATCACAATATTCTTTTTTGATTTCGTATCCTTCGTAATTTCGCCCTGCTTTTATTGCAGCTAATGCGGTTTGTCCGCTACCCATAAAGGGGTGTAAACTACTGCGGGTTTCGCCCTGCTGGGCTCAACCCGCAGGGCTCTTGCGCCCACCGAGCACTAAACCGCCTCATACAGAAAAATGTTGCCACAGCAAGCCAATTGAAACTTCCTGATGGGCCTAGGACCGGCTATAAGCTTTCGCCGAAAGGAGTATTTCTTCCAACCTATCCGGAGATGCCCAAAGAAACAGGCGCTCCACTTCTGCAGCCTGCTTAAATCCTGCATAAGATATTTAAAGCCAGCAAGAAGCCTCTGAACCGAAATGAACGTCGTGGTCAGCATACCCGCATACAACGAGGAGGCAACGATAGCGGCGGTGATACGGAACATAAAGCTTGTGCTTGGCAAGCACAGGAACTACAGCTACCGCGTGCTTGTCGTTGATGACGGCTCAACGGACAGGACGGCAGAGGCAGCCAAAAACGAGGGCGCTGCCGTTCACTCGCACCCGAAGAATTACGGGCTTGCAGAAACGTTCAGGACAGAAGTGGACCAATTCCTCAAGATGAAGCCCCAGGCTGATGCGATGGTGCACATAGACGCCGACGGCCAGTACAAGGCAGAAGAAATTCCATCACTCCTGAAGAGAATAGAGGAAGGGAATGACTTTGTCCTGGGCTCAAGGTTCAAGGGACACATTGAACGGATGCCGCTCGTGAAGAAACTCGGCAACAAGGCATTTGCAAAGGTCATATCGCAGATAACCCGGACAAGGATTTCAGACCCGCAATCAGGATTCAGGGCATTCACGCGGGAAGTCGCTGAAAAGGTCCCGATAATATCAAGCCACACCTACACGCAGGAGCAGGTAATCAGGGTGGTGAAGAACAAGTTCAGGATTGCCGAAGTGCCGGTTTATTTCGCCGAAAGGAAAGGCAAAAGCCGCCTGATAAGGAACCCGCTTGAATACGCGATAAAGGCGTGGATAAATATACTCAGGATAATGAGGGACTATGAGCCGCTGAAATTCTTCGGCCTCACCGGGGCTGCGATGTTCGCGGCCGGCTTCATCCTGGGGCTCCGGCTCCTTTACTTCTACTTCACAACAGGCATAGTCGGCCACATACCCAGCATCATACTGAGCGTGCTGCTGATGAGCATAGGCGTGCAGGTAATAACTTTCGGGTTTCTGGCGGACATGATGAAACGATGAAAATCGTCATCCTCTGCGGCGGAAAGGGAACGCGGTTCAGGGAGTACCCTGAAGAGATACCAAAGCCGCTTGCACCAATCGGGAACAAGCCAATACTCTGGCACATAATGAAGCTCTACTCGCACTACGGCTACAAGGACTTCGTGCTGTGCCTGGGGTACAAAGGAGACATGATAAAAAAGTACTTCCTGGAAGAGGAATGGAGGTCTGCTGACTTCACGATGAGCATGAAGGACAGGAAAAGAGTGATGCACACAAGCGAGGAGGAAGACTGGAACATAACATTCGCTGATACTGGGCTTGATACGAACACCGGCGGAAGGCTGAAAAAAATCGAGAAATACATACCAGCAGGTGAAGACTTCTTTGCAACATACGGGGATGGGCTGGCCGGCATCAATATCAACGAACTGCTTGACTGCCACAGGAAAAAAGGCAGGATTGCAACAATAACCTGCCTAAGACCATACTCACAGTTCGGCATAGTGGAAATAGACGACAGCGCAGTAACAAGCTTCAGGGAAAAGCCAAAGCTTGACCACTGGATAAACGGGGGGTTCTTCGTGTTCAAAAGGGAAATATTCAGCCACATAAGCGACAATGACGTGCTTGAGAAGAAGCCATTTGAGACGCTCGCCGCCAAGAAGGAAATAGCGGCTTACAAATTTGACGGCTTCTGGCAGTGCATGGACACATTCAAGGACTACCAAACATTCAACGAGTTGTGGGAAAAGGGCGCACCGTGGAAGGTATGGAGGTGAAAAAATGCTCAACTGGAAAGGCAAAAACGTGCTCGTGACCGGCGGCAACGGCTTCCTGGGAAGCTGGCTTGTCAACGACCTCGTAAAGAGAGGGGCGAAGGTGACGTGCATCATAAGAGATGCGGTTGCAAACTCCAGCCTCCAGCTGCTTGGGCTGACGGACAAAATCAATGCCGTTGCAGGGACGATAGAGGATTACCGCACGGTTGAAAGGGCGATGAACGAGTTTGAAGCAGAGGTTGTCTTCCACCTTGCGGCGCAGGCAATAGTCGGGTTGGCAAACAAGAGCCCGATGCCAACATTTGAGGCAAACATAAAAGGGACTTGGAACGTGCTGGAGGCGTGCAGGCAACTGAGCGTGGCAAGGACAATCGTTGCATCAAGCGACAAGGCGTATGGCGAGCACAGGGAACTGCCATACAAGGAAGACTTTGCACTTAATGGGCTGACTCCATACGAGGCTTCCAAAAGCTGCACAGACCTGCTGGCGCGAACTTATGCCAGAACGTATGGGCTGAAAATTGCGGTAACACGCTGTGGCAATATTTACGGCGGTGGGGACCTGAACTTCAGCAGGATAATACCAGGGACGATAAAATCAGTGCTCAACGATGAGCGGCCAGTCATACGCAGCGACGGGACGCCTGTTCGCGACTACATATACGTCCTAGACGCAGTTGCCGCATATATCACGCTGGCCGAACAACTCGACCGGAAAGAGGTTGCCGGAGAGGCGTTCAACTTCGGCACAGAGCAGCCGATAAGCGTGCTGGAACTGACAAAAAAGATAATCATTGCTACAGGAAAGAAACTTGAGCCAAACATACTCGGCCAGGCGAAAAACGAGCTTCAGGCGCAATACCTTGACTGGAGCAAGGCAAAACGAATCCTCGAATGGAAGCCGAAATACGGACTTGATGACGGGCTGAAGGAAACGATAGACTGGTACAGGAAATATCGTATGAAACCCATAGTGAGTAGTTAAAAAAAAAAAACGGGCTGGCAAAATGAACTGGGAGCTTTGGGGCATTGTTGCCGGGACGGTAACATCGGCAGGGTTCGTGCCTCAAATCATAAAGGGCTACAGGACCAAGCACCTGAAAGACATCTCATATGGGATGAATATCCTCCTGCTGACCGGATTCTCAATGTGGCTCGCTTACGGCATAAGCCAGAAATCAGTCTCAATAATATCCGCCAACGTGACCGGGATAACATTCAACCTCGTGCTGGCGGCTATGAAACACCACTACGGCAGGAAACATCAACATTTAAATAAGGCCATCTAACAACACCGCGGCATGAAGATACTGCTCCTGATGAAGCGGTTCTCCACAAACCGCGACATGATAACGGAGAACTTTGGCAGGGAAGTGCGGCTCTTTTCTGAAATAAACAAGCTCGGGCAGACTGTGACCGTTCTGTGCGCGGACCAGGTGAAGAAAGAAAGAATCACAACGAAGCTCAACGGGATGGACGTTGAGATACATCCGTTCACCGTCCAGGGAATACCAAAATTAGTCGCGACAGCCAGAAGGATGGCCGCGGAAAACGATGTCATAGTAGGAGCCACCCATCCGCTCCTCGGCTACATAGCGCACCTGGCAGCGAAGGCAAGCGGAAGGAAAATGGTGTATGACCTGAGGGACAACTACGAAACTTACAACTTCACCAACATTCCATTCCTCAAAAGAGGCCACCTCCCAAACTCAATCAACAACCACGTCATAAGAAGCTGCGACCTTGCCATATGCGTCAGCGAATCCCTGAAGCAGAAGATTGCAGGGCAAAGGGCAAACAAGCCGACAATTACCATACAGAACGGGGCAGGCACTAAACTTTTCAGGCCACTCAACAGGGAAAGGTGCAGGAAAAAGCTTGGCCTGCCGGAAAGAGTGCCAATCATAGTTTACACCGGCCACATATCACGGGAAAGAGGCGCCAACACCCTGATTGAGGCGTTCACGCAGGTAAGGCAGAAGCATCCTGATGCAATGCTGCTGCTCAGCGGGCAGGTTGACAAGGAAATAAACATAAGCCAGCCAGGAATAGTCTACAAGGAGCTGCCAAGAAGAAACGATGTGGTCACGGGGATAAACTGCGGCAACGTTGCGGCAGTGCCGCAGCCCGAAAACGACACAACGAAATATGCATTCCCCTACAAGCTGCTCGAATACATGGCATGTGGCGTCCCGGTGGTCGCAACTGCAGTTGGGGACGTGAGGGAAGTGCTCAGCAAATATCCCGAATGCCTCGCCCAGCCCGGCAACGCCAGCGATATCGCACAGAATATAATCTCGGCAATCACCTCGAAGAAGAAGCCAAGCTACAAGCACATCGTCCAGCAGTATTCATGGGAGAAACTTGCAAGGAAGCTCAACAGCGAGCTGGTGAAGCTGAGGTAGAAATGAACAAGCAGCTCCAGACAGCGCTCAAGATTGCAGCAAGTGGGCTCCTTTTGTGGTATATAATAAGCAGGATAACGCTGAATGCCGTCTTGGAAGCCTTGAAGTCGGCTGACATGAGGTATGCGCCGCTTATTGTGCTTGTATTCCTCCTGTCATTCGCAATCAAGGCCGTCAACTACCGCCTTTTAACCTCTGCCGCCAGGACAATAAGCATTGCAAAACTGTTGAAGATAAGCATGCTAAGCTGGGCGGCAGGGATGTTCGCGCCAGGCAAAATTGGGGAGTTCTCGGCCATCTACTTCCTGAAAAATGAGGGGGTGCCGCTTGGAGCCGCAACGGCAGCGAGCATCCTTGACAAGCTGGTGACGATAAGCACGCTCACTGCAATAGCGGCAGCAGGACTGCTCATGTACCTCGATACTGCAACTGCAATCAAGGTAACGGTGGCGGCAACGACGGGGCTCATAACGGCAGTCGGGCTGGTTGCCCTGCCACAGGCAAGGCTGCTGGTAAGAAAATTTGTCCTCATGAAGTATGAAAGCAAATTTGCGGGATTCGCAAGCTACTTTTTTGGCTATGTCAGGGGGAAAAAACTCCTGGTCTTGTGCAACTATGGGCTGGCGCTGCTGTGGGTGTATGTTTCAGCAGCCATGATATGGCTCGGGCTGCTGTCTGTAGGGGTAAAGGCGCCTTTGACAACGATACTGCTGGTAAACTCGGCATCAATAATCGTGTCCATAATACCTGTAACAATAGGCGGGCTTGGCGCAAGGGAAACAGCAGCGGTCCTGCTGTTCGAAAAAGCAGGCTATGCTGCAGCGCCGATACTTGGCGGCTACATAGTCATAATGATAATAAGCAACATACTGGCGCTAGCTGTTTCTGTTGCCGCTACTTTTTCTTTGAAACGAGAAAATCGTTGAGCTGGAGGTGCTCCAACCCTGAATTCTCAAAGACGTAGTAGGCATCTTCCGGAGTGTAAACTATCGGGAAGCCGTGGAGGTTGAAAGAGGTGTTCAGGACGGCGCCGATGCCGGCCTCCTTCCGGAAGCTTTTGATTATGCTGTGGTAATCGCTGTTGTGCTCCCTGCTGACAACCTGCGGCCTCACGGTGAAGTCATACTGGTGCATCGCAGCCACAAGCTTTTCGCGGCTCTTCTCGACAGAGTCAAAGGCGACAATCATGTAGGGGGAGGACATTGACTTCGGATTGATTATGTACTCCTTCTCGGCTTCTGTAAGCATGGACGGCGCAAAAGGCATCCAGAAGTCCCTGCTCTTAATCATCTGGTTGATTATCCGGACATTGGAAAAGCTGCCAGGGTTTGAAAGGATGGAGCGGTTGCCCAAAGCGCGAGCGCCGAACTCCATCCTGCCAGAGCAGCGCGCAACGACCTGATTCCTTGCCAGGATTTCAGCAACCGTGCCCCCGATGTCATTGAACTGCTGGATGCGGTATTTTTTTGACACGCTGTTTTTGGCAAGGAAATCCCTGACATAATCATCGCCAAAGCTGCCGCCGTAATAGACGTCCTTCAACGGCTCAGGCCGCTTCCCTGTTTCCTTGGCATACTCAGCCATGGCAGCGCCAACCATCAATGACTCGTCGCTGCAACTAGGCATGATAAACAGCTTCTTGACTTCCGGAAGCTCAAGGATGAGCTTGTTCAGCTTGACGTTCATGAAAAGGCCGCCGCCAAGCACAACATTCCGGATGCCTGTCCTGGCAATGGCTTTCCTCACCCACTCCAGCGTGACTTCCTCAGTGAACTTCTGAACCGCATAAGCGACGTTGTCAAACCTTTGCTGGGCAAAGCGCTGCCTTATCCAGTAGTAAGAGACGTTCGTCCGGATTTTAGAGGAAAAAGAGAGGTCGTCTTTGACCTTCACAAGGCCGCCAAACAGGGCTGCCGCCTTGTCGCCGTGCTGCCTTGAGGCGTAAGGCGCAAGGCCCATGACCTTGTACTCATGCTCCAGGGGCTTCATCCCAAGAAAGGATGTAACACCAAGGTAAACCTCGGCTATGGAGTGCCCGCCCCTTGTTGAAGAGATACGGGTTATTTCAGCGCCCCTGCCCGTGCTTACAGTAGCGCACAGGCCATCGCCTCTGCCGTCAAGGGTCAGTACCAAGGCCTCGTCATCCCAAGGCCTGCCGTAATAGGAGGCGGCAGCATGACACAGGTGGTGGTCAACAAAGCTGAACCTCGCGTTTTCAAAGCCAAAATCCTTCCTGATTCGGGCAATCAAATCATTGTTATCCAACTGGACGCGCTTGAGAAAATTCCTCGTGACAAAGTTCATGGCCGGGTAAAACCTGCGCATAGGAGGGAAGGCAAACTCTGCGTTTGCAACAACACCAGGAATCCTGGATTTATACCATGCATCGGTCTGCATGAACCAGTCTTTTGTGGAGCGCCGGGTTGAAGCGATGGCAACCATGCTGATACCGGAAGGCTTGAGGCCGGCAATCTTAAGCACCTCGGCAATCGCGGCAGGCGAATAACCCGTGTCGTTCTTGACCCTTGAAACGCGCTCGGTGCTTACCGCAGAAACAACCCTGCCATCCTGCAAGATGCATGCCCCGGAATTGTGGCCATCGTGGATGCCAAGGATGTACATGGAATTCCGGAATGGCTGGAGGTTTAAAAAGTTTATTTATGGCGGCAGCAGGCTTCCAGGAGGGAATGAAAATCACCCGCTATTTTGTCCCAGGAATAGCTTTTCACGACGTGAGCTTTGGCAGCAACGGCAAGCTTTTTCCTTAATTCGCTGCCGCTTAATATCCGAATAACCGCCTCTGCCAGCTGCCAAGGATTCTTCTGCCCGACAAGCAGGCCGGTTTTACCATGAATGACAATATCCGGGATTCCGCCCACGTTGCTTGCAACAACAGGAATTCCCGCTGTGATTGCTTCCAGAAGGACAACGCCCAACCCTTCGGTATCTCCCCTCGAATCAACAATTGACGGCAAAACAAAGACATCAGCAGCCCTGTAATATGGAGGCAATGACTGGTTTGCGACACTGCCCGCAAATATTATGCTGCCGGACAGGCCAAGCTGCTGCGATTGTCGCACCAAAGCAGCCTTTTCCGGCCCGTCCCCAACAATGACTAGTTTTGCCGCCGGGAATTTTTTCAATATATCCTCCATTGCAGCAACTAGGTATCTGGCGCCTTTCTTCTCAGCCAGCCTGCCCACAAACAGCAGCATTTTGCCTTTTATTGCATGCTTTTTTCTCATAGCTGCCGCAGCGGAAGAAGATGCGGAAGAAAAAAGCTTCAAGTCAACTCCCATGGGAATCACGCTGATTGACCTTGGCTTTGCAATCTTCCCAACAGCCGCCATTGTGAAGCTGCTGTTTGCAGTAACCGCAGCTGCGGAACTGATTGAAACCCTTGACAACAGGCGGAAAAACAGGTTGCCAAGGGGAAAAACATCGCCGGCATGGGCTGTAATTATGACCGGTATCCTGAAAAGACGGCCGATAATTGCTGCCGTGAATCCCTGGGGAAGAATCCAGTGCGCATGGATAATGTCCGGCTTTTCCTTC
>Ga0209541_10016172_pt1 | contig 11060 bp, 12 predicted proteins | sample RifCSPlowO2_01_FD_184027 | JGI IMG/M metagenome (GOLD analysis project Ga0209541, IMG submission 184027) | Groundwater microbial communities from Rifle, Colorado - Rifle CSP2_plank lowO2_0.1 (SPAdes) (version 2) | ecosystem: Environmental > Aquatic > Deep subsurface > Groundwater | place... | reverse complement strand
GCTGTACTTTTTTGCGCCCCCATGGAAAAATTTTGTAAAAAACTCGACATAATGCAACCTTAATGAATGCAAGAAGCTACCTAGAAGCCCCAGTGCTATGTTTATTACATGTCCAATAACTAACAAGATTATTCCAGCAAGGATAAAAAAACCACCTTTATGAAACATCTCTCCAGCTGACTGGTTTATGACTTCTGCCAATTTTACTGATGATAGTCCAATAGCCATAAGCCTTGCATAGGACAGTGTATTGCTAAATATGCTTGGAACTTCTATAAGCCCCTTAATGCCTTCGCCTTTAAATAACATAAACAGTGATAAAAGGAAGAAAAAAATTCCAATGTAAATGGGCAAGATTATTATTTTAAAATAAGACAATGCCAGCAATGCAACTCCTATTTCCAGCACTATCCACCCGCCTTTTGCGTATAAAGCTTCCATAAATCCGTGTAACTTAAGCTCATTAACAAAACCAATCATTAAACCCAGGTTTATGTGGATTATTCCTATAGCAATTGCCAAATACATCAACTCATTTATTTGATGGGATCTTGAAAGTATATGCGGAAGATGAAAGCGTCCAATTTCTTCATAACCAAAAAACTCTCCAAACAACAAACCAAAAAGGATTGTTGCCAAAGATGCAAAAATGAGCACATTGAAGAAGTTTTGAGCCTTTGGCATTCTTTTTTTCAGCATTATAAACAGAACAAGGGTAACTAATCCATAACCAAAGTCTCCAAGCATGAATCCAAACAATAAAGGAAAAGTAAGAAAAATAAAAAAAGTAGGGTCAAGCTCTCTGTAAGTTGGCATTGTGTACAAATCCATAAAAAACTCAAATGGCTTTGCATATTTTTGATTTTTAAGCTTTACAGGAACCTTATCTGTTTTCTTTGGCGGCTCAGAATAGATAAAAACTTTATTTTTACTGATTTTGTTCAGCTTGTCAATTGCATTATTCAATTGCTCAGTAGGAACCCATCCTTTTATTAGAAAGGCATCTTTTGTTGCTGCAAATTTTAATGGCGCTTCTGCTTTTTCAAGCTCTTGGCTTAAAAACTCATCAGCAGCTATAAGAAATCCTTTGTATTCGTGCCCTAGCTTTTCTATTTGTTTTTTGATATTATCTCTTTCATTTTTAAGCTTTATATTTTCTTTCTCTATTTTGCTTAAATTGTATGATGCAGTTCCCTTTAATCTGCCTATGCTTATAAAATTTATATGAGAAAAATGCATTTTTTGGAGGATATTGTTTACATGCTCTTTGTTTTTTATATCAACAAACAAAGCCACGAAGGTTCTTTTTTTAACAACATTATCAAAGAGCATAAACCTTTCTGTTGTTTTTGACAGTTCTTTTTTTAATTGTATTAAGCTACCTTTGTCTTTTACGTAACCTGTAAAACTAGTTAGTGATTTATAAGGTGTAAATGCTTCAAGAGGAACATCAATATTTTCTAAAAGCTCTAATTCTTGCTTTACAGACTCATTTTTTGAGATAGTACTTTCCAATTTCTTAAATTCGTCAAAGTTTTTATTTACTTCTTCATTAAGTTTTTCTGCAGTTGGGTATACTTCCAATAACCCCCTTCCAAGCTTAAATTTAGTCTCTTCTTCCTTTATGTTTAATGCTGTGATTAATGATCTTACTTTGATGATTGTTTCAGAAAGTTTGTTTGCACTTTCTAAAGGACTTCCTATATCAGCCAGCTCAGTTTTTGAATGCTCTACTATATGGAGAAGCTTAAGATTATGGAGCTCTCTAATAATTTTTTCCTGTAAATTTTTTGGCCCAGTTATAATAACACTGCTCATCTCATATGGTTTTAGCATTTTATATCGTTCCTTCAAATTTTTCTGCGACAAATTCAACAGCTTTATTGATATTTTTTTCTGCTTTTGCCTTTATTTGGCTTGCTGCCTTTTTTCCTTCTGCAATTTTTTCTTGTTTTATGGATTTGACTTTATCCTTGAAATCCAAAATCTTTTTTTCCTCTATCTTCCTTATTTCTTCTTTTTTTAAATCCAATAACTTTAAAGAATTCCTTGCAGATTCCTGCAATATTTTTTCCTTTTCTTTTTTAGCTTGCTCTATTATCTCATCTGCCTTTTTTTCAGAATCCCTGATATTGCTCAATATTTCAGCTTCTTTTGTGTTATTTGGCATTGTTACCCCATAAGGTCATTAGGCTGTATTGTGCGCCTATAGGTAATTTAATAAACAAATGTAAATGTTCTATGAAAAACATTTAGTTTTCTATTTTTAGAGTCACCATCCAGTCCATTATCACTTCACTGATTTTTTCTAAGTTTTGCATTATCCTTGCCATATCATAGCTTTTAAAGTCCTTAACATCAACCTTTTTTATCGATGAAGTGGATTTTGCAAATTCTATTGCATGTTTTTGGTCTAATTTTGAGGTATCTTGCAAGATATTCTGCAAAATATCAATAGGCTTTGCAATTTCATCAAGGAATTTTTTATTTCCTTCGTCCAGGCAGATAAGACGGTCCACCATTCTTTCCAGCTCTTTTGAAATTAGGGAGATGTAATAAAGCTCTATATTCTTCAATTTTGTAATTTTACCGAATATTAAAGAGCCTATAACTGATTTTTCTATCAGCAATCTGCTTCTGTCAATTTCGTCCTCGTACTTTTCAATCAAACCTTTATCATAATTATCTGACATTACAATAATCATATTCTTGATTTTTCTGGCCATAGTCTTTAATAGCGAACCTGGGTCTATTAAGGTTACAGCTCCATCACAAGTAATTTGCTTTTTGTCTATTTCTACTGATTCTAGGCTTATCAGCCTTTTTTGGTTCAGCAATTTGGTAAAATCCATTTCCTTGTCCATTGTTATCTCAAAAGACGCAACAGGGTTGATATAAGAAGCAACAATTAACCTATTTATTATTTCTGGATTATCTTCTAAAATGCTAAACTTCAGGTGTTTTGGTTTTCTTTCTATGATCTGAGGAGAGATTATTAAAGATCCATCACTGTTGTACTCGATACTTACCTTGGATTTAGAGCCCATATTATGCTCCCTGCACCAGGATGTTGGCAGGTAGACATAGTGCATATCTCCAGTTTTTTGTATATTTCTTATTTCCATATATCCCCTAAATACCATATATATAGATAGTATATATAAGTGTTTTGGTTTTAATTATTAAGAGATTCTTTTTATAAGCCTTATAGATTATAAGAAAAAGATTTTTATACCATTAATGTTTTTAAGGTTTTTATGCTTGTGAAAGATATAATGCATCGTATAACAAAAGTTCCTTCGAGTATATCTATTTCTGAAGCTGCAAGAGTTATGGATCAAAAATTAATTGGTTCTGTACTGGTTGAAGAAAAAGACAAAATTATCGGCATAATGACAGAGAGGGACATTTTGCGAAAAATTGTTGCAAAAGGGGAAAATCCTGATAAATTGAAAGTTAAAGACATTATGAGCCAACCCCTGATAACAATAGATGCAAATGAGGACATAATCAATGCCAGCAAAAAGTTGGACGAGTATAGAATTCGAAGATTAGTAGTTACTGAAAACGGCAAGATTATAGGCAAAGTAACAGCAAACAGCATAGCAAGAAACCTTAGGTATGTCTTAGCCAGTCGCTCTTTGCATACTCAAAAAGAGTATACAAGACCGGAATATTGAATTAATAAAGCATTAATTTTATAAATAACCCTGCTATTCCCCAGCTAAAAGAGGTAAGGAATGCCTCTCTTGTTCTGAGGCAATAAAACTTAAAGATGATTATTATGCCGTATAACAATATGATAACAAAACTATTTAAAATTAGTGAAGATTTTAGTTCAATAACTTTTAATCAAGATTCTGCACAAGCATTGGCAGAAAGATTGAATAGTTTTAGCGGAGGCAAGTATCGTGTGAACGGAATAACAGTTGCATTTCCATTGGCAGGCCATACGCATTATCCCCTAAAACCAGAAGAATATCCACTATCAGGAGTGCCTATCGGTGACATACCATCAAAAGAAGCGTTAGCTTCTTTGTCACCAAAAGTGTTAACAGAGCCTAAACTTTTTCATTTAACTGGTGAGAATATAGAGTTAATAGTAGTGCAGCAGAATTATATTAGGGAGCTCGTCTCACAAGGAGAAAGATACTCAGAAGTCGATGAAACATACCTTGATGGAACTATAAGCGTCCAAAGAGATTACCAAACCACAAAACATAAACTTGCCTTTATTTCTAGATTAGAGCAACTAATACGTGAGCATTCTAAGGTGCAAAAACATAAGTCTATTGAAGCAGCATATAATGCCAATTTAGCTTCTTTAACAAAAAGGGAATTAGGAAATTTAATTTAAATTTCTACAATTAAAGGAAAATAAAATAAAAAAGTTTATTATATACAGCTTAATCTTCTTTTTCTATGCGCCAGTAGCTCAGCTTGGATATTATTTGACCAAAAAGAGCGAAAGGTTCCTAACCTTTAGGTCCGGGGTTCGAAACATTTCTTTTCCAAAGAAATGAGCAAAGAAAGGAAGCCACACTCACTTCGTTCGGTGGCTTGTGCTTCACAATGAAAAGAAATGTCGAAAGTCCTCGCTGGCGCGTTCAATTTATTTTTTATTTTTTATATTATTTAATCTTTTAATCGGTATTTTTATTATCATTTTAAAAATTATTAATCCTTCAAACTCTACGCCTCGCCATTGCGCTCGGCTTCTATTGGATGTACAACATTAAGAACACGTTCGCATTGTTTCGTGATTAAAAGATTTTGCTTGTAGAATTAAATGCCGAATAAAGAATAATTTAAATAGAAGGGTTTTTAGACAAACATTAAATGGCAATAACATTAGGAATATTATTTGGAATCATTGCAATGATCAGCTGGGGAACTTCTGATTTTTTTGCTGCGAAGATTGTCAGAAAAATTGAAGTGTTAAGAACATTTTTTTGGATCGAGATAGTAACCTTAACGACACTTCTCGTACCATTCTTAGTGTTTTTCGAATTTCCAAGCCTCTCATTTTCTGATGTGTTGATAATTTTGGTTACTGCTTTTCTTGCGCTTATTTCAATATTGTCTTTCTACAAAGGGCTCCAAGTTGGGACTGTTTCAATAATCAGCCCCATTGCTGCATCTTATGCTGTTGTCACAGTAATTCTAAGTTTGATTTTTCTCAAAGAAACAATAATTGCTTTGCAATCAATAGGCATAAGTGTGGTTATTTTAGGTGCAATTTTGACGTCTTTCAAATTCCATGATTTAATAAGACTAAAAATAAAAAATATTGCAAAAGGCGTAAAATATGCTGTAATTGCAATGTTTGGGTGGGGCATTCTTTTTATTTTTGTTGATATTCTTGTATCAAGGTTAGGCTGGTTTTTGCCGCTTTTATTTTTTGTAACGGTTGAAATTTTTTATATGCTCCTATATTCAGGCGCAGCAAAGAAAAATATTTCTTTTCCAAAGAATTTTGCGTTGTTAGTTATTTTGATTGGGATTTTGGAAGCAACATCTTTCTTGTCTTTTGGATACGGGATAAGTTTAGAGGACACGGCAATAATCGCTCCGATTACCTCTGCTTTCCCGGCAATAACAATAATTCTTGCAAGAATATTCTTCAAGGAAATTCTGGAAATAAACCAGAAAATAGGTGTTATTTCTGTTTTAGTAGGGTTGGTTTTGTTGTCAATCTAATTTTTAATTACTTATTTGCAAAATAATTATGGATTAATTTCAAAGCTGGCCTGATATTCTGCCCTTTGCAATAAGCAAATCTTACATAAGTTTCCGCAGCCATTAACTGCAATTTTGGGTCTTTTGGCATGCCCCTTGCTAACAATACAAGGTCATCTGTTGTCAGATTATTTTTGTCTTTTATTTGCTCATTTTGCACTGCAAGAGGCCTGTAAAATTTGTTTGGCACAGTTACATCAAAACCTGCATTAAGTATGGCTTCTAATTCAGGGCCTTCTTTTCTTGACTCTGTAACTACGCCTAACCAATTATCATCTTTGTATTTTGAAATGTCCAATAACAAATTAGACACCTGCTCATAAAGCTGCGTTGCAACAGAAAAATCAGTATCGTTTAATGAGACCTGTTCATTGTGGCCAATTTGGTAAATAAATCCCATTCCCCTGCCCTTGGCTTCTGGATACTTCTTTGCCATATCGGAAAGCGAAACAATCTGGGAAGGTGCTATTGCCACCGGATTTTTATTATTGTCTACTGCAGTAAATGCGACATAGCTTAACCTGCTGAAATAGTATCCGGCAACATCGCTTATATCATCAAGATCCTGCAATGCGCCCTCTGGATTTGGAGCATTCCTTTTTGTATATTCTATTAAAACTTGCCATGCTCTTTCAAGCTCTTCCCTATTTTGAGGGGCATAAATAGAAAGCTCAGTCCCGTCAGGAGAAATAATTTTACGCGGCTCTAGCTCACTCTTTGCTATTAGCCTCTTTCCTTTTGGGATTACAATATCTGCCAATGCCATGTGCCTGACTCAATATGAAGGTTATATTTAAATCTTTTCTTTCTTATTTACTAAGAAGTAACAATTAATTTAGCCAATATATTTCTTCAGCAATTCCATAACCTTTTTACCATCAACCTTGCCCCTGTGCTTTCCCATAATAATGCCCATATAAGCTCCAATGCTTAATCCCGGATTTTGCTTAATGATTTCCTTTATTTCATTTTCCAAATCCTTGTCAGAGACTGCTGTAAATTCTTTCAAATCTATTTTTTTATTTTTTATTTTTTTAATCAATAAATCAATTAGTGCTTCTTTTGCTATTTTGCCTTTATTCAGGTAATCTAAAACTTCCTCAAAATGCTCGTCCTTTAATTTAGAAATATCATGCTTAAATCTTGTTTTGATTTCTTTTGGTATATTTATTAGTGTATGTGCTATTGTTGATGGATGTATATTATTGAATTTTTTAACAAATAATTCAAAATTTTTATTGCGGATAACTTCTTTAGCCAATTCTTTTGTCAGGCTGTATTTATTTTCAAATTCCTCTTCCCTGTGTTTTAATAATTTTGGAAGTTTTTTTCTTAAATTTTCAATATGATTTCTTTCTATTTTAACTGGTATGACATCTGTTTCAGGGTATAACCTATCTGCACCAGGCATTGGCCTTAGAAAAGATGTTGTGAAATCCGGCTCTGCTTTCCTTACTTCTTCTTTTAGTTTCCTGCCTTGTTTTATTGAAGCTAGCTGCCTGTTGATTTCGTATTCAATGACTTTTGGAATGCTTCTTAAATCCTGGAATCCTTTTATTTCAGTCCTTGCCCCGCTTTTTATTGAAACATTAACATCCTGCCTTATTGTCCCTAAACCTCTCTTAACACCTTCTATGCTTCTCAAAACCATTCCTATGTAAGATGCTGCTTCTTTGGCGTGCTCCGGATTTTTTATATCAGTGCTTGTCGCTATCTCTATCAATGGAATTCCTAATCTGTCCAGCCTGTATCTGGAAAAATCCTTTCCATCTTCTGACTTTTGCGCTGCTTCCTCTTCCAAGCATATTATTGGTATTGAAACCCTGCCTAAAGAAGTCTCGATATAGCCGTCAGTTGCAACTAAAGCTGTCCTTTGAAATCCAGAAACATTGCTTCCATCAACAACCGTTTTTCTCATCACCTGTATTTCATCAACAATTTTTGCATTCAATAATAAAGCAACCTTAATTGTTGTTTCTAAAGCATCTTTATTTATTTCATGCGGTGGCTCTTCGTCATATTCTATTAAACAAGTGTCTGCAGAATCAGCTTCATAAATTATCTTTTTTCCTTTTTCCATTTCATGCCTTGCAGCAATGTCTATTTGCCCTGTTTCACCTGCTACAGCCCTTAATCTCCTCTCAAACTTAACATCTGGATCTTTATCAGAATTCAAAGTATCGCAATTGCAAAACAGCTTTTTCCCTTCCAACTGCTGGTGGCATTCGAGCCCACACCTAAAACCTAACTTTTCATAATCCAATTCCATCAGTACATATCTCCTTTAGATGTTCTATTTTTCCTTTATCTAAAAAATACTCTTTAGATTCACTAATCAACCTCATTACTTCTTTAGACTTATATAAACCAACTTTAAATATATTTTCATTTTTGTAATAGCTTGGTTGAAAACCTAATTTTTTCATAACTAGGACACAATCTTCAGCCAAAGCCCTATCCTTCACTATAAATTCAAATCTTGGCAAATATTTCTTTCTATTTCTAGTGTTATGCCTAGATAAACAACCCTCAGTTTGAATAAAAGCAGGAATAATGCTCTTATAGTCACTTAGAGATAAATCACTTAATTCCATTTTAACCAAAGAACCACTTTTATAGCCAAGAGGAAAATCGTATCTTAAAGATAAATATTGCCTTAAAGGACTAGAAGATATTATTAGTCTATCTTCTCCTCTTTTACCTTTTGCAAAAATCAGACTATTCTCACTTAAGTTAAATACTTTAACAAATAAATTTTTTAATGTGCTATCACGTTTTTACTACACATATAAACACTGCCTTTGGTGGTGTTTATGTACAAACTAACATTTGAAAAACGTGTATGGATAGTAAAGCAATGTCAAAAAGGGGTCAGTATCGATAAAATTGCACTTGCTCAACGAATTAATCGACGTTGCATTTATCAGATTCTTGGCAAATTTAAAGATTATAGCTGGGATGGCCTTAAAGACTATAAAACAGGAAGACCAGAAACTATGCTTAACAAGAATGCAGAAATAATCATTCTTGATTTACGTAAATTGTATGGTTATGGCGCATGTCATATAGAGCAAATTCTCAAAAATAGAGGATTTGCTATTTCTCATAGGCAAATCGAGAAATTGCTTGTACGAAATGGTTTAGTAACACCAAGCATAAAAAAGCAAAAATCAAGAAAATGGGTACGCTACGAGCTGCCAAGTCCAAATGACCTCTGGCACACAGATTGGACTTATGATCCTTTTACACAGAGGCAGTTTAGCGTCTATGTTGATGACAGAACTAGGCTGATAGCAAGCTTTGGCTTGTTTAAGAGAGCAAGCGCTGAGAACTCGATAGGTCTACTCAAAGCTGGCATCGCTGAATACGGCAAACCAAAATCAGTGATGACCGACCATGGTAGTCAATATTATGCTAATAAAGGCAGTGTTCTTCAGACCTACACTCAGTTCAGGATTGTGCTGGATGCCTTAGGAATAAAGCACTATGTTGCTAGGGTTAATAGGCCACAAACAAATGGAAAAGTAGAGAGATTCTTTTTGAGTTATAAGACAGAATATACAACTGGAACGTTCAGTTGCATTGGAGATTACATTAAGCACTACAACGAAAATAGATTGCATATGAGTTTAAACTATAAGACACCACTACAAGTATGGAATGAACTAAATAATTTGTAGTAGTTTCGTGTTGTGTAGTAGTTTCGGGATATCAGAAAATAAATTTTTTAATGCAATTAAGCTATTAATATTATTTTTTTGATTTATTTCTATATGTGTTGAAGTTAATTCGAGATGTCCTTCTGTTCTCAACCAAATCAATAAAGTGATTAAATCTACATTATTTTTACTTTTAGGTATAGTTATTTTACCTACTTTTTGAGTTTTACTAAATATTTCGTGTCCTTCTAATAAATTCCAAACATCTATTTTTAGGATTTGGCATATTTTTATTATCCCAATTAAAGGTATAATATTTTCATTTGTCCAATTTACTTTTTTATACCCACATAAGCGAACAAATTTATAGGTAGGAAGATTTACTGCTTTACATGCTTTGCTTAATAGATTTCTAATTTCTTCATTAAGAATTAGGTAACATGAATTAAAATTAACTTTAGTTCTGAATTCCCTTCCACTAGGTTGTTTTCTTCTTAAAAATGAATTATGAAGGCAAAACCACGAGTATTGGTATTGAACTGGTGTATATATGTTTTTTAGATTAGTTTTACAAGCTGCTTCTAAAATCCAAATTGGAATTTCTTGTTTTTCTTTTATAAATTTTGATAAGATTTGTCTATCAATTACATGATCTTTGTATAATCCATTATCTATTGCTAACCTAAAACAATTGCTAATTTTATCCGAAAACTGGATATAGTAAGGACTATTTACTAATTGTAAACTTTCTATTTTTTGATTATTATTTAAATTCATTTTAAATCACCAAGTTTTTACTCGGTTGAGACTGCGTAAAAGGATTTTGCTGATAAGCAAAAGACCTAATTTGGCAGTCGAAACATTGTTTGAGGTGATTTAAATGGAGCATAATCAAAAAATAAGTAGAATTAGTTTATAAATGTCACGTGAGGACGTCCAGTGGTTGTACGAATGTCTTTAATATATACTTTCAATTATAAGCAGAAAAATTATAAAAACGATACTCACATAACCAAAATAGTATACAACATAAGCCAATTTTTTATGCCTTTCTTTTCGAGGTAAAGTCTTATACCTATTCCAATAAATTAAAATAACTAACCAAAATATGAGATTTAGCATATTTAACCATCCTAAATAGTATATAATCTTTTTGTAACCTTGAAATTCGAAAAAATCAATATTTTTATTTTTCTTTTTGTATATTTGCCATAATATTATTCCAAAACCTATGATTCCTAGCCAAAATAAAAGCGGAATTATTATTGATGTGTCCATTTTGAGATTTTTAGACTATGATTGATATTCATATTTTATTTTGAAACATGTTCCTTAATAGCAAAATATAAACCAATCACACTTAAAATTAAAATTAACAATCCAAGCAGAGTATTTGTAAAAAACCAGCACATTGGTTTTGAAATAAAACTTTTATGCAAACAAACAGATTCCTTAGCAGCTTGAGGGATAATCTGATTACTAAAAACTACAAGCAGGATAATACCTATAGTTAGATATACTGGAACAGCTAAAGGACCTTTTAATTTTTGCATTTCATATCTCAAGCCCGCATTTAAAGCTTAATTCATTATAATTAATTTCCATTTTTTATTTTCCAATATAATTATTATTTTTTATTTTATTAATTAATTATTAGAAATA
>Ga0209541_10016171_pt1 | contig 11060 bp, 12 predicted proteins | sample RifCSPlowO2_01_FD_184027 | JGI IMG/M metagenome (GOLD analysis project Ga0209541, IMG submission 184027) | Groundwater microbial communities from Rifle, Colorado - Rifle CSP2_plank lowO2_0.1 (SPAdes) (version 2) | ecosystem: Environmental > Aquatic > Deep subsurface > Groundwater | place... | reverse complement strand
GAATAAAGAGGCGAGGCTTCGCGAGTAGATGAGCGAGCGAGAGGCGAGCTCTCGCATTCGACTGGCAGAACATCGAAGCCTAGCACCATAATTTGTGAGCGTAAGCGAACAGATGATTGAAGATTTAAATTTATATTTGTCCAATTACTTACGTCGCTGACTAAATAATCCTAACCAGCCAAACAGCAGCTCCAGCAACAAAAGGCACTATCAAATTGTCCTCTACTTGTTGTGTGCCTATCTTTATCTCAACTGCTTCAACAATCATAGCTGCGAAAGATGCCAAAAGGGCGTCCCACCAAGGCAGGAACACAAAAGCACCTATGAATCCGAATATTATGCCTGCAATTGTGCCTTCAAGAAACTTTGTTTTTGAAAATGGATGCTTTATTTTGCCATAATGCAGACCATAAAGATGTGATACAGAATCTCCTAATGCTAATACCATTATAGAAGCCATTGCTATGTCTTTTGGAAATAACAGCAAAGCAGCATAAGCCCCTATAAAATAAAAGATAATTCCTTTGCCAGGAAATTTCTTTATATCCTCTTTGCGCTCAAATATTTCCAGCAAATTGTATATCACAGGAATATTTATTTTTTTGCTTAAATAAGATATAATAATGCCTGTAATAATTATTATTAATATTATTTTTTTGTCAATAAAATCGTACAAGAGCAATGCTACTATTGCAATGCCTAAAAAAATGTGAAAAAACTGCCTGTTCCACTCAAATGAATTTAGATTTTCCATAATTTGCCTTTATCTTTCAGCTCCAAAAAGTAATCTCCGATAAAGTAGCCTGCCAAAGCGCCAAAAATAACGTCGCTGAGGAAATGAAATCCTAGGTACACTCTAGTGAAAGCAACTAAAAACGCAAAAGAAATCGAATAATACCTATATTTTGGAAGCTTTTTTATTAATATCGGTAGCAATGAAAAAACAACTATGGAATGCGTGCTTGGGAATGAATAATTGATTATGTTGAGAAAAGGGTATGTGAATGTGTCTACAGGCCTAATTCTATGAACAACTAATTTTACGATAAAATTCAAGATGAAAGAAACTATAAACGCCAACCAAAGCAAGTAAATGGAATCTTTATTTTTTCTGTAAAGAATAATGGAGGGAATAAACAGCATTACCACCAAAACAAATCCGAAATTTGTGATAATGCTGAAAATAAAATCAAAAAATGCAAATTGTGATTCTTGAAAGAAAGAGCTTATTTGTCGGTCAAAATTATAAGAAAGAATATACATCAATATTGATACTACAAAAATCACAATTCTATTTACTTTTTTCATTTTTTCTCTTATGGTGCTTCCACACAAAATAGATCAAAAACAAAACAACTACTGCAATAAAAATGATATCTAATTGCTGGGAATATTCATGTATTTTCTCCCAATGATCTCCTAGCTCAAATCCTGCATACAACAAAATAAAGTTCCATATTGATGCTCCTAAAAGAGTATAAATCAAAAATTTTTGCATGGACATTTTTGCTATTCCCGCCGGTATTGATATCAAATGCCTCACAACAGGCACAAACCTGCTTATGAATATTGTTTTTTCTCCATGCCTTTTGAACCATTTTTCTGTCCATTCAAGGTGCTCCTCTTCAAGCAATAAGTACTTGCCGAATTTCAATACAAAAGGCCTGCCGCCATAAACGCCAATATAATAGGACAAAAGTGAGCCAAAAATAGAGCCTAAGCTGCTAACTGAGACAGCAATCCAAAAATCAAATCTGCCTTGCAGAACTAAGTAGCCTGCAAATGGCATTACAACTTCGCTTGGCACAGGAGCAATCATGCTTTCCAGTGCCATCAGAATAAACAAGCCAAAATACCCCCCTATAGACATCCCAATAGTTATATACTCAACAATTTTTTCAACAATCATTGAACATCATGCTCGATATTTTTGTTTTTGATTTTCTTATTAGGCCATATTTTGCAATGTTTAATCAGAACATTTTTTAATTTCACATTATCTGATATTATTGCATTCAGCGCATTTCCCTTAAAGCTTACATTTTCACCAATAACAGAATTTTCAACAATAGAGTTCTCATCAATAATTGTTTTATCCATTATTATTGAATTTTTTACAATTCCCTTTATAATACAATTTTTTCCGATGCTGGTATTTTTGACATTGCCAAGGATTTTTGTATTTTTGCCAATAATGTTTTTGTTTTTTCTCAATTCCTTGTCTGCTTTTAACAAATCAGAAGCATAAACAATTGGCAACCATTTTTTGCTTTTGACAATATGTATTTTCTCTTCTTTCGCCAATAATTTGATTGCATCCGGCATTTCAAGCTCATTTCTTTTTGATTTTTTAATTTGTCTGATGTAATTGAATATTTTCTTGTCAAGCGAATAAAAGGCAGTGCTTGCCGTATCAGAAACAAATTTTTTTGGTTTTTCCACAAACCCAGTTAAAATTCCGTTTTTTTCGATTACAACGCCAAAATTTTGCGGGTTTTCAACCTTTTTTGTCAATATTGAATATCTGTATCGAATGCATTTTTTCATGTCTTCTCTTGAATATATATCATCACCCATCAGCAAAACAAATCTGTCTTTAATATGCCCCTCACCTAAAGAAACAGCATGGGCAGTTCCAAGCTGTTGTTTTTGCTCAACAAACTTTATTTTCAGATTTTTATATTTATTTCCAATATATTTTTTTATTAAATTTTTTTTGTAGCCGACAACAATGATAACTTCATCTGCAATGCCATTTAAATTATCTAAATTATGCTCAAGCATTGTCTTGTTGGCAACCTTAAGCAACGGCTTTGGCTTTGTAAGTGTCAAAGGGTATGTTCTTGTTGATTTTCCAGCTGCCAGTATTACTGCTTGCATTTTAGAAAACTTCAACTTTTATTAATTTAGATCTTTCTTTTACAAATTGGTTTTTTACAATATTTTTTAATAAGTCAATAGGTTTTGTGAAATTTCTTTGCTCTAAGGCATATATTTTGTTTTTCTTGACAAATGTTTTTTTGTGAATTTTTTTAAAATTATCAGCATGCTGCTTTATTTTAAGAGGCGGGCCTTCAATCTCAACAAATTTTGGCAATGGCTTATTGTCGAATAAAAAATAGAATACTGCATCGCTCTTTTTATACCATTCCCAATCAGTTTTTTTTATTCGGAAATCATGCTTCTGCAATTTTTCATTTAAAAATTCATAAATTTTCAGTAATTTGCTCCCAACAACATCTATTTTTCCGCTTAATGGGTCTGCTTTGATTATTATTAATTTTGAATTGCTTGTTTTTTCTTTTAAGAACAATGATTTTAAATCTTTCCTGGCAAAAAATTCTTTTGATGGTTTTTTTAAGAATTCAATTGAAGCCTTTTTGAAGGCTTCAAATTTTTCGATGCTTAAGGCTGCTGCGGCATTCCTGTCTTTCTGCACAGGATCAATGACTATTAATGGCGATATAAGTTTTGATGTATTGACTAATTTAAAGACATCTTTGCCCTTGTAGTATCCTTGTGCATCTACAATAACTCTGCTATTCCATTTGGCTGCATTTTTTATCAAATTCAAAAAAGAGCCATAATAAACAGTCAGTATTTCGCATATATATCCGGAAAATCCTCTTATGTAGCTTTCTGCGCCATAAATATTTTGAGCCTGACAGAACTGCTTTGTAAGCTTCATCTCATTGACAAGCTTTTTATGCCTTGAAACCCATTTTGAGTGCAGCGGGCTTGCATCAGTTATATTCTTGGCCTGCTCTGATTTTTGGATTTTTAATATAGGAACAATCTCAAAAGTGAAATTGCCTTGCTTAATCTGAAAATAATCTCTTGAGCCATGCAGCCTTAGAACATTTTTGAATCTCTTCTTCAATATTTTTTCCAGAATATCAGACAATTTGTCGCTTTTGTCCTTAAATTTTTTATAATCAAATAAAGCAAAAATGTCAGCGTCAAACGTCTTTAACCAAGTGCCTTTAGCTCCAGAACCTCCTAAAATTGCCTTGATATTTTTTTGGTTTTGGTTGATTTTTTTAATGATGAGGTCTAGTTTTTCAAATATTTCTTTCTCGTAATTTTTATCAGGCTGTATTTCCTTAAGCGCTTCGTCAAGTATTTGCTTGATTTTCATAGATAGAAATTAACTTTAATTGCTATAAAAAAGTTTGGGTTTTTAGAATTACTTTCCATTATTCTCTCTCGGCACCTTTACAGCTGCAACAACCTTGTCATTTTCTTCCAATTTCATTATTTTAACTCCTTGAGTGTTTCTTCCAATTACAGAAATGTCAGTTGCAGGCACTCTTATGATAATGCCATTCTTGCTTATGAAAATAATATCATCATTTTCTGTCACAGGACAGATAGAAACAACTTTGCCATTTCTTTCACTGCATTGTATGTTAATGACGCCAGAGCCTCCTCTGTTAATCAAGCGATATTCTGCTATTGAAGTTCTTTTGCCATAGCCGTTCTCTGTGACAGTAAGCAAAGTATTTTCATCAGATGCAACAACCATGCCCATAACCTCGTCATTGTCCTTCAAGCTTATTCCCCTGACCCCTTGCGCAGATCTTCCCGTAGGCCTTACATTTCGCTCTTCAAACCTTACAGCAAGCCCATTTTTGGTTGCTAAAATAATCTGCCGGTTTCCATCTGTCAGCTCGACATTAATCAATTCATCATTTTGCTCAAGCTTGATTGCGACAATTCCATGCCTTCTGGGGTTGCTGTAAGCCATAAGCTCTGTTTTCTTGACAGTTCCATTTTTTGTTGACATTATGAGATAATGCTCGTTGTCAAAATTCTTGACAGGTACTAATGCTGTAACAGTCTCGTCATTCCCAAGCTCAAGAAGATTCACAATGGCTTTGCCTCTTGCTTGCCTGCTGGCTTCCGGAAGATTATATACTTTAATCCAGTGCACTTTTCCTTTGTTTGTAAAAAAAAGAATGCAGGAATGTGTGCTTGCAACAAAAATGTCCTTTACAATGTCCTCATCTTTTGTTGTTGTTGCAATTATACCTTTGCCTCCTCGATGCTGAAGCTTGTATGTCTGCAATGGCAATCGCTTGATGTAGCCGGAATTTGTTATTGTTATTGCCATTTCCTCGTCTTTTATCAGGTCCTCGGTTTCAAGCTCTGCATTTTCAAGCTCTATGATTTGGGTTCTTCTTGCGTCATTATACCCTTCTTTTAATTTGCTTAATTCTTTTTTAATTATGTCCAGTATCTTTTGCGGATTTGAAAGGATTGATTCAAGCTCTTCAATCAGCTTCAGCAAATCAATATGCTCCTGCCTTATTTTTTCTTGCTCTAAAGAAGTCAGCCTTTGCAACCTCATCTCCAGAATTGCAACAGCCTGCTCATTTGTCAGATTGAAATTTGATGCCAAGGCTTGCTTTGCAGTTTCCACTGATTTGCTGTCCTTGATTAATTTAATGACATTATTTATATTAGTCAATGCCACTATCAAGCCTTCAAGAATATGGGCCCTTGTTTGCGCCTTGTTTAAATCAAACAAAGTTCTTTTTCTTACTACATCTTTTCTGTGCTCTATGTAATAATGGATTAACTGCTTAATGCTCAGGACTTTTGGCTCGTTATTGACAAGAGCAAGCATTATTATGCCAAATGTTGTCTGCATTCTTGTGTGCTGGAATAACTGGTTAAGCACAATGCTTGAGTCTGCATCTTTCTTGAGTTCAATGACAACCCTTATTCCATGCCTGTCGCTTTCATCCCTTAAATCAGAAATGCCAATAATTTTTTTATCGCTCACAAGATCTGCTATTTCCTCCAAAAGCTCTGATTTATTGACCATAAATGGTATTTCGCTTATAATAATCGCAGATTTATTTTTGCTTTGCTCAATGCTCGTTTTTGCCCTTACAAGAATTTTGCCTCTTCCGGTTGAATATGCCTCCTTAACCCCATTTCTGCCGCAAATGAATGCTCCTGTTGGAAAATCAGGCCCATGGATAATGCGCATTATTTCTTCTATATCTAAATCAGGATTGTCAATTTGTTTTATTGCAGCATCAATTATTTCTCCAATGTTATGGGGTGGAATGTTTGTTGCCATCCCAACTGCAATTCCAGAGCTTCCATTAATCAGTAAGTTAGGCAGCTTTGAAGGCAAGACTGTTGGCTCTGTTGTGCTGTTGTCAAAATTTGGGATAAAGCGCACAGTTCTTTTATCAATATCCTCAAGCATTTCTTCTGCGAGCTTTGTTAGTCTACACTCGGTGTAGCGCATTGCGGCACTCGGATCCCCATCGATCGATCCCAAATTGCCTTGCCCATCAACAAGAGGATACCTCATTGAGAAATCTTGGGCTAAACGAACTAGAGTGTCGTAAATTGCTGCGTCAGAATGGGGATGAAATTTTGCCATGCAATTTCCTACGACATTTGCAGATTTTTTGAATGGTTTATCGTGGGTTAGCCCGATATCCCACATTGTATAAAGCACACGTCTATGTACAGGCTTAAGACCATCACGAACGTCTGGAAGAGCTCTGCCAACAATCACACTCATAGAATAATCTAAATAACTCTTTTTCATCTCATCTTGGATGATTCTGGGGATTATTCTTGTCCCTAATTTCTGTTGACTTTCTTCTGCCATTTTTGAAAGAACTTCATAACCACTTTATCGTCTATAAATCGGTATGTTTTATGATTTATAAGGGTTATGTTTTTGTATTCTTTTCTATATAGAAAATTTCAATATGGAAAATAAGTCTATATTGCTCTAAATTTTCTTCACAATTGCCTTATTTATAGAAAAACTATGGTTGCAATAAACACACTTTTTCTTTTTTCCAGAAAGATATATATCTTTACTTTGGTACTTCATTTTATTTTTACATTTAGGGCATTGCAGAATGAACATTTTAACCAATTTTTTATTTTACAATGTATGGCGAGGCGGAGCAGTGAGATGGTGAGCGAGTTTCGACGAGCGAACCTCGCATGTCACTAGCACTAAATTTTGCCGAAGGCGGATTGAAATTATCTTTTCAATTTTAATTTAGTTCTTTTATTTGTTATTTTAAGCGTTATTCTTTATGTCATTTATTTTGTATATTTCACAACGCATTAATCTATAATTCTTCAACAATAAAATTAATTTTTCAAAAAATTCAAACTTCCTTATTTTCTTCTTTACTTTCTTTTTGTGCGCCAATTATTTGCTCAACTTTTTTATCAACTATTGCTTCCATTTCGGAAGTCATCTTGATGCCCTCGCTTTTCTTTTTTTGTTTTGCTTTGGGTTGTTGCTCTGCAGATTGAATTGCCTGCTCTGTTTTCTGTGGCTGCATATATGGAATTTGTTTTTCTTTTTTTGGCTTTGGTTTTTGCTCTTCTTCAATTATCTCCATTTCGCCAATTTTCTCTTTTTCAACAATCAAATTTCCTTCTTTTTCAAAACCAGCTCTGATGGTGCCGAACTCGGTTCGAGCATCTTCAGAAATAAGCTCTTTTGATTTTGCCTCATAAGTTTTCAATGGAACTCCAAATTCTTCTTCAGCTTCATCCAATGATTCAATTTCCTTCTTTATTTTTTCATCTTCTTTTTTCAGCTCCTCTGCTCTTTTGCGCTGCTCTTCCTTTATTTTATCGACTTCTTCCTCTTTTTCCTTGATTGCCTTTGCTATGCTCTCAAAATCCTTGAACTGCTCTTTGAGCTTTTCTTCTGTTAGGTCAAAATACCTGAAGAATTTTTCAGTTAACTTGATTAAATTGGTTCTGCCGTGCTTCTGCCTTGATATGTAGCCTGACTTTTCCAGCTCTGCAAGATGTTCATAAGCCTTATTGGTCCTTATCTTTATCAAATCTGACTGCAGGATTGGGTACTTAAAGGCTATAACAGAGAGTGTTTCAAGCACGCTCTTTGTAAGCTCTGTCTCTGTCACAATTTTTCTTACCATAGAAATAAAATGGTCCCTGACTGTGAATTTCCAGAATTCCCCTTCTTCAACAAGCATCAAGGATGATTGCTTTTCATCATACTCTTTTTGCAGCTCTTTAAGCGAAGAAATCACATCTTCTTTTCTTGAGCGGCACAGCTTGCTTATCTCTTCCAAGCTTATCCTGTTGCCTGTAGAAAAAAGCACCGCTTCCACCTTGCTTTTCACGCTAGGTTTTTTTAGTTCCATCATGCCAAGCTGTATAACTCATTCTCTTTTTTAATTTTGTTTTCTTTAAGCAGCTTTTCAACAAAAATTTCAAGCTCTTTTTTGTCAACGCCTGTTATTTGGGAAAGCTGTTCCAAGGAAAGCCTGCTTACTTTTAAGCAGATTAATATTGCATTATGGAGTATCGCATTCATGTTGTGCTTCAAAAAATCATTCTCTGCCTTCAATTGCTTAACAATCATGTCAACATTATGCAGTCTTGCCTGCAAGTCATTAAGAAAGTTAGAAAGCTCGGGATTTGTCATTACCAAATGCTCTGGCTTGACAACTTCAATAGAAGAAGGCATGTACTCAAAGCAAAAGCCAATTAGTTTTTTTGTTCCTTTTACAACCAAATCCAATTCAACAAATTTGCTCCATAATGGGCCTTGCTCCTTAATTTCAGAGTAATCTTCATTTAAGATTACAAGCTCAGAATCTTGTTTGATATGCTCAATATATTCCTTTATAGCATCCTCAACATACTCTTTTGGCTTGCCTAAAACCTCTATAATAGTCCTGCATCTAATATGAGCATGCTCGCCTTGTTTTTCAGCTTCAACCATGAGTTTTCAAAAACTAAATTTGTTTAAAAATGTTTCCTACGAAACCTATTTATAAATTACCTTTTCCATATCAGTATTATATTCAATAAAATTGACAATGTCAAGAGAAATATCATAATCCATCCTTTTACTCTTTCATTGCTTGATTCATAAACAATTTGAGGAGTTTGTATTGTGCTGGATGTTATTGGTTTTGATTCTTGGATTTTTTGAGTATTTTTATTTGCTAATTGGATGGTGTTTTCTATTTCTTCATCAGTTGTTTTTGGAGCGGTTTTTGCTGGTTTAGTTGCGGTTTGTTTGTTATCAGCATCATTAGTCAATGTATTTTCAGTCTTTGCTTCAATATCTTCATTTTTGCTTTCCTTATTATTTGCTTTCTCTATCTCGCCTTTTATTTTTATTTCTTTTTTATCTATATTGTTGTCCTTGTTTGTATCATCACATTCAACGCTTATCTCTGCAGTTATCTCATAATTGCCAGGCTTCAAGTTTGGAGTGTACTCGCTTGAAGTTTTTTGCTTTGAAATTGATTGAGAAGTCCATGGCTTGTAGCTTTTTACAGTTTTGCCATTTGAATCCTCTATTTCAGCTGTTCCTGTTATATTAGTGGATTTTCCTTCTATTTTAGTAGCCCTCATCCTCCACTTGAAATCCTCTATTTCAAATTCTTCACCGTCAATTATAATTTCAACTTTATAATCGCAAGCTGGCTGCTGTGCAAGAGAAATATTCATATAAACAAGCCCCAAAAGCAAGAAAATAACCAGTTTCTTCATTTTATTAGATATGTACTTGGATTATTTATTTTTTATGCTAGCAGGAATATATACTTTACTATTGAATAATGCTAACAAAAATTTTAATAAGAACGGCTTAGTATATGCAATAGGGTGCGTAAGAGTGGGTTTTTTAAAATTCTTAAAGAGGGAGAAAAAGGACACTTTAGATGAATTAGATTTGCCGCCTGCTCCTCCTCCATTAGAGGGCTTTGAAGAGAATATGCCGGAGTTGCCCGATTTTCCGGATTTTGGCGATGAAAAGGGTTCTGGCATGGAAATGCCAAATTTGGATTTTCCTGAAGAGGAAAAGAATATTCAAGATTTTAGCAAAGAAGAGACTATGCCGGAATTTCCAAGCTTTCCAGAAATGGATGAAAATCCAACGCCTATTCAACCTGTTAGTTCAAATTTACAAATTCCAGAGCCTCTATCAACGCCCCAGCCAGAGTTTGAGCCTGAGCAAGAAGAGATTAGTGAAGAGCAGCCTATGCCATCAGACACTTATCCAAAAACTGCTGGAAGGCTTTTTAGCCAGGAAAAAAGAATTTTAAGAGAAAGGCCAAGTGCAAAAACAATTTATGTAAGTGTAGACAATTTTAAAGCGACGCTTGGAAGCATTAACATGGTCAGGAGCGATTTAAGAAAGTCTGAAGAAGCCTTAATGAAATTAGAAAGCATAAAGAATGCAAAAGACAAGTCATTTGACAAAATGAAAAGTTCGCTTGATGACTTGCAGAGAAAGCTTATTTTTGTTGATAAAACTTTATTCAAGGGTGAGTAAAAATGAGAGAGCAAAAAAGCGGCATGCCTGTTTTTGTGAAGGTTGATGAGTACAAGGAGATTTTGGATGTTTTGGAGATGATAAAAAGCAAGATAAAGGAAATAAGGGCCGCATTAGGCGATATAAATGCTCTGCGAAATGAAGAGGATGCAGAGCTTGCAATGTGGAATAACACAATGAACGAGATAGAGAAGAAGATAGACGGGATTGACAGGATAATGTTTGAGCCAGAGCAGACTTGGTAAAGATGAAAGAGCAGAGCAACGAGCTTTTTTTTGTACAGGTAAAAAAACCTAATGAGGCGAGGAAGGATATTCTTGAAACCTTGAGGAAGATAGTTGAAACTCTGCAGAAATTTGAAAAATTCAAACACATAAAGCACGAAAAACATGAAAAAATACGCCATCTAGGAGTGCTGCTGAAGCAGGCAAATAAGATTCTTGGAGATCTAAGGCTTAAGCTGCCGCAAACAAACTTAAGGGCAACTGCTGTAAGGGAAGCTTCATCGCAACCCAAGAAGATGCATCACAATAAAAAGAAAAAAATCCAAGCTGCTGAAGAAAAATCAGAAAAAGCCCCAAAAAAAGAATTGACAGAGATTGACAAACTAGAGGCCGAGCTTAGCGCAATTGAAAGCAAATTAAAAAGTTTGACTTAAAATATTTATATTAATTAGTTCTTAATTTTACAAATTTAATATGCCTTTGGCAAAAGTTAGTGCTCGGTTTCGCTTTCCTGCCAT
>Ga0209541_10016169_pt1 | contig 11060 bp, 10 predicted proteins | sample RifCSPlowO2_01_FD_184027 | JGI IMG/M metagenome (GOLD analysis project Ga0209541, IMG submission 184027) | Groundwater microbial communities from Rifle, Colorado - Rifle CSP2_plank lowO2_0.1 (SPAdes) (version 2) | ecosystem: Environmental > Aquatic > Deep subsurface > Groundwater | place... | reverse complement strand
CGGCCGCCGGGCCGGGGTAAGTCCCTGCCGACCCAGTTTGGGCAGGATCTGACTGAAAAAGCGCGCCAAAATAAACTGGATATTTTGGTGGGCCGGGAGCCCGAAATTAACCGGCTGATTCAAGTTTTGTCCCGCCGGACTAAATCAAACCCGCTGTTAATTGGCGAGGCCGGGGTGGGCAAGACCGCCATTGTTCATGGGTTGGCCCAGCGCATGGTGGAGGGTGCGGTGCCGGCCGGACTTTTTAACAAGCGTATTTACGATGTGCGGCTTTCGTTGTTGGTTGCCGGCACTATGTTCCGGGGCGAATTTGAAGCGCGCTTGGAAAGCATTGTTCAAGAAGCCAAGCGCAACGAGGTGATTTTGTTTATTGACGAGATTCATAATATTGTGGGCGCCGGTTCGGCCCAAGGGTCTTTGGACGCGGCCAATATTTTAAAGCCGCCGTTGGCCCAAGGCGAAATTCAGGTAATTGGCGCCACCACCTTGGAGGAATACCGGCGCTATATTGAGCGCGACAAAGCGCTGGAGCGGCGCTTTCAGCCGATTTTTGTGGACGAGCCGACGCTGGAAGAGGCCAAGGCGATTTTAAGCGGCGCTAAAAAGGTCTATGAGACATTTCATAATGTAGAAATTACCGAAGCGGCGGTTGACGCGGCGGTGGAACTCTCAAGTCGCTATACCACCGATCGCTTTTTGCCCGACAAAGCGTTTGACTTAATGGACGAGGCGGCGGCGCGCTGGCGCAGTCAGCGCATTCACACCAAGCAGATTCAGGAAATTCGGCGGTTGTCAGACCTGTTACAGGAATGTTTGACGCGCAAGGAGCGCGAGATTGAAAAGGCGGCCTATGACACGGCGTTTCAAATTAAACAGGAAGAGCGCTGGTTAAGAGCGAGAATCGCGACGCTGGAGCGTGGGATTTTGGAGACCGGCGAACGCCAAAAGGCCATTATTGACGTGGCGGAAATTACCAACGTGGTGGCCGAACAAACCGGCGTACCCTTAACGCAACTGGGGCGGCCGGAGCAGCGGCGCCTTCATAATTTGGAGCGCGATTTGGCGGAAAAAATAGTTGGCCAAGAGGCGGCCATAAAAGCGCTGGCTCAATCAATCCGCCGGGCCCGGACCGGCGTGAGCCGGGCCGGCCGGCCGCTGGGCAGTTTCATGTTTCTAGGTCCCACGGGCGTGGGTAAAACCGCCCTAACTCGGCACTTGGCCGAAGTGGTTTTTGGTCCCGACGCTTTGGTAAAGTTGGATATGTCGGAGTTTATGGAGCCCCATAGCATCTCGCGCCTTTTGGGTGCGCCGGCCGGGTACGTGGGCTACGGCGACAGCAACCAGTTTAGCCAAACCATCCGGCACCGGCCCTATTCCGTGGTCTTATTTGATGAGGTTGAAAAGGCCCACCCGCAGATTCATAACGTGCTATTGCAGATTTTGGAGGACGGCCGGGTGACCGACGCTTCGGGCGTGGAAATTAATTTTGAAAATACGATCGTGATTTTGACCTCGAATATCGGCACGGCGCGTTTTACCGAGACCGCCGCCATCGGTTTTGGCGCGGCCGCTCATAACCCCGACGCCTTGCCGGATCCGGCGGTGATTGAGCAAGAAACATTGCATGAACTAAAAGAACGCCTAAAGCCCGAGCTTCTAAATCGTCTAGACGAAATTATTGTTTTTAAACCCTTGGGCAAAAAGGCCATTAGTACCATTGTAGCGCGGGCGCTTAAGGATTTGGCGGAGCGCGTTAAGGACGAGCTTAAAATTGACTTAAGCGTTTCGGCATCGGCGAAGCGTTATTTGAATAGTCAAAGTTTTCAACCGCGGCAGGGCGCGCGGCTTGTCAACCGCGTGATTCAAAAATACGCCGAGGACGCTTTGGCGCGGGCGCTGGTGGCCGGTGAAGTCCGGGCCGGCGACAAGGTGGTGGTTAACATTAATAAACAAGGCGTGGCAACGGCCAAGCGTCGTTAAGCCCCCACACCACAGGGTAGTGTGGGGGTAAATTGGCGGGGCGCTTCAAGCATGTTATTATAGAAAAGTAGCTTTGGAGGGTATGTGGCCTTTTTCCAGCAAACACCGCAATTTGAAGTTGGGCATTGATATCGGCACCGCCACGGTGAAGGTGGTGGCTTTGTCACGCGGATCCAAGGACGGCCAGTTTATTTTGGAAAATTACGGTACGGTTATGAGTCCGTGGTCGTTGCAAAATCCCAATTCGCCCGGTCAGGAGTCGCCGCGCCTGCCGGACGGCGAAGTGATTGAAATGGTCAAGGCGGTGTTGGCCGAAATGAAAGCGCCGTATAAAGCCGAGGCGGTTTTTTCGATTCCGGTTTATTCAAGTTTTATTACGGAAATCACTTTGCCGCCCATGTCGCTAAGCGAGCTTAATACAGCCATTAGCGATCAGGCGAAACAATATGTACCAATTTCTTTAAGCGAGGTAGAATTAGACTGGCAGGTTATTAGCAAACAAGAATCGCCCAAAGCGGCGCCGTCGGTTAAGGCCGAGGGCCAAGAGGAAGCGGCTGAAAAACTAAGTCCTGATTCGGCGAAACTGGCCGAGAGTGAGGGCTTAAATGTTTTACTGGCCGCGGTGCCGCGGGAGACCGTCCAGCGGAGTGAATACCTGGCCAAAGAAATTGGCGTGAAGCTCACGGCCTTGGAAATTGAGACGTTTGGTTTAGTTAGGTCGGTGGTCGGTCGTCAGCGCGGGGCGGTTTGTTTGGTGGATATGGGCGCCCGAAATACCAACATTACCATTGTGGTTGACGGGTTTATCCGCTTAAATCGCAATATTGATGTTGGTGGCGACGAGCTAACGCGAGTGATTGCTCAAAGCATGGGCCTGACCGTGCGCCGGGCTGAAGAGATGAAGAGATTGCAGGGCCTTAAGGCCGAGGGCGGCGAGCATGAGATTGTGGCGATTATGCACCCGGTGCTGGATAAGATTTTGGTAGAAGTGGAGCGGGTGGTCAATGCCTACGGAACCCGCCACCATCAAGAACTTTCCGAAGTTATCCTCATTGGTGGTTCCGCTCAATTAAATGGTGTGGTAGAATACTTGTCAGAGAAATTACGGATCCCTCATCGGTTAGGCGACCCTTGGCAAAATGTGAGTTACCCGCCGGAGATGAAGCCGATTTTAACGGAACTTGCGCCAACTTTCGCCACGGCCATCGGCTTGGCCATGCGCTAGAGAGAGTCAGGGAGGGTATGTTGGATTTGAAAATTTTTTAAACATATGGCTCAAAGACCCAAATCATTTGCTTTCGGAACCGGCGCGGCGCACGCGCCGCAGGTCTCGTCGTTCAAAAGATTTTTTAGCGAGTTGTCTTTAACTAATCTGGGCCTTTTGGCCTTACTGGCCTTGGCGATTCTGGCTTGGGTCGGTTTTTTTGCCGTCAACCAGATTACTGACACTCAACTGGCTGGCCGGCGGGCCAATATTAAGGCCTTGATAGAAGATCCGGGCTTTGTAAAAAATGAGCGGGATTTATTAAGTTTTGATCAGCGGGTCAAGACCGTTCATAAGGCGTTGCTTAACCAGAGTCATATTTCAAACGTGCTCGGGTTCCTGGAGCAATATACCCATCGCCAAGTTCAATGGGTCAGTTTTAATTTAAGCGCGCCCACGGACAAGCGGCCGGCCGTAACTGACGAAAAAGTAAAACCGATTTTTGACATTCTTAAGAGCGCCGGTCAAGTCAAGCCAAGCGAGGTCAGTATTAGGATTGGTTTAACGATCGACGAGGCCAAGGCGCATCTGATGACGCTGGTTAATGCCGGTTGGGCGCGCGCGATTAGCGAGGATTTATTTGGACTCGTGCCGGCCGGCCGCACGGTTGCCTTAAGTGGCGTGGCTAATAGCTATCAGACCGTGGCCGAGCAATTAGTCGCCTTTTTAAATGCTAAAGGATTTGTAAACCGGGCGGTGACTAACCAACTGGGCCTAAGTCAAAATGGCGGCGTAACCTTTGATGTGACTTTGGATATAACCTCAAAACTTTTAGAGCGTCCGGCTGAAGGCGAGAGCCAGGCCGCCAGCGCTTTAATAACCTTATGAAACATCAATCCCTGCTGACAATTTTATTTTTCCTGCTTTTGATTTTGGCGGCTTGGTGGGGGGCTTGGCCGACGGCGCAAACTTTTATGGCGCTGACTCAAAGCAACGCCGCGGTGACCGAAGCCGAGGGCTTAGTCACCAAGCTGACGGACGCGACCAGCACCATTTACCAGCGCTACGACGTTGAAAAGGCCCGGGCCGCGGACTATTTAAAGGCGGTTTCGGAGAAGGTGAGTCAGGCGAATTTGATTGAGCAGTTGCAAGCCATGGCGGCGCGGGCCGGAATAGTAATTAACAGTATGAGCGTGGACGTCAATAAAGATCAACGCCGTCAGGCCGCGGGTCAAACGGTTGAGGGCCTGAAAGTGGTGCCCATTAACTTATCGTTAACCGGCGGGTATAACCAACTTAAGGCATTTTTAACGGCGGCGGAAAGTAATTTGCCGGTCTTGTCGGGCCAGATGATGTCGTTAGCTGGCTCCGGCGGAGGCGCCGAAGGCGCGCAATATAAAATGAGTGTCGGTCTTGAAACCTATGAATAAGTCAACCAAAATACTTATAGCCGTTTTAGCGCTTGCCATTTTAATACTGGCAGGGTTCCTGATGAGCCGCTCCGCCGGAATTGGTTCGGTCGCCAGCACGCCCGATACGGATCTAGTTAAAAATCTGAACCAGCGCTTGACGCAACTTAAGAATGTGAATTTTGATACTTACCAAGGACTAATGAGTCAGGACCAAGCCGATAATTATCGCGCTTTCGGGAACGTGCCGGTGGTCGTTTCGGGCCAATCGCTGGAGCGGCCCAATCCATTCGCGCCCTACTAAGAGGTTTTGGTCATATGTTTAAGGAGGAGTTGCTAAAAAAACTGGGCACGCTCGCGGCGCTCATGCCCGAGCAACTTTTGGAGTTGGAAAAAATTGCCAAGACCACCGATCGCCGCCTTGAGGAGGTAGCCATGCGGGATTTTGATATTGACGAATCGGTAGTCATGGCGGCCAAAGCCGCGGTTTTAAACTTGCCTTTGGCCCACGTGGCGCCGGAAGGCGTGGGGCCGGAGGCGCTGGCATTTATTCCCCAAGAAATCGTTGATCACTACCAGATTGTGCCGCTAAGCAAAAAGGACGACGTTTTGGAAGTGGGCTTAGTAAACCCCGAGAGCATTGATGCCGAAGAGGCCCTTGATTTTATTGCCACTTCGCGCGGGGTCAAGGTCAAAAAGTTTTTGCTTTCGCCCAGCGACTTTGGCCGCATTAAACAGCAACTATCCAATGCCAAGGTGGAGGTTAAAGAAGCACTGGAGTCCTTGGGTGATAAGTTTTCCGCCGAATCAGCTGGCAAAAGCGGCGCCGAGGACGACGAGCCAAAAGTTAAAGGCGGCACGGTGGAGCTGGCGGAACAGGCACCCATTAGCAAGGTGGTCAAAGTTATTTTGCGTTACGCCGTTGAATCCAAGGCCAGCGACATTCATATTGAACCCATTAAAGATCAGGTTAAGGTTCGTTTTCGTCTGGATGGCTCATTGCACAATTCATTGTTTTTGCCCAAGAGTATTTTGTCGGCTATTATCAGTCGCATCAAGATTTTGTCCACCATGAAGATTGATGAAACCCGAGTGCCGCAAGATGGCCGTATTCATACTTCGGTGGCTGGCCACGATGTTGATTTTCGCGTTTCTACTTTTCCGACCACCGAGGGCGAGAAAGTCGTGTTGCGCGTTTTAGATACCTCCAAAGGTACGCCGACCTTTGAAGCCCTTGGCTTACAAGGCAAATCACTGGAGGACTTAGAGCGAGCCATGGCCGCGCCTTTTGGTGCGACCTTAATTACCGGGCCGACTGGGTCGGGTAAGAGCACCACCCTATACGCGGTTTTAGGTCAGTTAAATCAGGAAGACGTAAATATCGTGACCTTGGAAGACCCGGTTGAGTATTACATGACCGGCGTGGCCCAGTCGCAGATTCGGCCGGAGATTGGTTATTCGTTTAGTTCCGGCTTAAGGCATATATTGCGCCAAGACCCGGATATTATCATGGTGGGTGAAATTCGGGACGAGGAAACCGCGGGCTTGGCGGTTCACGCGGCCCTCACCGGCCACTTGGTATTTTCGACTTTACATACCAACGACACCATTGGCGTGATCCCGCGCTTGGTGGATATGCACGTTCAGCCGTTTTTGCTGTCGGCCAGTTTGAAACTGGCCGTGGCCCAGCGGTTAGTCGGCCGGATTTGCAGTAATTGCAAAGAAGAATACGCGCCCGAGGCCGCGGTGGTTGAATTTATTAATAAATCGTTGACAGAAGTGCCGGAAAAGTATTTGACCGAATTTGGTTTAAGGAGGCCTTGGAAACTTTGGCGCGCCAAAGGTTGCGCGGAGTGCGGGCACCGTGGGAGCCGCGGTCGGATCGGGATTTACGAAACCCTGTATATGACCCCGGAAGTTCAGAAAGTGATGACCGAGGCGCCCACCGAAAGCGAGATTAAGGCGGTGGCCAAGCGGCAGGGCATGATTGCCATGAGGCAAGACGGCATATTGAAGGCGTTGCAAGGTTATGTTACTTTAGAGGAGGTGGTTAAGGCGACGGAAGATGCCCAAAAGCAAGAAGTTCGCCCGGCGAATTCGACCCCGGCGGTCAAAATTCATTAAATTTGGCGCTAATCAAATAATTCTAGGCCTATGAACAAAAAGCCCGTTATCGTGCTGGTTGAGGATGATGATTTTATCTCCGAGATGTACGCCCTTAAGTTTAAGGACGGCTATGATGTGCACGTGGCCAGAGACGGCGCCGAGGGCTTGGAGATGATTAAAAAAGTCAAACCCGATTTGGTGCTTTTGGATATCATTTTGCCGCAGTTGGACGGCTTTGAGGTTTTAGAGCGCGTGAAAAAAGAGGAGTCGGTCAAGGATATTCCCGTGATCTTGCTAACCAATTTGGGCCAAAAGCAAAACGTCAAGAAGGGCTTGCGCTTGGGAGCGGTGGATTATGTGATTAAAGCCCATTATACGCCCTCGGAGGTCGTGGAGAAGGTCAATAAAGTTCTCGCTGACGCCGGTCGGCGCGCCTAAATGCCCGAGACATTACGTAAATATCAGCTGGAGGATCTTTTTGTGACGGCCGCCGAGCAGGGGGCGTCAGATTTACACTTGACCGTCGGGCGTAACCCGACTTTGCGCATTGACGGCAGCTTGGTGCCCTTAACCAAGCGGGAGGTTTTAACGCCCAAGGACACCGAAGAATTATCACTCGCCTTATTAACCGAGGCCCAGCAGGAGCGTTTTCGGCGGGATCTGGAGGTTGATTTCGCGTATAATTTTAAAAATAAGGCGCGCTTTCGGGTCAATGTTTATCGGGAGCGGGGGTTTGTGGCCATTGCCATGCGCTATGTGCCTAGTCATATTCGCACCCTTGATGAACTTGGTTTGCCCATAAGTTTAGCCAACCTGGCCCGCTACACTCAAGGACTAGTTATTGTGGCCGGGCCGACGGGTCATGGTAAGTCCACCACCCTGGCGGCCATTATTGATATTATTAACCATACGCGCAGTGATCATATTATTACCATTGAAGACCCGATGGAGTACGTTTTTGAACAAGACCGGTGTTTAATTAACCAGCGGGAAATTCATGCTGACACGCACAGTTTTAGCGACGCCTTACGAAGTTCCTTGCGCCAAGACCCGGATGTGATTATGGTCGGAGAGATGCGCGACATGGAAACGGTGGCTACGGCTTTAACCGCGGCGGAAACCGGACACCTTATATTTTCAACTTTGCATACTAATAGCGCGGCCCAAACCGTGGACCGGGTCATAGATATGTTCCCCGGCGATCGCCAGCACCAGATGCGGGCCCAGCTGGCCTCAACTTTATTGGGTGTTATTTCCCAGCGGTTAATTCCGCGGGTGGACGGGGGCTTGGCGCCGGCGGTGGAAATAATGGTCGCCACGCCGGCCATTCGCAATTTAATTCGCGAAGGCAAGGCCCACGAGATTGACACGGTCATTACTACCAGCTCCGAGTCGGGTATGGTATCATTAGACAGATCAATCGCGCAGTTGGTGAGCAAGGGGATTGTTTCGCTGGAGAACGCCGAGTCGTACTCTTTAAGTCGCAACAACCTGCGTTCCTTACTTGAACACGCATGAAGTTTTATTACAAAGCTCGGACTCAAACGGGCGAGATTCAGACCGGCAACGTGGAGGCCACTAATCGGACCGCGGCCTTGGAAGTGTTACACCGCCATAATTTGGTAGTTATCGGCATTAAAGAACGCGATCAGGCTGGTCTTTTAAATCAGGACTTGGCGATTTTCTCGGGGGTGCGCGGCCGCGATATCGTGGTTTTTTCGCGCTCGCTTTCGTCGCTGTTTGACGCCGGCGTGCCTTTGGTTGAAGCCATTCGCGTGGTGGCGGAGCAGGTTGAAAACGCGTATCTTAAAAAGTCGCTATTTGAGGTGGCCACCGATGTGGACGGCGGCGTGAGCTTTTCCCGAGCGCTTTCCCAGCACCCGAATATTTTTTCAACTTTTTACGTCAATATGGTCAAAACCGGCGAGGTGTCGGGTAATTTGCAAAAGACCTTAAGCTACTTAGCCGATTATTTGGAGAGTGAGTATAATTTGAAGTCAAAAATCAAGAGCGCGCTTACTTACCCGATATTTATCGTTTTTGTGTTTATAATCGTGGGGCTGATTATGTTGCTGTTTGTGATCCCGAATTTAGGTAAGGTTTTAGAGCAAATTTCGCCTGATAAATTGCCGGCTATTACCAAGGGCCTTTTTGCAGTCAGCGATTTTGTACGGGAGTGGTGGTGGATTATTATTTTCGGTCTCATTGGCTTGGTAGCCGCGGCGATTTTTTACATCCGCACGCCCGATGGCCGGCAGATGTGGCACGACTTACAGCTTCGGGTGCCGGTTTTTGGGCCTTTGCTTAAGAAAATTTACCAAGCCCGGTTTGCCAATAATTTAAGCACTTTAATCCGCGGCGGCCTGCCCATTATTCAAAGTTTGAAAATCAGCGGCGACGTGGTGGGCAACCTCACTTACACACGGATTGTTAATGAGGTGGCCGATCAGGTTAAAACCGGCGCGACCATTGAGTCGGTGCTTAAAAAATATCCGACCCATTTTTCAACGCTGGCGACCCAAATGGTGGCCGTGGGTGAAAAAAGCGGCAAGCTTGAAGGAATTTTGCAAAAAGTCGCGGCTTTTTATGAACAAGACATCAATCGGACGGTTGAGAATTTAACGGCGCTTATTGAACCGATTATGATTATCGTGCTGGGGATCGGTGTGGCGATTGTGGTGGCGTCTATTATTATTCCGATGTATTCGGTGATAACTTCCATCAGCGGTTAAAATGAAAAAGCCAAGCGGGTTTACATTGATTGAATTGTTGGTGGTCATCGCGATTATCGGGATTTTAGCGGCGGTACTTTTTGTGGCCATTGGCACCAGCCCCCAACGCGAATCGCGTGACGCGCGGCGCGTGGCCGATATTGATCGGATTCGCCTCGCTTTAACGTTGCATCAGCGAGAAAAGGGCGAGTACCCCACCACTTTGCAGGGCTTGGTTGATTCAAAGATTGTCAGCAATGTGCCGATGGACTCGCAGGGTACGGCTTATCTTTACGCCACTAATAGCGATCAGTCGGCTTTTCACGTGGGCGCGGAAATTGAAAATCCGGTGGCCCTTAATAATTTAAGTAATGACTCGGATTTTAATTCCCAAGGCGCCGGCTGGACCAACGGCTTTGACGGCCGGGATTTAAGCGGGGGTGGCGCCAAGAACGTGTATGATGTTACAATGTAGAGACATGAAAGGGGGTGAACGAACATGAAGCGCGATAGCGGTTTTACGCTTATTGAATTGCTTATCGTGGTGGCGATTTTGGGTATCTTGGGCGCGATTTTGTTTGTTGCCATTGGTGGTAACCCCCAGCGCGACGCCCGCGACTCGAATCGGTTAACCACGGTAAGTCAGTTACAGCTGGCTCTTGAGTTGTACAAGAATCAAGAAACAACTTATCCGGCCACATTGGCTGGCTTAACGGCGCCCCCAAGTGGTGGGCAATTTATTGGTAGCGTTCCTTCTGATCCCAAGACTGGTGCCGCGTACCTATACGCGGTTGATGGTACGGCTTCCGCGTACCACTTGGGCGTGGTATTGGAAAATACTAGTAATAAGGCCCTGTGTGCTGATGCGGACGAAGATTCATCTGCGACAGGACTTGCTTGGACGAACGGTTTTAATGGTGCCGGTGCGAGCGGTCAGACGGTCTGTGGTGGCGCGTCAACAGGTGACGCCGGTACGGCTTCCGCAACCGAGCCAGAATACGACGTTAGAAGCTAACCTTGAAGACCGCGCGATCTTCAAAAAGCAAATCCGGCCGGCAAGCCGGGTTTGTTTTTTTATGGCCCTACATACTCCATACTGAATACTGTATACTTAAAGCCATGCTGTTTAATATTGTCCCCGGCCTTGTATTATTTATGCTTGGGAGCGTGGTGGGTAGCTTCATGAACGTGATTGTCGGCCGATTACCAAGGGGTCAAAGTCCGTGGCGCGGCCGATCGCATTGCCCCAAGTGCCGGCACGTTTTGAGCGTGGCTGATTTGGTGCCGTTGTTAAGCTATGTTTTTCTGCACGGCCGGTGCCGGTATTGTAAGGCACCCATTAGTACCGGTTACTTCTGGGGGGAGGTTTTTATGGGTTTGGCATGGCTAATCACTGGCTTGGGGGTGGCAATAGCCGGTTACGACTCCGCGCTCGCGATGATCTCATTGTTAATTGTTTCATTGCTAGTCCTTTTATTTTTGTACGATTTTAAGACCCAGCTTTTGCCGGATATTTTTGTGGGGCCGCTGGTCATATTGTCGATCATTTGGGCGTTGATTTGGCCCGGCGTCTATTCAAATTCATTTGCTTTGCCGCTGACTTTTTTTACGTTAGACAGCAATTTGATTTCCGGCTTGGCGGCCGCGCTG
>Ga0209541_10016166_pt1 | contig 11061 bp, 8 predicted proteins | sample RifCSPlowO2_01_FD_184027 | JGI IMG/M metagenome (GOLD analysis project Ga0209541, IMG submission 184027) | Groundwater microbial communities from Rifle, Colorado - Rifle CSP2_plank lowO2_0.1 (SPAdes) (version 2) | ecosystem: Environmental > Aquatic > Deep subsurface > Groundwater | place: Rifle... | reverse complement strand
ATTTTGTATATGTAGCCCCAAGGAGAATCGAACTCCTATTTACGCCGTGAAAGGGCGTTGTCCTAGCCGTTAGACGATGAGGCCATTGCTACTGTTTAGCGTTCCTAATATAGCCGATTTTTGCTAAGATGGAAAGATTTACCCCGTCACACAACTGCGATAAGATTAACTTGAGTTATCGTAGCCTGAAGCTGGGCAAGTATAAACCAAAAGGTCGTAAACAACCCTTTAGAGGGGAATTAATCAAATAATTCGCAAGCGCAGTTGTTGTGCGGGGCTTACTCATGTCTTTATACAGATTCTTTGAACTTATTCCTGGTACCTTGGCTTGGGCAACTCTTGTCGCTATAGTTGTCTTGTCACGTTATTATCCGACATACGCCGCTATTTTTATAATTCTCTTTGATATCTATTGGCTCTTAAAAACTCTCTACTTCTCTTTTCATTTAAGGGCGACCTTCAACACTATGAAACAGTATATGAAGATTGATTGGTTCTCTAGGCTTCGGGAGACAAACTTTAAAAATGCTCCAGCTTGGGACAGCATTTATCATCTTGTCATTTTCCCGATGTATAAAGAGCCTTATTCGGTAGTGAGAGAAAGCTTTGAGAGTCTGGCTAAAGCCAATTATCCCAGCAGCAAGTTTATAGTGGCGCTAGGCGTAGAAGAGAAGGGAGGAGAGGCCGACCAGGAAGTATCCCGCAAGATAAGGGAAGAATTTGAAAGTAAGTTCTTTAAATTTATAGTGACGACTCATCCGGCCGGAATACCCGGCGAACTTCCAGGCAAGGGGTCTAACGAAACCTGGTCCGGCAGGGAAGCGAAGTCGCTGATTGATGAGCTCCGTATTCCTTACGAGAATATTTTGGTCTCTGTTTTTGATGTAGATACCCAGATTTCCCCGGAATATTTCGGGAGGTTGACCTACGCTTTTTTGGAGGAGCCACAGAGGCAATTAACGAGTTATCAGCCTATACCATTTTTCACCAATAATGTTTTTGAAGCCCCGGCGCTCGCCAGGGTTATCGCTTTTTCCTGTACCTTTTGGCAAATGGTGAACCAATCGCGGCCGGAGAGACTGACAACTTTTTCTTCTCATTCTATGCCGTTTAAGGCTCTGGTAGAGATAGGGTTTTGGGATGTGTCTCACGTTTCAGAAGACTCCATGATCTTCTGGCAGTGCTACCTGTACTACAACGGCAACTGGAAAGCAGTACCCCTCTTCTATCCCGTTTCCATGGACGCTAATGTCGCGCCCAGCTTTTGGCAGACTATGATAAACCTGTATAAACAACAGAGAAGATGGGCTTGGGGATCGGAAAACATCTCTTATATGCTTTATGGTTTCGTAAAAAATAAACTCATCCCTTTTAAGAAAAAAGCTTACTGGAGTTTCCATACCATTGAGTCTTTCCACTCTTGGGCGACAAATGCCGTAATTATTTTCGCTTTAGGCTGGTTGCCTCTTTGGTTGGGTGGAGAAATTTTCAGAACTACAACTCTTTCTTACAACCTGCCGCAGATTACAAAGACTCTGATGACTTTGGCTTCTGTCGGTATCGCAAGTTCGGCGGTATTGAGTATTCTGCTTCTGCCTCCTAAGCCGGAATGGTTCAGAAAAATCCATTACTTCCTTTTTATTATCCAATGGCTTTTGATGCCTGCGACTCTAATAATTTTTGGAGCTTTGCCCGCGGTTGAAGCGCAGACCAGGCTGTTGTTGGGCGGCAAGTTCAGGCTCGGTTTCTGGGTGACGCCTAAGCTTCGCTTAAATAAGAGCTAGGCTGGTTGCTCTAATATTACTCTAGGTGAATTTCCTTCCTAAACTCACCAAATTTTTCATATAAATTCGGATAGTTTTTCATTTCCCAGCCATTTCTGGCAACCAATTCGGCGGCATCTCTGGAAGACTTAACCAGCTCTGGCTTCTGGAGGGCACGCATGGCAATATCCGGCAGGCCGGTTTGCTCTTTACCCATAAATTCTCCGGGGCCTCTTATCAGTAGATCTTTCTCGGCTAGTTCAAAACCGTTTTTGGCCGTGATAAGCGAGTTCAATCTATCTCTGGTGTTTTTTGAGGGCGACTCGGTAAAAAGGAAACAAAAAGACTGGTGTTCACCACGGCCCACTCTGCCTCTGAATTGGTAAAGCTGAGCGAGGCCAAAGCGCTCCGAGCCTTCTATCATCATAATGCTGGCGTTGGGCACATCAACTCCTACTTCTATAACAGAGGTGGAAACCAGAACATCAATTTTACCCGAGGCAAAATCGGACATAACTACAGCTTTTTCGCCGCTTTTCATTTTACCGTGGAGCATGGCGACTTTAAGGTCGGGGAAAATAGTTTTCTTTAGTTTTTCATATTCTTCTTCTACATTTTTAACTTCCAGCAGTAAGCTCTCGTTTTTATCCATGAAGGTTCTTACCCCAAAGGAACGTGGCTCGCCTCCGTTTTCGGAGGCGGCAATCCTGGGGCAGACCACAAAAACTTGCCGGCCACGTCTGACCTGACCCCGGATAAAGGCGTAAGCTTTATCACGATTTTCCGGGTCAACTATTTTAGTGATGATTTTTTTTCTGCCTTTAGGAAGCTCGCTAATGATGGATAGGTTCAGATCGCCGAACATAGTCATCATGATGGTGCGGGGGATGGGGGTGGCCGACATGGACAGAAAATGCGGCACGAGTCCCGCGTGGCCGGATAAAGCGGCGCGCTGTCTGACTCCAAAGCGATGCTGTTCATCGACGACCACCAATCCGAGATTCTTGAAGACCACTCTTTTTTCTATCAAAGCATGAGTACCGACCAGTATTTTAATTTTTCCATCAGAGACCTCTTTAAGAAATGCCGGTTTTTTAATATCGGTCTCCAAATTTTCTCCATAAGAGACGCGGGCTTCTTTAGAGACCAGCAAGCCTATGCCTTGGGTAAATTCAGGAAATAGATAAACCAGAGTTCTATAGTGCTGGCGGGCCAGGATTTCTGTCGGAGCCATAATAGCCGACTGATAGCCGTTATGGGCCGCGACCAGCGCAGCGAGCCCCGCCACTATGGTTTTGCCGGAGCCGACATCGCCCTGGAGTAAACGGTTCATTGGCTCCGGTTTGTCGAGATCTTTAAGGATTTCTTCCAGAGCGACCTCCTGAGATTTGGTAAGTTTGAAGGGAAGATTTTTAGAAGTATTGGCTATTATTCCTTCGGCGTTTCCCATTACTGGAGATTTTTCTTTAGAGAGAGAAAACTTCTGGTAGAGGTTGTTAAGCTGTATCAGGAAAAGTTCTTCAAAGGCGAATCTTTCTTTGGCGAGCTCGGCATCATCTAAGTTGCCGGGGAAGTGGATGTTCCGAAGAGCAACATTGATTTCCGGAAAGTTACGGGATTTTAGTATTTCCTGCGGCAAGAATTCTTTGACCGGCTCAAGGTTATCTAGGATCTTTTGAGAGAGCATCCTGATACCTTTAGAAGTTAAGCCTTTAGTTTCGGGATATATCGGGACTAAGCGGCCGGTGTGTTTGGTTTCTATCTCTTCTAGTTTGTCGTCCAAGTCGGCGCCGTTTAGGACTTCGTAAGTTGGGTTAGAAAGGTGCAAGCCGCTTTTCCCATTCTTACTTTTCTTATCTTCCAGGACTTTTCCGTAGAAAGACGCTACCACCCCTTCTTGTAGGATATTCTTAATATAGGGTTGATTGAACCAGACAGCTCTAATAGAACCGGTTTCGTCAGTGATAGTGGCTTCCACGATTGTCATTCTTCGTTTCCAACTGCGTTTGCTGTCTATTTCAGAAATCGCGCCTCTAATAGTTTTAGAGTCACCTGGTTTAAGATCGGCTATCGCAGAAGTTTCACTCCTATCTTCATAGCGTGTTGGGAAGTGCCAAATCAGGTCTTTTGCGGTTACCACGCCGAGATGCTTAAGTTTCATAACGAAACGCGGACCAATGCCGTAAATCTCGTGGAGTTCGGCCGAAAGAGAAATTTTTTGCATTAAATACATTCTATACTCAATTGACGGTTGCGAAAAATTTGTTTAAATTATCAGTGTCTAGCGCCTATAGCTCAGCTGGTAGAGCAACTGCCTCTTAAGCAGTGGGTCCCAGGTTCGAACCCTGGTGGGCGCACCGTTGTAGCCGGATAAATTAACTTTGATTTATAGTCAACTTGACGCCAATTAGGCCTGAAGCTACCCTAGCCGGGGAGGATATTTAGGTGCAGGTCGCCCTAAAATCCTTCTAAAACTAAGCTTTTAGCGTGTTGAAAGGCCTAGAAATGGGTTAGTGCACGCTCATTTTCAAGCTATAAAACCGCTATGAACTTCATGAATAAACCAGAAACTAAGAAGCCCACACAAGCTCCGAAGCCCCAGGCTCCGAAGCCCACACAAGCTCCTCAGGCTCCAACACAAGCCTAAGTGACTAAATGAAAAGGCGTTATCTGTAAATTAGATAGCGCCTTTTCATTGCCTGCCTCTTACTTATACGGGAGGGCCTATCTATTGACAAATAAGTATATTTATGGTATATTAAGCTCAAGCATTATTAAGTTCTTTAATTAATTGTTCGGAGTAATCTGGACACAAAAATCGATATGATCGCAGACAAAATTTCTGCCGTTGCCCTTATTCTTATCGCAGCTGTTGCTGTGGTGATGATGTGGCGTTACGGCGTGGCTACTGACTATGCGGTGTTGCACGACAACACCATTCAAACTGCCATTGCTCAGGGTTACCACGGTGACCCGGCAAGCAAGGAAGCGTGGGATTTATTCCACAATTCAAATTAAGCTGGGCTAACGCCCGAACGAAACCGGAGTCGCCAGACCCCGGTTTTTAATTTTTGTAAATTGGTTTATGTCGTGCTTAAATAATTCAGTCTTGGGCCTATGGTTCAGTGGTAGAACGCGGCATTCGCATTGCCGAGACGCGAGTTCGATTCTCACTAGGTCCACAATGACATTAACAACTCACGCTTTAGTAGGAGCATCGGCGGCAGTTTTATTTCCCGAGAAACCCCTGGAAGCTTTTCTAGTTGGATTTGCCAGCCACTTGGCGATAGATTCCTTGCCTCACTGGGATTACAAGCTTCATTCGTTGGAGAGGAATTCGAATGACCCCCTCTCTACAGATATGAAGTTCGGTAAAGATTTTTTGATAGATCTTAGAAACACCGCTAGTGATTCAATCTTAGGAGTTTCTTTAAGCGTCTTAATTTTTTCGGTTTTTATTTTTCAGGCTCCGGCGTTTACGGTTCTCATTGCCGCTGGCGCAGGAATACTGCCAGACTTTCTGCAGTTCGTGTATTTTAAAACCCGCTCCAAACTTTTAGAACCGCTGCAAAAATTTCATATTTGGCTTCAGAAGGGCAGGAGTCTCAATGTCAGCGGGATGGTGGGGATATCTTGGCAAGTCTTATTGGTGTTGCTGGTTATCGTGGGGCTTAAAGTTTTTAGAGGATAAGACTGGTTCCTTGTGATAATATATAAGGCATGCAAATCATTCCTGCCATTAACTGTTCAGACTTTGAAACTCTTTCTAGGCAGCTAGAGAAAATATCCTGGTTTCTCCCCAAAGGCGGCTGGGTGCACATAGACATAGTTGACGGGATGTTTTCCAAAAACATTACTTGGAATAACCCAGCTGGACTCCTGGATTTAAAATCTTCTTACCCTGACTTTAATTTTGAGATTCATCTGATGGTGGAGAGCCCAGATGAATTTGTAGAAATCTGGTTTATGAATGGAGCCAGCCGCGTGATAGTTCATCTAGAAGCAGTCAGTAACCCTGATTATATTTTAGATATCGCTTCCCGCTACAACGGAGAGGTGACACTCTCCATCATCCCGAGTACGCCTGCCGATCTTTTGTTGCCTCAGGTCGGATCTTTTTCATCGTTCCAAGTCTTGGCAGTTGAACCCGGTTTTGCCGGTCAGGAATTCAGTTTGGAGTCCCTGGAGAAGATAAAGTTTTTACGTAACGTCGCTCCAAGTGCTAAAATAGAAGTTGACGGAGGCATCAATCCGGAAACCGCCAGACTCGCTAAAATTGCCGGGGCCGACACAGCTGTCTCAGCCTCTTATATATTCAACAATATTAATCCGCAAAAAGCCTATGAAGAATTAAATGGAGCCGCTGCATGATAAAAAAATAAAACTGTTGGAAGAGATCGCCAACCGCATCAGAGAAAAAATTATAGAAACTCTGGTGGAGGCTGGTAGCGGTCACTCGGCGGGCCCGCTCGGCATGGCTGATGTTTTTACGGCTTTTTATTTTCATATTTTAAAACACAATCCCAAGAAGCCCAATTGGGCGGAAAGAGATAAACTGATTCTATCGAACGGGCATATTTGTCCGGTACAGTATGTAACTTTGGCTTACGCCGGTTACTTTCCACTCCAAGAACTCATGACGCTCAGGAAATTGGGGTCTCGTTTACAAGGGCATCCCCACCGCGGGGCTTTGCCGGGGGTAGAGACTACTTCAGGGCCCTTAGGCTCCGGGCTTAGTCAGGCTTGCGGCGTGGCTTTTTCACATAGAATTGACGGAACTAAAAACAGAGTTTACTGCTTAATGTCGGACGGCGAACAGGATGCGGGCAATACTTGGGAAGCGGTGATGTTTGCTGGCAAGTACAAGTTGTCTAACTTAACGGCTGTGATGGATAGAAATAACATCCAGATAGACGGCTATACGGAGCACATCATGCCTTTAGAGCCAATCAAAGAAAAATACGAATCTTTCGGCTGGCATGTTCTGGAGGTTGACGGGCATAATCTGGAGCAGATTGTTGACGCGGTTAACGAGGCTAAAACTATCTACGAAAAGCCAACTTTGATAGTAGCCCACACTATTCCCGGTAAGGGCGTGAGTTTTATGGAGAAGGATTATTTATGGCACGGCAAGCCGCCTACCAGAGAAGAAGCCAAAATAGCTTTGAAAGAATTGCGGACACTGGGCGGTAAAATAAGAAGCGAACACCAATGATAATTAAAGAGAGAAAATTGAATCCGAAGCTTTTTGATGAGGATGTAGAACAAGTCCCCACCAGGAATGGCTACGGCGACGGGCTGGTGAAAGCTGGAGAAGAAAATCCTAACGTAGTTGTTTTATGCGCCGACCTTACGGAATCAACTCGTTCTGAAGCCTTTGCCGACAAGTTTCCGGCCAGATTTATTGAAATGGGCGTAGCCGAACAAAATATGGCTACCGTAGCGGCTGGCCTGGGAATCAGCGGGAAGATCCCTTTTATTTCTTCTTACGCGACTTTTTCCCCGGGAAGGAATTGGGAGCAAATCAGAACCACCATTGCTTATAATGACTCTAACGTTAAGATTGCCGGTCATCACGCCGGGATTTCGGTAGGTCCGGACGGAGCGACTCACCAGGCGATAGAAGACATCGCGACTATGCGGGTCATGGCTAATATGAAGGTTTTTGTGCCTTGCGACGCCATAGAAGCTAAAAAAGCGACTCTGGCGGCAGCCAAACTTTGGGGACCGATTTATTTGAGATTTAGCAGAGAGAAAACTCCGGTTATTACTACGGACAAAACCTCTTATACTCCAGGGAAAGCGGAAGTTTTATGGCAGTCTAAAAAACCTGACTGTGCTATTATCGCTTGCGGACCAGTGCTGCACAACGCGCTGCTCGCCGCGCGCGACCTGGAGAAAGATGGGGTAGGCACTATTGTAGTGAATAATCACACTATTAAGCCGATGGACGAGAAAAAGATTATTGAAGTAGTGAGAAAGTGCGGCGCCGTGGTTACCGTGGAAGAACATCAAGTTATGGGCGGGATGGGAAGCGCTGTGGCGGAAGTTTTAGCTAAGAAATACCCGGTGCCAATAGAATTTATAGGTATGCAAGATGTTTTCGGTGAATCGGGGCAACCCAAGGAACTTATTGAAAAATACGGTATGGGTGTCAAGGATATCGCATCCGCTGTTAAGAGAGTAGTGAAGAGAAAGAGATGAATCTCTACGCTCTATCGGGATTATTTATAGTTATTACCGCCTTCGTCGTTCCGCCTATAATTCTTTTAAATAGCAGAAAAGAAGACAGATTTGTAAATAGTTTATGGATGGCTTTCAATTTTGCCATAGGCCTTTACGGTTTAGGAATATTTTTTGCTGTCGCTAATTCCGCTGTTCCCTATAATGAAGCTTTATTTTGGTTTAGGGTAGCTTATACCGGAGTTACTTTTATACCGGTACTTTTTTTCCACCATTCTTATATTTCTTTAGGCCTTAAAATCAAGAAAAAAGTTTTATTTCTTTTATATGGGATAAGCGCCGTATTTTGTTTCTTAAGCGCGGGTACGCCCTATTTCTTTGTATTACAGAAAGTATTCGGCGGTTTATGGTACCCGGATGTTCTATCGGAAAATTCGTTGGCTAATGCCAACTATATGGCTTTCGTTGTTTACTTCTTCATTTTAGTCGTCGTTACAATCTATAAGTTGTGGGATGCTTTTCGTAAGGCATCCGGCGAGATACGAGCCCGCTACTTTTACCAATTTATAGGCTCACTGATAGGTTTCGGAGGAGGGAGTACCGCCTTTTTACCTATTTTTCATATATATTTTTATCCTATTTTAAATATGACTATCCCGTTGTACCAGGTAATAATTAGTTACGCTACGGTTAGATACAGCCTGTTTAATACTAAGGTTATAGCTGCGGAAATAGTGGCCGGTTTTATGGCGGTTATATTCTTAATTGCCGTTATTGTTCCCGAAAGTATTGTCCTGAAATTGGTTCTGATTGTAGGTTTTGCCGTTACCATCACCGTGCTTGTTAAAAGCGCCCTGTCCGAGGCAAAAACGAGAGAAGAATTAAAATACTTAAACGAGCACCTTCAAGAGAAAGTAGCCGAACAAACAGTGGAAATACGCCGCGCCTACGAAGTAGAAAAGAAAGCTAGAGTTGAGCTAGAAGAACTGGATAAAGCCAAGGACCAGTTCATCTTGACCACCCAGCATCACCTGCGGACGCCGCTCACCATCGTTAAAGGTTATCTTCAGTCAGTCCTTGGTCAAAAGCCTCAAACAATAGACGAAGCCACTAAGACTTCTCTTACAAAAGCCGAAGAGGCCGCTGACAGAATTGGTACACTAGTTAATGAATTTCTGGATATCTCCCAAATGGAGGTAGGTAAAAGCATTTTGCAGAGAAAGTCCACCAACATTAAAGATCTTATAGTTGATGTAATTAAAGAACTTGAGTCCGAAATTCAAAAAAAGAATCTCCCGGTTACTATGGATATTCAAAACGACACCGTTTTAAACATTGATTCACAAAAGATGAGGGAAGGTCTCTTAAATATCATAGACAATTCCGTTAAATACAATAAAACAGGCGGCACTATCTCCATCAAAGGGCTAAAAGTTAATCATCCTATAGAGAAAGATAAACAAATTTATCGTATTATAGTAGAAGACACCGGCATAGGCATTCCTACAGAAGAACTGCCACAGCTTTTCGCCCAGTATTTCCAAAGAGGTAAAGAAGCTGAAAAACTCTATACGACCGGCAGGGGCATAGGGTTAGTTGTTACCAAGAACATTATTCAAGCCCACGGAGGCAGAATCTATGCCGAATCAAAGGGCAGTGATAAAGGAGCGAGGTTTACTATAGAATTACCAATATAAGATTATGGTTTTCTTTCAAGTAATTTCATCCGGAATCGTAGCTTTTACAGCAGGATTGTTTTCCTTTTTCATTTTGACTTCCGGAAAGACGGATAAGTTAGGCAGATCCTTCTCCATAAATTCCTTATATGTTGCCGCCTGGGCAGCGCCTCTGGTCTTTTGGCATTTGGCTGCGGATGGAGGCTCAGCATTATTTTTGATCCAGACGTCAATCGTTTTTTCGCTCTTGATCCCGGCTGGTTTTTTCAGTTTTACCATTTACTTCGTTGAGTCGGTGACGCATGTTGATTACGGGAAGTATAGAAAAGCAGTTTACGCTATCGGCATTTTCTTCGCCTTACTTCTTGTTTCGGATATGCTGGGTTTAACCAGTCTTATGCTGCCTAGCGTCAGCCATAAGTGGTGGTTTCCTTATTGGCCTGATGCGGGGCCTATGTTCAAGTATGCCCTAGTTTATTTCTTCGGAGCCTTTAACGCCGGGTTTTACCTGCTTTTTCAATTAATCAGGAGAAGTCAGGATAGGATTTTGAAGGGACAACTGAAGGCGGTTCTTATTGGAGTCATAATTGCCATGCTCGGCGGCTCAACTAATTACTTCCTTTGGTATAACGTGGCCATCCCGCCATTCGGCACGATACTTGCCACTATCTACGTTATTTCCATGTTTTACGCGATTGCGCGTTACCAGCTTTTCAATATAAAGGTAATTACCGCCCAACTGGTCACTTTTACTATCTGGTCATTTATTTTCTTCCGGGTACTCTTCTCCGACACCACTCAGGAATTTGTGGCTAACGCCTCACTTCTCTTATTGGTAATATTTTTTGGAATGTTCCTTATCAAAGGAGTCCTGAACGAGGTGAAGCGGAAAGAGCAGCTGCAGGTAATTACCGCTGAGCTTAAAAATCTTACGGACCACCTTCAAGAAAAAGTTGATGAGCAAACTAAAGAAATAAGGCGTTCCTACGAAGTAGAAAAGAAAGCGAGAGTGGAGCTTGAGGATCTTTCAACCGCCAAGGACCAGTTTATCTTGGCGGCGCAAAGCAGTCTTATTTCGCCCCTCAAATCCATAGAGAAGCGCGTCAAAGAACTTAAAGACCTATCCTTACCCGGAGAAGCGGTGGAGGACGTTCTTAAAATAGCTGATTCCACAGAAAGATTGAATGATTTGGTAGATGAATTCGTGTCCATTTCTCAAATAAGAATCGGCAAAGACGCTCTTAAGACGGAACGGATTAACTTGCCGTCAATTGTTCGTGGGATTTTTGACGAACTCACTCCACAAATAACGAAAGCTAATCTCCAAACCTCCCTCACCTTCCCGCCTCTAGAGAAAGACAATGTTTTAAACCTTGACAAGGAAAAGCTCAAAGAAGCCCTAACCAACCTCATAGACAACGCCGTCACATACAACCAAG
>Ga0209541_10016165_pt1 | contig 11062 bp, 11 predicted proteins | sample RifCSPlowO2_01_FD_184027 | JGI IMG/M metagenome (GOLD analysis project Ga0209541, IMG submission 184027) | Groundwater microbial communities from Rifle, Colorado - Rifle CSP2_plank lowO2_0.1 (SPAdes) (version 2) | ecosystem: Environmental > Aquatic > Deep subsurface > Groundwater | place... | reverse complement strand
GAGCCGCTGCCGGAAGAGGTCGAAGGAGCGAGCCACCGTGTCGCGCAGGCTCTGCCACCAGCGGCCGGGGATGGCGAAAACGCTCGAAAACTTGGAGCTCGTTGCCGTGGCGGTAGGGTCGAAACATTCTACGTACATCTCGCGGAATTGCTCGCCAATCGCCGCATCGCAATCGGCATTCACGTTGCATGCGGGGCAAATCTGGCAGTTATTCTTGGCGTTCTCACACGCGAGTCCTTTTTGTGGTGCCCCATCACAGTAGAATCCGACTGAGCTTCCGTTCACACCGGTCGTGACCGCCGCGTCCTTATGGAAGTTCTCACAGATCTTTGTTGTTTTGCCCGTATAACCGCGGCAGGAGAGCCCGACGCTTGCGCAGACCTCTCTCCCGGAGTCCGCTGCAGGGTCGTTGCCGCTCACGACGTAATACGTCTTCTTGTCGAAGGTGAATGATTCGGCTTTTGCTGAAGCGACGAGAGGGGAGAGCGAGGCGGCGATGATAATGCCGACGAGGGCTACGCGAGCAGAAGTATTCATATATCGGTAGCTTACCAGCATGTAGGTACCGGGCAACAGGGGTAGTGGACAACTCGTCTTGCGCACTTTTAGGGTGATACCATGTATGTATATCCGCACATTACTAATGTAGATTTTCTACACTATTACACTATGCTCCTTGCACAATTATTGGGTCTGTATTTCATCATCGTTGGTGTCCTCGTCCTCTATCGACAGAAGTCCGTGATGCCCGCGCTTACACAGCTCTCGAACAACCGGCCGCTCATCATCGTCATCGGTTTTGTGGAGTTGCTCGCTGGTCTCGCGGTTGTCCTCACCTACCCGGCACTTACGATGGACTGGATGGGGCTCATCTCAGTCATCGGCTGGATGCTCATCGTAGAGGGCATCATTTATCTCGCACTCCCGTACGGCAAGGTCCACAAAATGATCAGGTCATTCAACACACCGACGTGGTTCCGCGCTGGCTCACTGCTCGCCATCGTAATCGGCGCATATCTCGCGGGTATTGGCTTTGGATTCATCCAGTAGACGACTCCTCGAATATGGAGGAGGATAGCGTAACGAGAGAAGGACTCGAGCATCTCGAGAATATTGAGAGCGAGCTCGAAGAGATAAAAGAATATACAGGCAGCCCGCGTGGGTGGTTCTATCGCGGGCTTATGCAAGGTGCCGGTGTCGTCGTCGGCAGTATCGTTGCGCTTGCGTTGCTCGGCTGGGTGCTCTCGCTCGTCGGCATCATCCCCGGCCTCAGCGAGCTCGCAGACTATCTACGTGAGGTAGCAGGCAGGATATAGCTATTTATGGACGCATCCCTAGGCCATCCCTACATACTTCGTAAATACCACAAGCCGGTGCGTATAGGTCGAGCCGCCCTGCGTTAGCGATCCAGCGCACGTGATGAGATTGAGGCGTCGTGCATCCGCTCGCTCGAAGAGCATGTCGGGTGAGAGGTCGCTTAACCGATACGTGCGCACTTCTTCGGTGACGAAGTGGAGCTTCACGCCACCTTTCGTTTCGATATAGATGTCGCTTCCGGGCGGCACCTTGTGAAGGTCGCTGAAAGCCGCGAAGACGTGCGCGGCAATTACCGCTGAACCCCTGTCTCCTGGAACGGTGCCACGCTCGTACCAGCCGACGCTCCCGCTCGAGCCGCTCGGCACATCCATCTCACCCTTGCCGTTGGTGCCCATGTACGCGATGGGTGCTTCGAGCCCGATAGCGGGCACGATGATGCGCACCGGCATGCGAAGAGCCGGGTCGGCGAGGACGGCGGCCCGTGCTTCGTCGGCAGCTTTCATCACCGCGTACTTCTCATCGAGGATGGCTGGCTCGATGGGGAGCGGAATGCTAAATGAGACTGTTTGCGAAGTTACGGATGCAGCATCGGCGACTGCGTGGGACGCTTGCCGTATCTCGTCGGCGATCGCAAGCGAGGGCGTGGCGTGAGGAATCCCCACAAATCCGAGAAAGATTAATGGCAGAGAGATGAGTGCAGCGACGACTACAAACGAGTTGAACATGGCGTCAATCGACTCTACTCGACTTCATCGACTTCTGCAAAATTTCATGAATTATGGACAGGGGTGTACCCTGTGGATATGCAGCTCCGTCAGAGCATTTCCTACTATCGCAACTTTATTTTCGGCGTCGAGGACAGTCTCGTCTCCACTGTTGGCCTGCTCGCGGGCATCGCGGCGGCTGGTGCCGACCGTGACACGGTGCTGCTCACGGGTGTCGTGCTCATTTTTGTCGAAGCGTTCTCGATGTCTGCGGGAAGCTTTCTCTCTGAGTCCGCGGCTGAAGAATACGGAGCACGCGCATCCCCGGAGCATCCCACCGACCGTGAGCCCATTTTTGCAGCTTCGATAATGTTTGCATCCTACTTTGTATCGGGATTCATTCCGCTCGCCCCGTACATCGCGCTGCCTGTCGGCGAAGCACTGGTGTACTCGATAGGGCTCTCGCTCGCCTCACTCGCCATTCTCGGTGCGATAGGCTCGAGCGTATCGCATCGCTCACTCGTGCGCTCGGTGCTGCGGATGGTGGTCATTGGCGGTATAGCGATTGGTGTCGGCATCGGCGCAGGACTTTTAATCGGCTTCTAAAGGGTGCATTTGCTACAATCAATCCTTACCGGCCATTCCATCATTCATAGCCTGTATGCAAATAATTTTCATCGTACTTGGTGTCGCGGTCCTCATCGTGCTTATAAGCATCAGGCAGATTAACCAGTACCAGCGCGGTGTGAGATTCACGCTCGGGCGATATACGGGCATCATGCAGCCGGGGTGGAGAATCGTCGTACCTATCTTCCAGAGTTACCGCAAGGTCGACATGCGCGTAAAGGCAGTCGACGTGCCGGACCAAAAGGCCATCACACGCGACAACGTGTCGGTCCTCGTCAACGCCGTCATCTATTACCGCGTCGAGTCCGCAGACAAGGCGATACTTGAAGTAGAGGATTTCTTCTACGCCATCTCGCAGTACGCGCAGACGACCATGCGCAACATCGTGGGCGAAGTCTCGCTGGACGAGTTGCTCGCAAACAGAGAGAAGCTCGCCGAACGCATCCGCGAGATCGTGGACAAAGAGACGGATGCGTGGGGGCTCAAAGTCGGCAATGTAGAGCTCAAGGACATAAGCCTCCCTGGAGAGATGGAGCGTACCATCGCCAAGCAGGCGGAGGCGGAGCGCGAGAAGCGCGCCGTCATCATCAACTCCGAAGGTGAGCTCGCTGCCGCACAGAATATGGCCTCTGCCGCGCAGATACTCTCTGCGACGCCCGGAGCGCTGCATTTGCGCACACTGCAGTCGATAAACGACGTGTCGTCCGACTCGTCCAATACCATCATTTTCACCGTACCCCTCGAGATTATAAAAGCATTTACCGGATTCATGCAGAGCAAGGGCAAAACGGACGAGATACGATAAACGGCGCATGAAGAGTACCGTGTACGCTTGCGCGCATTTCCGATAATATCGGTACACTATGAGCATCGAAGCGAAACGATATGAACGCGTAAAAAAGGAGGCGTATGAGGTCTTGGAGCGGAATCGCCGCACGACGGATGGGCATCAATACACTCTGCCGTCTCCCTCGACATATCCGTACCAGTGGTTCTGGGACTCATGCTTCCACGCCATCGTGCTCTCCACAGATTATCCCGAGGCGGCAAAGGGGGAATTGCGTTCCATGGTGTCCTCGCAGTTCGAGAACGGCATGCTGCCACACATGATCTACTGGGAATCTGCCGAATTCGTGCACATCGAGTGGGGCACCGGCAAGACGAGCTCTATCACGCAGCCACCGATGATCGCCGAGGCTCTGATGAGCGTGTATCAGAAAGACGGCGACACGGGCTTCCTCCGCGAGCTCTACCAGCCATTGTGCGCGTTCTATGAGTATCTGCTGACGGCTCGGGATCCGCGAGGCAATCATCTCTCGGGTATCGTGAATCCGGATGAAAGCGGCGAGGATAACAGTCCGCGATTCGATTCGCTACTCGGACTCCCACCTATTCATGAGCTGCAGGAGAATTTCACGAGCAGGCTCAAGCTCGTCGAGGCGCTGCGACACGGGCATTTCGACGCGCCTTTTATGAAACAGTATTTCTGGGTCAAGGACGTGCCTTTCAATGCGATACTCGTAAAGAATCTACAGGTACTCAGCACGATAGCCGAACGACTGGAGATGCTCGACGACAGCGAGCGGTACGCCTCCGAGGCGCTGCTCGTAGGCAAAGCGATGCGCGAGCGCATGTACGACGGTGAGCTCTTCTGGCCGACCTACGGCGAGAGCTACCTCAAGATGAAGGTAAAGACGTGGGCCATATTCGCTCCCATGTATGCACGTATCCTCTCGGCTAAGGAGGCGCGGCACCTCGTAGATGCGCATCTGCTCGACGAGAAGCAGTTCCGTGCGCGCTACATGGTGCCGACCGTATCGATGGACGAGCCGTCGTTTGACCCTGATGGATTCTGGCGCGGGCCGACATGGATCGGAGCGAACTGGTTCATCTTTCACGGATTGATGAACTACGGATTTCGCGAGGAGGCGGAACATATTGCACGTTCGTCTCTCGAGTTGCTGGAACTCTCCGGATTTCGCGAATATTTCAATCCGACAACAGGCGAAGGGCTCGGGGCGAAGGATTTCACATGGGGCGCTCTTGCGCTCGATATGTGCGAGACACTGCGAGACAAATGATTTCCCCATGAGCCACGTGCTCAGTCCCTTGTGAAAGATGAATATGCTACAGTGGCGGAACAGGTCGGTACCCGCGCCTTGGCGCGATGATTATTCGATGGCACAGCTGACCTATATGGAACGTGCTGGGCCACAACGGAAAAGACCATGAACGATGAAATGAATCCGGCAGCGGATCCTTCGACGGACCCTATGCCGATGCCGCCAGTGGAGCCCGCAGAAGGCGACCAGGCTGCGATGTAATATCGAAGCTCTATACAGAAGGCGCCGCCAAGTGGCCGGCGCCTTCTGGTATAGTGAATCCATGCAGGCTGCCCGCGAGCGGCAATTCCTCGTCCTTCTGCTCGGGCTCTTTGGTGTGCTCGCCTTTTTCATTCTAAAACCCTTCCTGGCGCCGCTCCTCCTCGGAGCGGCGTTCGCGGTCGTGCTCTACCCACTCTATCGGCGCATACATCGACTTCTGGGCTCGTGGGAGTCGCTCGCCGCGGGATGCACCGTGCTGCTGGCACTCCTCCTTGTCATTGCATCCATCTCGCTGCTCGGCTCGCAACTCTTACGCGAAGCAGAAGGCGTATACGGTTCGTTCTCACAAGGCTCGGTGACCGCATCGCTGGAGAGTTCACTCGATTCGCTTGCCGTGCGCATGGATTCGTATGTAGCAGGAAGCGGAGAGTCGCTCCGCGATGCGGCAGCGAGGCTCGATGAGTACGGCAGGTCAGCGCTCTCGTGGATCGTGCAGCATACGGGCGCCGCGCTCTCGTCGCTTACTGGCGCCGCGCTGTCGCTCTTTGTCTTCCTTCTGGCGCTTTTCTATTTGCTGCGCGACGGCAAGCGGCTCGCGCGCTATATCGTCGATATGAGCCCGCTGTCCGACAGGGACGACGAGGCAGTGCTCTCCGGTCTCGATCGTGCGGTCAATTCCGTGGTGAAAGGACAGCTGATGATAGCGCTCATCCAGAGCATCCTCACCGGTGTCGGGTTCGCTATATTCGGCGTGCCCAACGCGGCTCTCTGGGGCGCGGTGACCTTCCTCGCGGCGCTCGTCCCATCGGTTGGCACTGCGCTCGTCATCGGGCCCGGAGTCGCGTACCTTTTTGTGCTCGGAATGCCTGGTGCCGCACTCGGACTTGCGATTTGGGGCATCGTTGCCGTCGGACTCGTCGACAATGTACTCGGACCAAAGCTGATGGGGCAGGGAATGCGGCTGCATCCGCTGCTCGTGCTCCTCGGCGTCCTCGGAGGCATCATCCTCTTGGGACCGGCGGGGCTCTTCATCGGACCACTCTCACTGAGCCTCCTTTTGGCACTCCTCGACCTGCACGCGCAGCTGAACGAGACTCGTGCGTAGCGTGCCGCTGTGGTACGCTCGGCGTATGAAAACAAGCGCGCTCGTCGCAATTTTGGTTATCTTTGCGCTGATAACTGGTGGCGGATATTTCCTCACATCAAGCAGCACGGAAGAGTCGTTAATATGTACTGCTGATGCAAAGATGTGTCCCGACGGCTCCTTTGTGTCGCGCATCGGGCCGAATTGTGAATTTGCGGAATGTTCCGCCGAGTCCAACTCCCCTGGTGAAAATACAGACACTCGGAATGGTGTCGTGCTCGAGACACGTGTTAATCAGGGCGCGAGCGGACTCGACGTGAAAGTAATTCCCATCGAGGTAATCGAAGATTCTCGTTGTCCAATCGGTGTGCAATGTGTCTGGGCGGGGACCGTGAAGGTGCGCGTGCAGCTTATAAGCGGCATGGGAACATCCGAGCAAGTATTTGAGCTGAACGCTCCGATAACGACCGAATCTGAGATCGTCGAGCTCATCGCTGTCGAACCTACTCCGTACGCGGGCGTCGAGATATCGCAAAGCGAGTACCGATTTACGTTCAAAGTCACGAAGCGCTGATGCCTGAGCTCACTCGCGGACGCGACATATGGAAGAGCTTGCTCGGCCTCTTTGTGCTGGTCGGTGTACTCGCGCTCATCGCCCACTATATCGATATCGAGGCGCTGCGCGGCGAGATAGAGCGCGCTGGCTGGTGGGCGCCACTCATCCTCATTGCGCTCAAGGCTTCGACCATCGTCATCGCACCGCTGGGCGGCTCCCCGCTCTACCCGATAGCCGGAGCACTCTTTGATTTCTGGGAAGCAGTACTCTACCTCGCTCTCGGCGATATCCTCGGAGGTGCGATATCTTTCTACCTTTCACGCTACTTCGGCCGTGCGCTCGTAGAGCGGATGCTCGGCTCTGATCCAGGGTTGATTACCAACGCTCTCTATATGATGAGCACGGTGCGCGGATTCTTCATTGCCCGACTATGCTTCATTACATTCCCTGAACTTGCCTCGTATGCTGCCGGTCTCTCAAGGCTCCATTTTCTTCCGTTCATAGTGATATTCGCGGGCGTCGGCGTCGTGCCGACCTTGTTTGGCGTCTCACTCGGCGCTCTCATAATCGGCGGTGGCAACACATTTTGGCTGGCTGGCTTAGCAGTCGCCTTAAGCCTCGTCACATTGTGTGGCATTGCGCTCTTTGGATATCTAGCGAATCGGCACGACATCTCCGCGGTCGAGAGCGCGAAGGACAGCTCTGAGGAATACGCCGACCGCTGATTGATTGGGGAGGCGATACTGCGCGGCGGTGATGGGATGGGTGCCGATGCGAATGGTTGCTCCGTGTTTCTTGAGGGCAGAGAATGCGCTCTCGTCTGTCTCATCGTCGCCGATGTACATCGTAGGACGCGCACCTTTCTTTCGTAGTAGCATGTGCGCGCACGCGCCCTTCCCCCACTCCGACGCGGGGCGAACCTCGATGATCTTTTTACCGCGTTGAAGGCGCAAATGGCGCGCAGAAGGAATGGCGCGCAGTGATCTGTACACGAGACGACGGAAGCGTACCGCCGACATCTTTTCCACGAGCCGATAGTGAACCGACATTGTAAATCCCTTGTCCTCCAGCGATGCTCCGGAAAATTCTTGCACGAGGTGTCTGAGTATGTATCTCGCCTGATCAAGCGCGACCAGTTCACCCCACGTGACAGCCTTATATCCGCGGGATCCGAATGCGCTCCACTCGAACCCATGATTACCGGCAAGGCTAATGCCCCGTATGGCAACGCGACGCTGAAGATCGCTCAATTTCCGACCGCTGATGACGACGACATATGCATGGCGTGATAGACGTCGAAGCATGCTACGCATTGAACGGCTCATTTTCGCGGTATCGGGCCGGCGAGAGATTTGAGCGAGCGTGCCATCAAAGTCGAGAAAAATGAGCGGCTTCTTTCCGCTCAGAAGTGCTTGCGCGATTTCGGAAGATGCCTTACGCGCATCCATGGTCAATTGAGCTGCGCAAGCGACTTGATCATTTCTGCGGACCAGCGGTAAACGTTGTAGCTTCTCACGGACTCACGCATTTGCTTCATTCGGCGATGTTGCTCGACCTTCGGCATTGTGAGTGCCTGGTGAATCGCATCCGCTCCCTGCTCGGCACTGTAGGGGTTGACGATGATTGCGCCTTTCAAATCCCGGGCGGCACCGGTAAAGGGCGAGAGGATGAGCACACCACTCTCGTCGGTTCGCGCCGCGACGAATTCCTTCGCGACGAGATTCATGCCGTCGTGGAGCGATGTGACGAGGCAGACATCGGCAAGCCGGTAGAGGACACGCAGCCTGTCGTGGTCGAAATGCTCTTTGCGTAGCACGATAGGCTTCCAATCTCGCGTGCCGAATCGCTCATTGATACGCTCGGCCTCACTCGAGACCTGGTCGTTGTACTCCCGGTATTTCTCGACAGCTTCGCGCGACGGTGGGGCTATTTGGAGTAGCGTGAATTTGCCTATGTACTCAGTGTGCCGCTCGAAGAGAAATTCCAAGCTCTTAAACCGCTCGACGATTCCTTTCGTGTAATCGAGTCTGTCGACGCCGAGACCGACCAGCTTTGTATGTACTCCAAGCTGCTTGAGCGCGTCTCGAGAGGGCCGGATATCATCCTCGTCGTGAGAAAATGCGATGGAGATAGGGAATGCCTCAACGAAGGAAGTATGCCTCTCACGCGTCACTGCGAATCGCTCGTAATCAATGAGCGACTCGACCTCTTTTCCGACGGTTTCGAGGAAATTGTTGCAGTACGCCTGTGTATGGAATCCGATGAGATCAGCGCCGAGCATCCCCTCGAGAATATCCGTGCGCCAGGGGCAGATGCTGAATGCCTCGGCTGACGGCCACGGTATGTGCCAGAAGATGGCGATATTTACGTCCGGCCGCGACGCTTTGATGAGCGAGGGGAGGAGTGCGAAATGGTAGTCCTGTACGAGAATGAGCGGGCGCTGGTCGTCCTTTATCTCTCGCAGAAGAGCTGCAGCGAAAGTGCCGTTGACCTTGCGGTACTGGATCCAATCTTCATGGCGGAAGATAGGTCGCGTGTGCGCGTTGTGGCACATCGGCCAGAGTGCCTCATTTGAAAATCCATTATAATGCCCTTTGACCTCCTCGTCGGAGAGAAAAATACGCTTGAGGGTGTAGCGCGGCTCATCGGGCGGGACTTCGAGTCTCCCGTCCGCGTCGGCTGTCTCCCTATCGGCATCTCCGCTGCCGTGCGCGAGCCAGACGCCCCCTGTCGCTTCCATAACCGGTTCGAGTGCGGTGACCATGCCGCTTGCCGGCACCGACCATTGTATTGTTCCTCGGGCCTTTGTATGAATGTAGGGCTCACGATTTGAGACGACGTAGATCGGACGATCTTTGAGGTACGCACGCGTGAACTCTTTGAGCCGCTCCGCGGTCCAGGGTGTGTCTATCTTCTCTAGCCGGAGCCGTGCCTCTTGGCTCGCTGTCGCGCGGGCTTGTTTGAGACTCCGGCCAATCTTTGATATTTCCTTTGAGAGCGGACTGAAGAATGAGTAATGCGGCGCATCCACGATATCTTCACCCGTCCGCGCGCTCCTGACCAAGCGCTCGAGTTCTCGCAGAGGGCGGCGGATAACGAAACGCACAAGCACGAACATAGCGGCGGCAAATACCGTGAGTTGGAAGGCGAGTCGTAGGATATTTGATATCCAGATGCTCCGCACGCTCGCGACGATGTAATCGGCGCTCTGGACTATTACGAGGGCGCCGACGACCGCCCCATCGTCGCGCATGGGCTGTGCGAAGACGTAGATGTAACGTGCGCCGCTTTCGTTGAAATCGCCTGCGGAGTCATCAGTGTCCATCGCCTCGGCTGCAAGCTCGCCTTTGCGCACGTTTTCGGGGAGACCCGCCGATGCCGCGACTATCCGCCCGTCGGCCTTGTAAACACCGAGGCCGACAAGACGCTCACGGTCGGCGAATTTGTCGACCGTGCGCTGGATAGTACTCGTCGCTCCTGAGCGCAGCGATGGCTCGAGGGATTCGAGCAGGGAATCGGCAAGCACACGCGTGCGGTACTGCAAATCGGACGAGAGATTAGCTTGTTCGCTGGCGGCCTGCTTGACCGTGAACGCACCGACGACGAGCGTGACCGCGAGCACGACGACGGCAGTGATAAGCAGAATCTGCCTCATGTGGCGCCATAGTAGCAAATTGGGCTTATTTTGCTGCTGTATACTTCTGCGATGCAGAATCCGTGGGATACAGCCATGCGTCAATACGAAGCAGCTCTCGCGCATGCGGGGCTGTCGCCATATCTCGAAGCGAAGCTCCGGCATCCGGATCGCATCGTTGAAATGAGTCTACCGGTGCGGATGGACGACGGTCGAGTGGAAGTATTCACAGGTTTCCGCGTGCAGCACGACAATACTCGCGGTCCGTACAAGGGCGGTATCCGCTACCACAGCCACGTAGATATGAATGAGGTCAAGGCACTTGCATTCTGGATGACGATGAAGTGCTCACTCGTTGATGTGCCCTTTGGCGGCGGTAAGGGCGGTATCGTCGTCGATCCCAAACTACTCTCGAGCGGTGAGCTCGAGCGCCTCACGCGAGAGTTTACGCGTAAGCTCTATCCGATCATCGGCCCGGAGCGCGACGTCCCCGCGCCCGATGTATACACTAACGGTGTCATCATGGGCTGGATGCGTGATGAATACGGCAAGAAATTCCGCACGCAGAGTTCCAAGATACGAAAGGAAGAAGTACCGGAAAGCTGGCTCGACGCTGTCGTGACAGGCAAGTCGCTCGGCGCGGGCGGCTCGGAAGGCCGGGCAGAAGCGACGGGGCTCGGAGGAAGCATCGTACTCGACGAAATACTCTCTCGTCGAGGCGTAAAGAGATCCGCAATGACTGTGGCAATCCAGGGCTTCGGCAACGTCGGCAGTTGGCTCGCTAGGTCCCTCATCGCGGCAGGCTACCGCGTGGTC